>Ga0268262_10006292_pt1 | contig 11443 bp, 10 predicted proteins | sample TergutNc150P3_FD_190354 | JGI IMG/M metagenome (GOLD analysis project Ga0268262, IMG submission 190354) | Nasutitermes corniger P3 segment gut microbial community from laboratory colony in Florida, USA - Nc150 P3 (SPAdes) (version 2) | ecosystem: Host-associated > Arthropoda: Insects >... | reverse complement strand
TGGTCTGATAGAGCATTGCCTGATCCGAGTCTACGCCGATTACCAGGCGGTTCCGCTCTTTGGACGCCTGAAGGGTTCCTTCGCCGGCATTGGCGGCGACCGAGAATACCACATCGGCTCCCATCTGATATTGGGCAAAAGTCAACTCTTTGGCTTTGGCGGTATCGCTGAAGTTACCTATAAAAGAGGGAATAACCTTAATGGAATTATTTACATCTTTCGCCCCCTGGATATAGCCGACCAGAAAATCCCTGATGACCGTATTGTCCATGCCGCCGACAAAACCAATAACGCCGGATTTGCTCATGCTGGCGGCAAGAACGCCCGCCAGGTAGGAGCCTTCATTTTGTTTGTACTCGATGGAATAAACATTTTTGAAAGCGCCTTTGGTATCCGAAGCGTAATCCATGGAAGTATCATAAACAATAATTTTTTGATTCGGATATTTCGGCGCCAATCTGGTGACAATTTCCTGCATCTGCCAAGTGCCGCAGACAACAATATCGTACTTTTCATCAAGAATATCCCTTAATGCCGGTTCCCATTTGGAATCGTCATATCCGACTTCCACAACTCTGGTTTGGCATCCCAGTTTGTCCCGAATCATCATCATGCCGTTATTCGCGGAATCGTGGAAGGATTTATCCCCCAAATTCCCGTTGATCATCAAAGCTACTTTCAGCTTACCGCTTGAACCTCCGGCATCTTTGTCCCCAGCCGCAAAAATCATGCAGACGGGCAGACAAAGCAACAGAACCGTTACCATCGCGCTTCTTCGCATTTTTCTCCTCCATTAAAAAAATTTATACAAATATCTCCCCGCGTGACAGAGAGATATTTTTACCTTTTTAGACGCGCCGCGTTTATCGTCCGGCTTACCAGGGATTCAAAAGGTATCTCCTTCATGTTCCGCAGGTATGTCAAAACCGTATCTCCCAGGGGGCGATACCACCGTTCCGCAATAGCGGCGCTTCCTTTCATGGCGCCTAACGCGGCGCCTGTTTGGGCGGCGTTGCAGTCAACATCCTGCCCGCACATGGCTATATAGCGCATGGTTTCATCAAAATCGCCGCTGCCAAACCACAGGGCGATTACCTCCGCGGCGGCGTTGGGATAAGCGTGAACCCAGTTGTATTGTTTGAACCGCTGTTCACACGCGGACCAGGCTGACATGAAATCCTTCGCTCCCGCTTCCGCCCGGGCAAAACGAATCACCGAGGCATACTCGCTGTCCTTTGGGATCATGGCTATAACCGCGTCCAGACAGCGGCGCATATCTGTTTCAATAAAAGACATGGCGGTCAGAAGCGCGTTAAAAACCTCTCCCAGTACGCCGTTGCCCGCGTGGGAAATTACACCGTCAAGCCACGCAAGCCGCGCCGCCTCACGCGGATTGCCGGGCGCCGCTTGTCCGCAGACAGCGCCCCGCATTTGAGCGCCAATCCATTCCCGGTATGGGTTCCGGTAATACCCGCTTTCCGGCGGATAGATTCCCTTGCGAAGATTCTCCAGCGCTATCTGCTCTGCGGACCAGCCCGCGGGAACCAACGCCAGCCATTGTTCGGCAATGTCCGCGGAGCTGACCTGGGGGCCTTTCTGTTCATAGGCGGCCAGAAAAGCGATTTCATAAGTGATGTCGTCATTGTAGGTATTGGGGGGCCGGACATAATCCCGAATCTGACCGAATTTTTTGGCAAGCTGGGCTGTAGTGTATCCTTCAAGAGCGGTTCCCAAAGCGCCGCCAGCAAGCCGGCCTCTCCATGCCGCGAGAGTGCGGTCATAAAAATCATCCCCTTTGGTATCCACCGGAACCGGATCGGGAAAAAAAACTGACGACTCATATTCCTCGAATGTGTTGTAAACTCTGAAATTCCAGTAAGGAGACCGGGAATCCACCGGCAGCGCACTCAGAGTTTTGTAAAGCCTGGCGGTAAGTATATTCAACCGGGGCATATCTCCCGCCGCGTGGGCCATAAGCCCTTCCTCCAGAATTTGTTCAGCCGCGCTTACGTCGTAACCCATATTTTCCATGGACTGAACAGCGCCGGCGATAACGCTTTCCGGCGCGGCGGAACCCGGAACATTACTGGACCACATGGCGTTCAGGAGGGCATCGGCAGCCTTTTCCGTGTCGTTCATCATTGCCCATGTCTGCTCATCACCGGAGAGAATCCGGGGAATGGCATTTGCCGTTTTATTAAAAGTATGTTCCCAAGCTTTCATAAAATTAATAACCAAATTTACAAAAATAATTAATGAAACTAAAATACTTATAGCGGCAAGTTTAATGCTTGTCAAATTTTTTATTATTATAAATTACAAAATGTGGTAGTTTATTATGAAAATAATAAAAAAATACTTGTATTTATAAAAAGCTATATTTCTTGACAAAAAATATTTACCGGTTCTAAAATAAATCATGCGATAATGTATGAAATATCGCTGAAAGGAGACAACATGAAAGTACTTGTTTACGGTTCGTTGAATATTGATTTGATTTTTTCGGTAGACCATATTGTCAGGCCGGGTGAAACGATCAGCAGTACATCGCTCATCAGGAGCGCGGGCGGAAAAGGGGCAAATCAGGCGGCGGCGCTGGCCAAGGCGGGTATGCCGGTATATATGGCCGGCAAGATAGGCCAGGACGGTCAGTTTCTGCTGCAGCTGCTTCAATCCTACGGAGTAAAAACCGGCAGCGTTATCCAATACGGGGGAGTAACCGGCCAGGCGATTATTCAGCTTGACAGAAACAAACAAAATTCCATTGTTTTGTTCAGCGGCGGAAACGGCGAGGTAACCGTTGAGGAAATCCGCGCTGCCATAGCGCAATTCAGCGCCGGTGATACCGTTGTAGTGCAGAATGAAATCGCGCATGTTCGGGAAATTATGGACTGCGCCAAAAAACAGGGCCTGCGTATTTGCCTTAATCCCTCGCCGTACAATGAAAAAATCGCGGAGCTTCCTCTGGACCTGGTGGATATGTTTTTTGTCAATGAAATCGAAGGCGCGGCGCTTGCCAATCTTCCGCGCGAGACCGCGCCATCCGCGGCGCTGGACTGCCTTGTTAAACGTTTTCCGAAAGCGGAAATTATTATTACCGCCGGAAAAGACGGCGCCTATTATGGCTGCGGTGAAATCAGAGCGAAAGGCGATATAATCCATGTGCCGGTAGCGGATACCACCGGCGCGGGCGATACCTTTACCGGATATTTTATCGCTGCCAGAGAAAAAAACATGACCGTTCCCCAGGCTCTGGCAGCTGCCTGCAAAGCTTCCTCCATAGCGGTTTCCCGGAAAGGAGCGATGGAATCAATTCCTTTAGCTGAAGAGGTGTTTGAAAACGGTGACTGATACCGCTTCGTCCGACCTGGTATAATTTTTAGTATCTGTCACCCTTTCGGCGACGGAGAAGACCAAAGACAAACGATAAAAAACCCCTTCCCCATCTCATTTCATTTCTCAAATTTTTGAGATTTTTTTTCGCGTCTTCACTTCCCATTTTGGCGGCTTTTTCAAAATACTTTTGGGCCTTGCTTAAGTTTCTGAAAATACCGTTCCAGTAGTGAAGCCCCATATAGTTCATCGCATCCATTCTGTTGCCCCGCTCCGCCGCTTCCCTTTCCAGTTCAAAAGATTTTGAGTAGTCCTTTGGCACGCCTATACCGAGGTAATATAATCTCCCCAAATTGTATTGCCCAACAGCGTCGCCCATGTCCGCCGTCTTCCGCCATAGATAGGCGGCTACGCCGTAGTTTTTGGCATCGTATCGGTCAGAAGCGTCATTATTAATCGTATCGACGGTGGGTTTGAAGTTACTGAGGTCAATACCCTGCTTCCGGAGATACTCAAACTGTTCAGGTTCAGCCAGATTGGCGGCGCGTTGATAATAGTCGTCTGCTTCTTTGGTTTTACCCTTGCTCTTGCAGAAATTGCCGTACCTTGCATATATACCGGCCAAAACTTGCATATTCAGGTCAATCGAATCCTGATGTTTGCCGCTGTACATTAAATATCCGATTTCGTTAAATTTATACGTGAGCGCTTCCTCTAAATCGCCTTCTTTCTCTCTTTCATATGCGTAATGATGACAGCAAACAGCCGCGTGAAAACATAAACCGGAAAATTCTTTATCCATCTCTTCAAGCTCTTTTCGTAAGGCATCATTGTGGCTGTTGATTTCTTGAGTATATGACTGCCATTCAGGATCAAGCATCGTGTTTATCACATAAGCAAAGTCGTCAGCGGCTTCCTTATGTTTTTGTTCTCCATAAAACTTCCATGCGCTGTTATATTTCTCAATCACTTCATTGGCAGATATTGCTTTATTACCGCTGCAATTTACTTGTCCCATAAAAATCTCTCTTAACAGCAATTTTTACAAATCAAAGGCGGCTCAATGATCATTTCCTGATTATCCAAAAAACCGCTTACTATTAATGTTTTTCAACTATATACTATTAGCCTATTTGTGTCAAGTATATACAAATAATGCTTTTGGCTTATTCCATGCGGTTATAGAGGCTATTAGCATAATAAAATAATGACCTTAAAACAGATTTTTATTCAAAATCTAAAAGACTTTCGTACGAAAGAAGGTTTATCACAAATGCAACTGGCAGAATATTGCGGTATTTCCTCTGGTTATATTGCCGAAATAGAAATAGGCAAAAAATTCCCCTCTATTGGTGTTATAGAGAAAATTGCCGGTATTTTCAAAATTGAACCTTATCTGCTTTTTAAGAGCCAGACAAAAAACAGCATTACAAAAACCATTGAAGAAAAAACTCATCTGCCCTATTACGTTAATAAACAACTCCAAAAACAGCTCAAAACGTATATTAAAAAACAGGTAAACCAATCCACAAGCCAAATTCTTGCCGAAATAACCGATATAGTCAGCAAATACTAATAAACGTGTTAATCTTTCGGTGCGCCTGTACCGGTTCCCTGCATTGGCTTCTTCCTGCGTCTGCGGCGTTTGTGCTGCGCGCCGGCGGCGGCGGCGTGAACGCCTCCCACAGCGGCGTCCATGGCGTTACTTTCAGTTTCCGGTAACGGAGGTCTGTTGAGGTTGACCCGGTCTACCATATGGGATTTTTTTATCGTTATGCCGTTGGCGGCAAAGAAACGGCGTACCGCGTAATCAAGCTCGAAACGGGGGGGATTCATCGGCCGTATAAAACGCCGGGCCGCGGCATAGCATGCCCGGTAGTTTTCCGTGATACCCTGTTCCCAGTCGGCGATGTCTTCGAGGTAATCGTTTATCAGCGCCCCCAGCGCTTCGCCGGGCAGGTTTTTAAAGCCCTCCTGGTTAAGAATGGCCATACTGCGCAGATAGCGGCCGCGGAACGGGGGATTTTCTTTCATTAACTGCGCGGCCTGGGGCTGAAGATAGGCGTACAGCCCCATGTCGTCTAACGCCTCCACAATGCGGGCCGCCTGGGATGAATGAATAATCTTGAAAATTTCTTCGGTAAGCCGCGAGGGTGAAATGGAAGTAAGCAGCGGCGAATCCGTTTTTATTTTCCATTTGAGGGACAGGGGCAGGGTAAAGCCCGCGGCGGCGCTGTATTTAACGGCGCGGATCATGCGTACCGGATCATCCTTAAAAATGGTCGCGAGGGGAATAATCGGCTTGACCAGCTTTGAACGGATATCCTTCATACCCCCGACATAATCTATCACTATCTGCTGTTCCGGATCGTAGAACAGGGCGTTCATGGTAAAATCGCGGCGGAGCACGTCATCGTTGATGCTCCCAAAGGTATTGCTGGTAAGCCCGTCTTTCAGCGAGCGGAACGTTGAAACCTCGAAAATGCGGGGGCCAAAATACACATGAACCAGTTTGAAACGCCTGCCGATGATGCGGGAATTACGAAAAACTTTTTTAATTCGGGACGGGTTTGCCTCGCTGGCAATATCGAAGTCTTTGGGTTTTTTCCTGAGGATCAAATCCCGCACCGCGCCGCCGACAATGTAGCTTTCGTAGCCCGCGTCTTTCAGCCGCCGTACTATGCCTATTGCCTCCGTGTCCACATCCTCAAAATTGATGCCATGCTCGTCACGGGTATAGACTATCGCTTTTTTGACTAATTTACCGTTTTCTTCGGCGGAGTACCGGAAACGCATGAGGGCCGCTTACTCCTTTCCCGCCGCTTGTTCGGAACCGGTATGGCGGCATATCCAGGAAAGCAGGTTGTTCATCACCTCATCGCGGTTGGTTTCGTTGAGGGTTTCATGCCGGGCGCCGGGGTAGAGGACAAATTCCAGGTCTTTAACGCCCAGGGAACGGTACGCGTTGACCAGTGCGGTAGGGCTGGCCCCCATTTCACCGACCGGATCGGCGCTGCCGCAAAAAATGTAAATGGGCAAATCCCGCCGGATTCGGGCCATTGCTTCAGGCCGGTGTATCTGGCTGAGGCCCAGGGCAAGATCGCGGTAAAAACCGGCGGAACACAGGTACCCGCTGAGCGGGTCGTTAACATAGGCGTCTACCTCCGCCTCATCACGGGAAATCCAGTCAAAAGAAGTCCGAATGGGACGGAAAGGCCGGTCATAGGGGCCGTCCGCCGCGGCGCGGGCAAGGGACGATTTTCGGCGCCGGCCGTAGACAAGCGCCAATAGGGTCATAAACAGCTTTCCGGTCTTTATCTTAAAGCCGCCCGGCCCCCTGGTACCGGACAAAATACAGCCGTCAATGGGCTGTACATCCAAAGGTTCCCGATTCCCGCCCTCAATATAGTTCTGTACGATAAATGAGCCCCATGAATGACCCAAAAGGAAAAGGGGTATATCCGGATAGGTTTTCCGTATTTCCCGGTTGATACCGTCAATATCGGCGGTTACCCGCCCAAAAGTGTCTCTATCGGCGCAGTGGCCCAAAAGCCCGCCCTTGCCGGGGCCGTTTATGTTTAAATCAGCTGTTTTTCCATGCCCCCGCTGGTCGGCAGCCCAAACTTCAATGCCGGCCCCGCACAGTTTTTCCGCAAACCGCCCATAACGCTCCCCATGTTCCGCCATGCCATGCACAATATGCAGTACAGCCCGAGGCCGCGCCGCGGAAGACGGATCGGACAGCCAGCGCCGGAGGTACAATTTGGTCCTATCGCTGCTCTCGAACCAGGTATTATCCTGAACCATAAGGCATTATACCAATAAATGGTACTTTTTTCAATTCAATTACAAATAATCCGGGGGTTGTTGATTCTTTTTGAGATTTATAGTATATTTAAGGTTCATAGTGGAGGAATAAATGGCTACGACGATTATGGTTGTTGATGATTCAAGAATTATGAGAAATACCGTAAAAGGGGTGTTTTCCGGACTGGGAATTGCTTGTGTATTTGTAGAGGCCAATGATGGGGAAGAAGCTCTGGTACAGTTGGATATGTATCCTATTGATCTGGTACTGCTTGACTGGAATATGCCGAAATTATCGGGTATCGATTTCTTAAAAAAAGTCAGATCTATGGAAAAATTCAAAACCTTGCCGATTATCATGGTTACCAGTGAAGCCGCCAAATTTAATGTTATTGAGGCGTTAAAAAACGGGGCTACTGATTATATCACCAAACCGATCAATTTGGATCTTTTTAAGGAAAAAATAACCAAATTGCCCTTATTCAAGGCATTTAAAGGGAGATAAGTAAGATGGAATTATTGGAAATGTTTATTAAACCTTTTGTCAACGCAACGCTTAATACCTTCAAAGCCTTTGTGGGCTTTGATCTTATTGCGGGAAACCCCCATTTTTCAGGACGGACGCTGGGGTTTGAACAGGATATATCCGCGGTAATCGGCTTTTCCGGCGATATTCGCGGCGCGGTGGTTATATCCATGAAGAAAAATTTTGCCATTAAACTGGCCGATACGCTGGTAGGAATAGCCCATACCGAAATGGATGATGACGCGGTGGACGCCGTCGGTGAAATAGTCAACATTATCGCCGGAAATATAAAAAACGAAGTGCCGGGCGGGGAAAAAATCGTAATTTCGCTGCCGACAGTCATAAAAGGAAGCGAACATTCGTTTGCGTGGCCCGGTAAACAATCGCGGATACTCTGTATTTCCTTTAAGCACGAGGAAGATTCATTTCATTTACTGGTAGACATGGAGAAAGCAATAACAACAGAGGAATAGACAGATGAAGCATGTATTCGTAGTCGATCCCAAAGTGTTCACTAACCAGCAATGGAAGATGGACGGTCTGGTTGACAGTATTGGGCAGTATTTCAGAACCCAGGAAAAACCGGATTTTTCTATCATGTTTTCTCATTATCCGCGGGATGCCATAGGGCTTATTCACAAACACGCTTCTCAAGCTGAACCATTTGAAACGGTACGTGTTTATGCCATAGGCGGGGATAATATTTTGTTTGACTGCCTGAACGGTATCGTAGAACTTCCCAGTACAGAACTGGCGATAGCGCCCTATGGGAATACGAATAGTTTTATCCGCGTATTTGGGGAAGGAAAGGCGGAGTTATTTAAAAATATTGGTTCCCTTGTCGAAGGTGACATCGTTTCCACCGATATAATTGAAGTGGGCAATAACTGCGCCATTAACGGCTGTTCTATAGGTTCCAACTCCGCGAAGGCCATGAAAAAAACAGAAATAAGGGAGAAGATGGATCAGGGTATAAGCCGCTTTTTTATGGGGTTTTGGTTTTTTGTGAACAATATAAGCATCATGTTTGACAAAGAAATTATTGCCCACCACTACCACATTACCATAGACGATGCCGATTACAGCGGAAATTACAGCCAGATTCTGGTTATCAATTCACCGTACTTTGGACGCAATAAAACCGCTCTGAAAGAAGCGATGCCGGATGATGGCCTGCTGGATGTGATACTCTTCAAATCCGCCGGTCCATTCAAAACGTCAAGATCCATTAAAAGATATTTTCGCGGAAAAATGTCTTCAAACTGTGTTCGTATACAAGCCAAAAAGATAGAGCTCAAATCAGATACGCCGATGTGGATAAAAACAGACAGTGAATTTTTACGGGATACCAGTATGACCTTCAAAGTAGTTCCTGGGGCAGTACGAGTTGTTGCGGTAGATAATTTGACTTATCAGGGGTAGGGGTTCTGAAAATGAAGATGAACGAAGTCAAGAATACAGGCCATTCCAGGATTGCCAACACAAGCGCTGTTGCAATAATTTTATTCCTGGGCATCAACTCCATTATTGAATCCATATGGAACACAAATGTTTCCGGAAGCGTGATGAGCTTTGGCATGGTGGTGTCCCTTATATTATTGATACCTGTTTTCAGATCAACCAGAAATTTCGCCAAACTGGCTTTTTTTATTCCCATTATTTTATTTTTATTCAACGCCATGGTAATGATATGGGGCGGACAGGGCGCTTACTTTTTAATCGTCTGTCTGTGCGTCTGCGGAGTCAGTTGTTTATACGCCAATTTTCCCCTAACGCTGTTTTACATCGTAGTGCAGGCTCTGGGAGTCGGCGTGTTATTTTCCTTAAATCTTCCCATTGCGGGAGACAACGCGCCTCTGGGCGCCGTGTTAATCAGCCTTGCTGTTTATTTATTTTCCTGTCTGGTTTTGCTTATACTTGCCCGATCCGCTACGGTCACCCTGAATAGGGCGCTTGATGACGGCAATTCCTTTAGAACCTTTTTGGCTACTACCGCGAACTACCTTGCCATGGTGGATAAATCAAACAAGGTTATCTATGTCAGCAAGCCGCTGTCGGACCTGGCCGGCATTGAAGATCCCGATCTGACCACCGGACGATCCTTTATCGATCTTTTTCCCGGAAGAGACCTCAAATTGCTGGCAAGCGAGATGCTTGGTCAGAGGAGCCTGTACGAAGCGGACTGGGAATTTGTTCTGAATGGGCAAAAGCGGTTCTTTAAGGCGGCCTCCAACAGCCTGAGCGGAACTTCCAAAGGTACGCTGGTCAACCTGCATGATATGACGTATCTGGCCGAGCGGGATGAAATTGCCGCCATGAGGGACAACCTGAAAATCGGCCTTTTCTTTATGAACCGGGAATGTATTATACAGGATAACTACTCCCGGTATTTGGAAGAATTATTGTCAGAAAAAGAACTTACCGGAAAAATGTTTGTAGATCTCCTGGCATCCTCGGTTACCTCCAAAGAGCGGGACGCCATCAAGGATTATTTTGAGATGGTCTTTGACCGTGTTTTTGATCAAATGACGCTGGAAGATATTAATCCCCTCCATGAACTGCATTATGTAAGCAGAATGGGCGATAAGAAAATATTTCAATGTGAATTTGTCACGGTAGAACGGGGCAAAGGAGAAGACTTTATTCTGGTCGTTATTTACGACATTACCGCCAAAGTAGAATTGCAGCAGCGGCTGGCGGAAGAGGAAAGCAGACGACAGGAAGAGATGCGCTCCATCTTTGAACTTATTCAGGTAGATCCCACGGTATTCAGCGACTTCCTGGGGGATGCGGAATATGAATTCACCCGGATCGATGAAACCCTCAAGAATGACAGTTTCTCCGCCCATGAGGCATTGGTGGAAGTTTACCAATCGGTTCACGCGATAAAATCCAACGCGGTTATTCTGGGTCTTAATACCTTCGGCGACAAGGTGCATGCCCTGGAATCACAAATTAAAAAAATGCGGGAACAGGAAACTGAAGTTGCGTTCGATGATATGCTTCATCTGACTATGGAGCTTGAAAAACTTTCCAAAGAAAAAGACGGGTTCAAAACCGTTATAGACAGAATTAATTCATTCAAGGTCGGAAGCGGCGATGGAAAAAAACAGAATGAATATGTTCTTATTGAATCTTTGACCAAGGCCACCAACAGGGCGGCATCCGATATGGGAAAACAGGTAAAGTTTGTCGCGTCCCATATTGATTCCGTAGCGCTGGAAAAAGGGCCGCGGCGGGTTATAAAAGAAGTGCTGATGCAGTTAATCCGCAATTCGGTTGTACATGGCGTAGAAACGCCTGATGAACGGGTGACCAAAGGAAAGAAGGAAACCGGAACCATACAGCTTTCAATCAGAACTGACGGTAAAATTATCCAGGTCAAGTTGATAGATGACGGCAGGGGACTTGATTTTAAGAAGATCGGCGAGAAGGCCCTGAACATGAACATGATTAAAAAGGAAGAGATAAACGACAAGGGCGCCTTGCTCAAGGCGATATTTGCGCCGGGATTCAGCACCGCGGAAACCGAAGGTGTTCACGCGGGCCGGGGCATTGGCTTAAATCTGGTTCGGGACCGGGTACATGCCGCGAAAGGAACCATAAAGTTACAGACCGAATGGGGCAAGGGTACGGCATTTAATATTTTCCTGCCGCTGGAAAACAACGAGGCGGCCGAAAAAGCTTCATGAATGAACGACTCAGTTCCCTCTTAAAACGTTACGGAGAATTATCTCTGCTCATACAGGATCCGGATCTTACCAAAGATCAAAACCG
>Ga0268262_10006291_pt1 | contig 11446 bp, 8 predicted proteins | sample TergutNc150P3_FD_190354 | JGI IMG/M metagenome (GOLD analysis project Ga0268262, IMG submission 190354) | Nasutitermes corniger P3 segment gut microbial community from laboratory colony in Florida, USA - Nc150 P3 (SPAdes) (version 2) | ecosystem: Host-associated > Arthropoda: Insects > Digestive... | reverse complement strand
ATCCTGGTTATCGCATATCTATTGAAGCTGTTCTTGACCAAACACGTCAAATGCTTAAAATGGATTTGACTACCGGAGCCTCCATAGTTCCAAAGGAAATTGAATACAGTTTCAGACTGATGTTTCAAGATAGGGCAATCGGGATAATGGCATATAATTTGGAAACAATACTTGCCGAGAAGCTTGAAACTGTGATAGCAAGAAGCGTAGCAAATACGCGAATGAGGGATTTTTACGACATTTACATATTGACTCTGACACAGAAGTTTAACTATGGCAATTTTAAGGCTGCATTGAAAAATACCGCAGAAAAACGTGACACGGTTAAACAGATGGACTCTGCTGGTGAAGCTATTCAGGCAATAGCAGAAAGTACAATTATGATTGATTTATGGCAACGCTACCAAAAAAAATACAGCTATGCTACGAATGTAACTTGGGAAATGGTCATTGAGTCGTTGAAACGCTTGAAGACTACGGAAGATTTTACTATATTTACACTCCACGGATGATTAGCTCAGTTGGTAGAGCAGCTGACTCTTAATCAGCGGGTCGCAGGTTCAACTCCTGCATCATCCATAAGTTGGATTTCTTAATCTATTTTGGGCTTGGCGTTGTTGTAACTTTTATAAACAATATCGCAGGCGGAGCTAGCACCCTTAGCTTGCCCATTATGATACTTTTGGGTTTGCCGCCTACCCTTGCAAATGGAACAAATCGCCTGGGAATACTAATCGGTGCCATCAGTTCCGCACTCCACATGAAACGCTACGGCTATTTGCGGCTGGATATTGCAAAAGTCCTTTTAGCGCCAACTCTTGTGGGAGCCTTGCTCGGAACCATGCTCGCTGTTACCATTGACGATTCCCATTTTCAGGGCTTGCTCGCCCTTGTTATGGTGGCAGTTGCAATTATGAGTTCCCTTGGCACAGACCCTTTTGGAAAGCCGCCGGAAGCTCCACCGGCAAAGCCAGGGATAAAAGGAATTCTCGGCTTTTTGGCGGTTGGTCTTTATGGCGGCTTTTTGCAGGTTGGCGTTGGCTTTATTCAGATTTTTGCCCTTCGCAAATATACCGGCTTTGATTTAAAGCAGGTGAATGCGATTAAAAATTTTTTGACTGTTTGGTTTTTGCTTTTGAGTTCCGTAGGTTTGTTTTTTGCGGGCAAGGTAGTTTTTGAGCTTGCTATCTGCATGGGTTTGGGCGGGATTTTGGGGGGTTATCTGGGAAGCAAATTTCAGCATAAGCACGACCATACTTGGATTAAGAGGGTTATTCAACTTGCCAGCATTGGACTTGCTGGAAAATTGGTTTATGATTTACTATATTTTTAGCAATGCCTCCCTTGCTTGCAATAGTAGTTCCATGTTACAATGAAAAAGAGGTTTTGCCGCAGACGGCAGAGCAGTTGCTCGGCCTTGTGCGACAGCTCTCTGCAAATAGCATTATTTCTCAAAAGTCAAAGATAGTATTTGTAGATGATGGTTCAAAGGATTGCACTTGGGAATTAATAGAAAACTTTTGCAGAGAAAATCCTGAAAATTTTTCTGGAATAAAACTTTCCAAAAACAAGGGGCACCAGAATGCTCTTTTGTGCGGTTTGTTTTCGGTTAGGGAATTTGCAGATGTAAGCATATCCATAGATGCAGATTTGCAAGATGATATTTCCGTAATTGATGAAATGCTGAAAATGTATAGCTCTGGTTGTGAAATTGTTTATGGGGTTAGATCTAACAGAAGCAAGGATTCTTTTTTCAAACGTGCAACAGCACATGGGTTTTACAAATTTATAAACTTTTTGGGAGCAGATATAATTTACAACCACGCCGATTTTAGGCTTATGGGTAAAAATGCCTTGAATGCTCTTGCGGAATACAAGGAGGTGAATTTATTTTTGCGCGGAATAGTTCCAATGCTGGGCTACAAAACCGGGATAGCATATTATGAGCGCAAAGAAAGGCTTGCCGGCGAGAGCAAATATCCCTTTCACAAAATGCTGAGATTTGCCATAGAAGGAATAACCTCCCTTTCAACAAAACCCATTAGGATAATCACTATGCTAGGCATATTCATTTTCATAATTAGCCTTGGCATGATAGCCTATTCTATTTACCAATACTTTCATCAAGCCACAGAACCTGGTTGGTCTAGCCTTATTTGCTCAATTTGGAGTTTATGCGGCTTGCTTTTGTTCTCCATTGGCGTTGTTGGTGAATATGTGGGCAAAATTTATTTAGAGACCAAACAACGCCCAAGATTTATAGTGGAAAAAGCTAGTAATTTGCCTTAATTTTAAAATAAATTGCTATTTTACATTTAAATGTCAGAATCTTTTAACTCATCGTTTTTTGCCGCAAATAGCTGGCTTATTCTCGCATTTCCATTTTTGTCTTTTGTAATTAATGGAACACTGCTCTGCAAACATAAAAAATTAGCCGGTTATTTTTCCATATTGATGGCAGGGTTTTCAATGGCATTTGCCTTGGGTCTTGCCTCAGAGTTTGTGAAAACCTTTGCAAACGCTCCTGTGGAAGAACGTGTTGCCATGCCTTGGACTTGGGAATGGCTGCCTTTGATAAGCGAAGTTTTTGGCGAAATATCCCTTAAAATCTCTTTTTATTGCGACCCCATCTCTGTGATGATGCTCGTTGTTGTCAGCGTAATAGCATTTTTTGTCAATATTTACAGCGTTGGTTATATGAAAGAAGACGATGGCGCTGGGCGTTTTTTTGCCTTGCTCAGTCTCTTTGCTTTTTCCATGCTCGGTTTGGTGGTTGCCACAAATTTAATTCAAATTTACATTTTTTGGGAATTGGTTGGAATCTCAAGCTACTTGCTGATAGGTTTTTGGTATCACAAGCCTTCTGCGGTGGCTGCCTCAAAACAGGCTTTTATTTTAACCCGTTTTGCAGATAGCTTCTTTTTGCTGGGCATTTTGCTAATTGGTTTTATGCTGAATTCCTTTGACTTTTTGGAATGGAATAATCCGCAAAAACTTGGCATTGTGAATATGGTTATTTCGCACAAATGGCTTGCCGTGGCTTCTGTTTTTGTATTTGTGGGAGCTTGGGGCAAAAGCGCTATGTTCCCATTGCATATATGGCTGCCAAACGCTATGGAAGGCCCAACCCCTGTTAGCTCAATAATACACAGCGCAACAATGGTGGTGGCTGGCGTTTATTTAACCGCAAGGCTTTTCCCCTTCTTTGCAAGCATTGGCTCCGTATTGGAAGTTGCTGCATTTATAGGCGCATTTACCGCGATGTTTGCAGCAATAATAGCCTGCACCCAAAAAGACATAAAGCGAATTTTAGCATATTCAACCCTTAGCCAGCTCGGTTATATGATGTTTGCACTTGGCGTTGGTGGCTACACAGCCTCAATGTTCCACGTTTTCAATCACGCATTTTTCAAGTGTATGCTGTTTTTGATAGCAGGTTCTGTTATACACTCCGTGCATAGCAATAGTTTAGATGAGATGGGTGGTCTTCGCAAAAAAATGCCTTTCGCTTATTTCTCGTGCTTGGTGGCCTGCCTTGCAATAGCGGGCATTCCTCCATTTTCGGGTTTTTGGAGCAAAGACGAAATTCTGCTTTCTGCCTGGGCAGCAGGCAATTATGCCGTGTTCTTTGCTGGGCTTTTCACAGGTGGCTTAACCGCATTCTATATGTTCCGCATGTTCTTTTTGACATTCCACGGCAATGCGAGAAGCGAGCACGTTGCACACGCACACGAAGACCCTTGGATGACTTTCCCCATTGTTGTTCTTGCAATTCCTGCGGCGGCCATCGGCCTTGTTTCGCATAAGTTTTTTGAAGAGTTTGTGGAAATGCCACCTATTTTTGAAGAGTCTCCATTTTTGGAACATATTTCTCTTTCGCATCCAGAATGGCTGCCTTTGGCGGCTAGTTTAGCCGGAGTTTTGGGCATTGCAGTTGCATGGCTTTTTTATGCGCGCAAAGGAACAAATGCAGAAGCGGCTTTGGAGACGGATATTCGCTCGCCTTTGTATAAAACCATTTACAATAAATTTTACTTTGACGAAATGTATTATGCTTTCACACGCGGCTTTTTAATTAAAGTAGTTGCAGGTTTTTTAAAGGGATTTGACCATTACGTTATAGATGCAATGGGCGATTTTATAGCTGGTACTTTGCAATGGTTTGGCAGGGGAGTGCGCCTCACGCAAAACGGCTCTTTTGCCGTTTATGCTTCGCTGTTTATCACTGGCATTGTGTTTGGAATGTGGATGTTGGTTTAAGTAGTTACAGCAAAATTTTGTATGTTACTTTTAAAGAGGAGATTCGCATATGGACTGGCTAAATAACATTCCCGCAAAAAGGACCAAAGACGGTCGCTTGATGTTGCTTCCAGCTAATAAAGAGCCAATAAAACTAGTCAAGAAAGTTACTCCTAAATTCAAAAAAATTGCCAAACATAGGATAGCCAGCAAATTTTCTGGAGTGCTAAGTTAATGCCTAAAGATGAAGATAATTTATGCAATTCAAGGGAATGGTGGGCTACTATAAAAGAAATTGCAGAAAATTTTGAAGAAGAATTAATTGACATAGGAGAAGGAGATGCCGCTTTTATACAGTTAGATATGGATAAATTAAAATCCGCTCTGGAAATGTATGAGCAAAGCTGGCAACGTTTGAAAATCCACGCTTACGGAAAAAAAGCGAGAGAAGAACACATTGACAGGCATAAGATTATTTCTTTATATATCTTGTCTTTTTTGACAAAAGAGCCTTTTTCTTTGAGAATAAATCCAAAAAAGCAAAGCGTGGATAGGCGTTTGGAAACTGCGAATGAGCTATTCTCATTGGAAATTATGCAAGAATTGATTTCTAGTTGGAGCGGTGCCAAAAAAATCCTTGAAATGACTGAAAACGAAAAAACATGGCTCATAATTCTGTTTAACAATCTTAAACTGAAACTGGCTGAATCAAAGCCAGCTGTCATAAATGATAAACCAGACAGGCTTGCCGATTTTTTATCTCTCTCGCAGATAATCTATTACATAGAGAAGTCTTGCGCTTAACGCAAAACGGCTCTCTACCTCACAACTGCACGCATTGTTTGGGTGCCTGCCTTTACAATGTATATTCCTTTTGTCTGAACCAGAATTCTCAGAATTTGAGAATTTCCAGAATTGCTGAAGTATATACGCTTGCCTTGGAGGTTGTACACATCTACTTTTGTGTTGGGGGGCAGGTTTGAAAGCACTATGGCGTTGCTTGTTGCTTTTACGTGAATGTTGCTAATTGTAGTTTGCGATGGGTTAATTGGAGTCACTCCGCCGCTGCTGTTGGAGTTGGTTTTTACTTGCAAGGAGGTAGAAGGCGAGCCTGCGTTGTAATCGGTGTTTTCCTTTGAGCGCGCAAATATGTAATAAGTTGTGTTGGCACTTAGACTTGTAAAGGTTAGATCCGTTTGCCAAGTGTTTGGCGCGGTATTGGAGGTGTTTATGCCATATTCCACCACCTGCCCGTTTGCCGGAGCAATAACTGCTATTATTGTTATGCTGTTGGTGGTTTTACTTGCCAAAGCAGGGGCTGCAACAGTTGCGCCGGCAACTTTTGGCACGGTCGCGTTCGTCTGGGACTGGAAGAACGGGAAGGAGGTGCCATCGTTTATTTGCCATATCTTTGCGGGATTTGCAACGTTATCTATATCCCAAGCTGCCGTGTGCCAGTTGGCAGGTGTGTTGTAGAAGTCAAAAGTTTTCAGTGTGGCGAGGGGTTTCCCTGTGCCATTTACATCACTGTCGGTGAAGGTGGTGGACGGATCGCCATTTCTAATTAAACCCATTGCACTGTTGGCGTAGTTGTTGGATAAAATACTAGGATGGCTCGGAAAGTCAGCATCACACGCAAAACGGCAAAAATTGTTTGTTGAAGTTGTTGTTGTGACCTCAATACTGCTGATTGCTGCTACGCTATTGCGGATTGTCCCTGCGTTAGCTCCCACTAAACCACCGACAAAACTAGAACCGCTTACATTTGATCCGGCTCCTTTGATTTCCACGCCAAGGTTGTATATCTTGCCAGAAAAAAAACCGAACAACCCTACACCTTCATTGTCAGGTCGGTTTATCCATAAACCCGTAATTTTATGCCTACCTCCGTTGAAATCTCCTCTAAGTGCATAATTGTCTTGTGTCCCTATGGGTTTCCAGCCCTTGCCTCCATCGTCGTGTGCGTTGAGATAGGTGGTGAGGTCTATATCATTCATTAATATAAAATATTTACCCGCGGTTTGCAGAGAGTATGTTTCTCCAGCATTTACAAAATCGCCTAAATCTGCCAAGTCTTGGGCAGTGCATATTTTGTATGGGTCGCTTGATGTGCCACTCCCACCGCAGAACGAAGGTATAGCGTGAGCAGTGAGGGTTTGAAGGGCGATTAATGCTATAAAAGCGAATTTATTTTTCATTTTGAACCTCCTTTCTGAGAGAGAATAAAGCTGTTTTTAGGCACTTTAGCCATTTTTGATAAAAAATGTATCCCCAAGCCGAGAAAGGCGATTCTTGGGCATCTGTGATGCCTTGTAGGACAATTTGATGTGTTAGTGCAACGTTTGGGGGGGGGGGGGGGGGGCAGAATTGGGGATAAAATTGTTTGGAACCTCCTGCGGAAGCTCGGCAAAGCAAATATTATGGTTAAAAATCATTCTAAAGGCAAATATAGAAAAATTTTGCAAATTTGTCAAGGATTTTCAACCACAAAACACTCAGTTCTTCTGTAGTCGGTATTTCTTGAACCTTGTGAATATATGGAAATTCGCCTTTCCTCTATGCCAAAAAAGCGCGCTAAGGTAAAGCGAATGCGAAGTACACGCTGAAATGCGGTTTCGTAAGCCACAGACTCGGAGATAAGTTTTTCGGAATAGCCAACGCAATGAAGCCGCGAGCTAGGCTTTTCCCTTAGAACATTTGCTATTTGCGAAATCAAAGCCAAGTGAGTGGAATCGGTTGGGCTTGTGTAGGTTTCTGGGTAATGGAACACAAAATCAGCTTCTCTGTTAAGCAAAAATTCTGGTAGGTCGGGTACAATGGAATTTTGCTTTTGCGTGGAGTCCGCTGGCTTAGGCGGCGGCGGAATATTTCCTTCCACAATTATGTTGTGATTTTTTGAAGAATCTTCAACCTGCTCAACGAATGCTTCTTTTGGCGCATTTTTATGCCCCGTTGTTCTAAGGGAAAGTTTTACTGTAAGCCCTACGCTCCAAGGTTGCCAAGATTTCCATCTATCATTTGCAACAAGGCTCACCCCATTTGAATTTTTGTCCTCTACTCTTTCTATTGTGGGCTTTAAATTTCTGTTGAAACCTTTATTGAAAGAGTAATCTGCGAATATGCCTGTGAGTATGGCAAAATTATCACTCAGATTCAGCCTTAAGCCGCCTTCCAAAGCGAGCATAATTAAATTTTTTGAAGATATTTCTATTTTGGCAGAATCTCCTTTCCATTTGCCAAAACCTTGGTAAGCCGGATCAGGAAGCGTGAGGTTGTATTGAGGGTAATAACCTTCGGTTTCCAATTCGCTATAATTTATACTCGCACTGAGTTTTTGAACCGCTCCAATTTTTACGCCTGCTGCAATATAGTATAAATCGTTGCTATATTTCAATAGAAGGGGAACTTGCAAAATTCTTCCAGTTAATTTTTCTTTGTATTTGTCTATTGAGTACCTAAAAATGAGAGAATCTCCACCGCTATCAATGGTGCTTGTACTGTCTATTATTGAGCTTGTTCTTGTTTGCCAACGCCAAGAATATTGAAGCCCGGCAGAAAAGCCAAAATTTTTAATAGGATAAATTGAAATTGCAAGGCCAGGAACGCTGTTAAACGATGGTCTGGATGCCCCAAACCCATAATTCACGTCAAACTCATATATAGTTTGAGCAAAAACTGCCTGAACCAGAAATAATAGGATTATTAAAATTTTTTTGTTTTTATTCTTCAACAATGTAAACTCCTGCTGGTGTTTCTTTTGTTAGCTTGCCTTTTAAATTGTAAACTTTTGAACCCGGATTCAATGGTTTTTCCTTAATGCCAAGTACCTGTATTACCTTTTTTGGTTTTAGAGCTTGATCCAAAGCTTTAATTTTTGCATTGCTCGCTTTATCTTCGCAGGTGGAAAGCCTAATGCCTTTTGCAGTTTGCATAACAACCTTGTAAATATCATTTGAGCTTAGAGTATCTGTGCTTCTTGGCCCTGCGGAATAAAACTGCAAATCGCTGACTTTTATATCATTTTTGAACCATTTAAAATCCTTGATATCATAACCGCCATTTGTTTTTGGGTTATTATTCACAAATAAAACATTATTCCATTTCCGCATAACAATGTTTCCAAATGGAATATGGGTTTCTATTAAAATGGTATCAGATTCCTGGCTATTATCTTTTGAAAGCAATTTGTAAATGAGCGTATCTAAACCAGGAGGTTTAACAAAAGTATAGAGAATTTCGTATTGCACAAAACCACTTTCATCAAGCTCGCCTTTTTGCGGAAGATTTTCATATATTAAAGTGATATCCGGATCTTCTAGCGTTATATTTATTTTTGTGTTTTTTATTTCGCAAAGGCCTGCTTTAGCTACATAATATTTGCGCCGTTTGTCGCTTAATGCTGGGTCTAGGTCAAAACCAGCAACGGTTGCTGCATTGCCTCTTGTCACAACAAAATTTGCTTCCGCTGTTTTTCCTTCATAGTTAGCATTTCCATCAACTATTGCCCTAACGCTCCAATTCCCAACTTTATTTGGTTTTTGCATTGAAACAAAATTTGCTTCGCCTTCTCTTTTGTATTCAATTCGCACATCGCTATCACTTATATACGAACTTTTGTAAATAGTGATTTCATGAGGGTCAGGGCTAAAGAGTTCATAATCTTTTGCTGTTATTTCTAACATGGCATTTTTTGTTTTTGTTATGGTAGCAGATATTTGGGCAGTTGTTCCAATAGCTAGGTTATAGTTTTGAGACAAAGTACCATCTAACCAATCTACACTTAAATTTACGCTAGATGTTCCTACATTTGGATTGCTGAAATTTGCACTTGCAGAATAATCGCTTGAAGAAATCACATCGGTTCCATAAAGAGCACTGGTAGGTGTGAAAACAATGCTTTTTATTGTTGCTGCTGTTGTGCCATCGTATTCTTTATTATTTACCGTTGCCGCAACATTAAATGTTGCGTTTGCTTTGCTTATGGTTAGGTTTCCAAGCAAAATATTTGCTGCAATGTAGTTTTTGTTTGCTTCTATAGAGGCATATACTTGGTAAATCCCAGCGTTTTTAGGCTCAATTTTCGAGTCATTGTAGAGTATAGTTATAGCACCCATAGGGCATATTGTTTCGCTAGCAGTTACGCGGGCAGCAGGAAGGCCATCGTATATTTTATTGCTGGCACTAGGCTGTGAATAAGTAAGCATATTTATATTTGGCGTATCTGGAACATTTGTCCATCTTGCGTAAAAAGTTTTGTTGCCCATGCTTCCAGATGGAAGCGTTGTTACAGGCATTCCAGAAGAAGACGAATTATCAAACCATCCTTCAAATTTATAACCGCATCGTTCAGCAAAAAGAGGCAGTACTATAGTTTTGCTCTCTATATTATAAGATATTGGTGGCGACTCTGGAATCATTGTTCCGCCATTAGGGATATATCTTATGGTGTAATTTTCTATAATCCATTTCGCTTTAATTGTGGTATCTTTTGTTATATAAGTAAGGCTGAAAATGTTTTCCAAATCCCAACCATCAAAAGTATAACCTGCTTTAGTTAAAGTTTCCGTTGGTTCTTTGGGAGAGCGGCCTTTTTGTACTCTTTGAGGAGATATGCTTGGTTCTCCTCCGTCTGTATCAAAAGAAACGAGAAAGCTTTGGTGAAAGCTGACATTTATTTTTTTTGAAATACCGTTCCTTTCAACAGTATATGTTATTGTTTGGTCTTTATTTTCGGCAAAAATAGGCGTATATTCAGATTCGGTGCCAATAACAATATCTGTGGGGGTTTTCCATTTAATGTTTCCATCTGCAGGACTAATGGAAAATTTTAAAGGGTTTCCATAAATTGCGTCTATGTTAACGGTAGAGCTGCAACCCAAAGAAGTTTGGTTTGCGAAAATCTCAAAATCATTGCAAGCCGCCCTTGCAACGGAAAAAGCGAAAAATAGTAAAAAGGAAAAGCGAAAAAACATCATAACCTATTTTGCCCTCACTGCGCCCTGGTCTGCGCTTGTTGCAAGACTTGCATAAATCTTCAAAGACTGGCTAATTTGCCTGTCTCTATTAGTGGGTTTCCAAGCTTTATCCCCAAGTTTTTCCATTTCTGCGCGGCGCTCTGCTAATTCTGTTTCTGTTATGTTTATGTTTATGTTTCTGTTTGGAATATCTATTTCTATAACATCGCCGTTTTTAACCAAAGCTATATTGCCTTTGCTAGCAGCTTCTGGGCTAACATGCCCAATGGAAAGCCCACTGGTGCCTCCGCTAAACCTGCCATCTGTCACCAAAGCACATTCCTTGCCAAGCCCCATGCTCTTTAAATAGCTGGTGGGGTAGAGCATTTCTTGCATACCAGGCCCACCTTTTGGACCTTCGTAGCGGATAATCACCACATCGCCTTTTTTAACTTTGCGGTTTAAAATTCCATCTGCCGCCTCTTCTTGGCTTTCAAATACCACCGCAGGCCCTGTGAATTTCCAAATTGAGCTGTCCACTCCAGCTGTTTTCACAACGCAGCCATCTAGCGCAAAATTGCCGTAAAGAACCGCAAGCCCACCATCTTTGCTATATGCGTTTGCTAAATTTCTTATCGCTCCTTTTTCTCTATCCAAATCGTGGCTTTGGTATTTTGCATTTTGGCTATATGCTTCTAAATTGAATTTGTGCCCGGGTGCAGCTAAAAAGCGTTCCGAAGCTTCTGGGCTTGCAGAACTACGAGCTATATCCCATTTGTTCAAATACTCGCCAAGGCTTGAAGAATGTACCATATTCACATTTAAATTCAGCAAGCCTGCACTGCCAAGTTCGCCCAAAATGGCAGGAATTCCACCAGCCCTGTGAACATCTTCTATATGAATGTAATTTACGCTAGGGGCAACCTTGCAAAGGCAGGGCGTTGAGCGAGAAAGCTCGTTTATGTCTTTCATTGTGAAATTCACGCCAGCTTCGTTTGCAACCGCGAGTATGTGCAAAACTGTGTTTGTTGAACCGCCCATGGCAATGTCTAGCCGCATAGCGTTTTCAAAGGCTTCTTTTGTGGCAATGCTTTTTGGCAAAACAGAGGAATCGTTTTTATCGTAGAATCTGGTACAAAGCTCAACGGAGAGTTTTGCGGCTTGCTCAAATAATTTTTTGCGTTCTGCGTGAGTTGCCATTATTGTTCCGTTGCCGGGCAAAGAAAGCCCAAGGGCTTCGGTTAGGCAGTTCA
>Ga0268262_10006290_pt1 | contig 11447 bp, 3 predicted proteins | sample TergutNc150P3_FD_190354 | JGI IMG/M metagenome (GOLD analysis project Ga0268262, IMG submission 190354) | Nasutitermes corniger P3 segment gut microbial community from laboratory colony in Florida, USA - Nc150 P3 (SPAdes) (version 2) | ecosystem: Host-associated > Arthropoda: Insects > Digestive... | reverse complement strand
TGAAAGTACAAAGTGCAGTTCGCCGGTAATATTAAAGGCAAGCCGTCCGCCGCCTATGCCTATTACTAAAATTACAGAATTAATCGTTAAATTTCGTTTATCCTTAAAATCTACGCCGCTTTCAACAATTGTGCGCAAGCCGCTGGACGCGATTATTCCAAAGAGCAGCATGCAAATCCCCCCAAGAACAGGAGATGGAATTGTTTGAATTAAAGCCCCTATTTTTGTAAAAAACGAAAGAAGTATCGCAATTACCGCCGCTCCTCCTATAACCCATACGGAGTAAACGCGGGTAATCGCCATAACGCCAATATTCTCTCCGTAAGTTGTATTGGGAGGACCGCCGAATAAAGCAGCCCATGACGTCGCAAGACCGTCGCCCAATAAAGTACGGTGAAGTCCGGGGTTTTTGTAAAAGTCCTGCCCGACAATTTTGCTTGCAACAAGCACGTCGCCTAAATGCTCGCAGATTGTGGCAAGTGAAATAATTATAAATGTTAAAACAGGCACTAAACTGAATCTTGGAGTATAGAAAGTAGGAAACCCAAACCAGGGGGAATCTTTTACCACTTGAAAATTAATAATAGCGTAAGCCGGAAAAATTAATCCCATTACATATGTAAACAAATATCCCAAAACAAGGCCTATTAAAATCGGAATTGTGCTGAAAAAACCTTTCAGTATAACATTCGCAGTTATTATCGTAACTAGCGTAAAAGCGGCTATTGACAGGCATACAAGACTGTAATCTCCATTTCCGTCATTCATCGCCATGCTTATCGCCGTAGGGGCAAGGCAGAGCCCTATTACTATGATAACTGAACCGATAACAACAGGCGGAAGCGCCTTATCAAGCCATTTTGTTCCTACAAACCGGATAATAAGCGAGACTAAGGAATAAAATAAACCAGCGGCTATCGCGCCGCCAAGGGCGTAATGAATACCGTATTGCGCGCTTTGACCAATAGCGATTAATGCAGGAATAAAAGCAAAAGAAGAGCCAAGAAAAGCCGGGACTTTCGCTCCGGTACAAAGAATGAAAATTAAAGTGCCTGTGCCTGCCGTAAACAAAGCGGCTGAAGGCTGTAACCCTGTTAAAATTGGCACTAAAATAGTCGCTCCGAACATGGCAAAAACATGCTGGAGTGATAAGGGAATCCATCTTGCCAAATTAGGTTTATCTTGCGGACGCAGTATTTCTTGATTTATCATATTTTCCTCCGGGAATTATTATATATAAAAAATTGGGGATTGTATATAACAAAAACAAACTAATCAAACAGCGAAGGAGACGCGTCTTCTTTTTTGTTTAGTTGACGCGGTTTTGACTGTTTTTCAATATTATGCGAAATTCCCGAATCCTTGAGTTTTTTCCATTGACATAATGTATTTAAAGCCTCAAAAGGGGTCATTTTTTCAGGATCAATCCCATGTAACATTCTATCAAACTTGTCTTCCTCATTTTGCTTTTCTTCGTTAACCTTATTTTTATTATGGTTAACAATCTTTTCCCCAAAAGTATCGCTTAAATCGGCATCGCGTTGTTTTAGAAGTTTCATAATTTGCTTTGCCCTATCAAGAACATTTCGCGAAAGACCGGCAAGCATGGCGACAAACAAACCATAAGATTCGGCGGCGGGACCGTTTTTTAGTTTCCTTAAAAAGACAATTTTTTCCCCCTGCTCCAGAACTTCCATTGAATAGTTTGCAAGCCGCTGATGCGATAAAAGGGAAAGCTCATGAAAATGGGTGGCAAAAAGAGTTCTGCATCCAATTTTATTAAGTAACTCCTCGCTTACAGCCCATGCGATTGACAGCCCATCATTTGTACCGGTTCCCCTACCCACCTCGTCCATGATTACAAGGCTTTTTTCAGTCGCTGTATTCAGTATAAAAGCGGTTTCATTCATTTCTACAAGGAATGTTGACTCGCCACGGGCTAGATTATCAGAGGCTCCCACCCTGCAATAAATACGGTCGCAAAGCCCTATACGCGCCTGTGAAGCGGGTATAAAACTGCCCGCTTGCGCCATTATTGTTATAAGTGCCGCGGAGCGCAGATAAGTGGATTTTCCCGCCATGTTGGGGCCTGTTATCATCGCGAAGGATATTTCCGTGGAAGGCGTATTTAAAAGGATATCGTTAGGGATATATTCGCCGCGACCAAGATGAGCTTCCACTACGGGGTGTCGTCCTTCGTAAATTTCAAGACAGGGGCTTTCATCAAGTACGGGGCGCGTCCAACTCCTCACGGAAGCCGCTTTTGCAAGTGACTGAGCCGCGTCAATTTCCGCAAGGCGGCGGCCTGCGGCGGAAAGAAGAGTAAGGCTTTTCTTCGACTCCTCGCGTATTTCAAGAAAGAGTTTTTTTTCAAGTTCAATTACCTTGTCTGAAGCGCCGTTAATATCAGATTCAATGTCTGCAAGATGGTCTGTAGAATACCGTTCGCCATCCGCCATCCCCTGCCGTCTTATAAAATGTTTTGGCACTTTATCAAGGCTGTTTTTCTTAACTTCAAAGAAATAGCCGATTAACCGGTTGTAGCGGATTTTTAAGCTTGATATTCCCGTTTCTTTCTTTTCTTCTTCAAGATACCGCTCAAGAATCTGCCTGCTGTTATCCCTCATTGAACGCAAATCGTCCAACTCTTTGCTAAAACCGTCTTTAATAAGGTTTCCTTCGTTTAACAATACCGAGGGTTCTTCAATAATTCCCTTTTCAAGCAGATCCCGTATTTGTAAAAGACTGTCAAATTTAATTTCTTTTTCGCCCTCATCACACTCAAAACAGAGTTTGCCGTTATTGAATTCATTGATAAAAAGTTCAATTACGGAAAAGAATGAAGAAATAGCGTTTTTAATCGCAAGCATATCCCTCGCGTGGGCTTTATCCATCGCAAGCCTTGAACAAAGACGCTCAAGGTCGGGGGTTCTTCCCAAGAGTTCGCGTAATTTGCTTAACCGCCCCTGATCGCGGTACAAATCTTCCACAATATCAAGCCGCCTGTTAACTTTTTCCACGTCGCGAAGCGGGTGAAGAATTCGCCATTTTAAAAGTCTGCGCCCCATTGGACAGCGGGTCTCGTCCATCACTTCCAGAAGCGAAAACCTTACGTCCCCATCCCTTTGATTGCATAAAAGTTCAAGATTTCTCTGGCTTGATTCGTCAATGCCCATATACTCGCTGTCACGATAAACCTTAATCGTCCTTATGTGCGGTAAAAGGCTTTTTGATGTTGTTTCAAGATAGTCAAGCAACGCTCCCGCCGAAATTATTTCGCCGGAATTTTCTTCCATGCCGAAACTTTTTAAGTTTGTAAGACAGAATTGTTTTTCAAGTCTTGATTTTGCAGTGGCGGGATCAAAAAGCCAGTCCGCCCAGCGGTTTAAAACAATGGAAGGGCGGTCATAAATTGCCTTTGCCACTTCCTTCTCTTCTTCTAAGAGCGATTCCTGAACAAGCAGTTCTTTTATCGACAGGCGTTCCAGTTCCTGACGGAGTATTTCACCCCCGCTTGGAAAACAGGTTGAAAAAAAATCTCCAGTTGAAAGATCAATATAAGAAAAAGAAAGTTCGCGTTTTACTCCGCTTTCGCCCTTGCCCTGTCCAAAGGCCAAGCCTTTGGACAGTCCGCAGGAGGCAAGGCAGCAAAGGTAATTGGAACTTCCTTTATCAAGAAAATCATCATCTACGGTAGTTCCTGGAGTTATAATTTCTATAACTTCCCTTTCAATTACTTTTTGCTTTCCCGGCGGCGTAAGCTGTTCGCAAATGGCGATTTTTTTACCGAGTTTTAAAAGCCTTGCTATATACGTTCTTGCTGCATGATACGGGACTCCGCACATGGGAAGCCCGTTTCGGCTTGTTAGGGTCAGGTTTAAAAGAGCGGAAACTTCTATGGCGTCTTGGGCGAACATTTCATAAAAATCGCCCAGCCTGAAAAAAAGGATATTCCCTTCCTGTTGTTTCTTTATGCGCCTGTACTGATCAAGCATCGGACTGGTTTTTAACTCGTCCATTTTCCGTTATCGTCTGTTTCTTGTCTTTAAATTCTGAATTAATTTTTCAGTTATATCAATCATAGGGTTGAACCAAATAATATTTGGATTATTCTTCATGTTTAAAACCATTGTGTACCCTTCACTTTCCGCGATATAACGTATTTCATCATACACTTGCTTAATGAATGAATCTGATTGCATTAGTTTGCTTCTGTCAGAATCAAGTTCCGCCGTTTTTATCTGATAATATTCCTTTAAGTACTCAGACCTTCTGTAGATTTGGCTTTCCAGTTTAAGCGCTTCAGTTTCATTGTTATCCCGAATAGCGTCGGCATATTTGGATTTTAAAGCTTGAATTTCCTTGGTAAATTTGTCAATATCCGCCTGAACCTTGGCGCTTTTTTCTTCAAATTGCCTTACCGCCGCCGAATCGCGAAATATTTCCGTATAAACTTTTGACATATCTACCACCGCAAAACGGGTAATTTGCTGGCCAAAAATACACGAAAGACAAATCACGTTCAATGATAAAAATAAAATAACACGTTTAAACATAACCACCTACCACTAATATGATAAAACAAAAGACATTATAATGTCCATACCCATTTCAGGCTTGTCTGGGTCCCCAAAAATAGCACCCGGTTTCCACACAATATTACCGTCTTTTATTTGAAAACATTTGACCAAACTTATACGGATTGGGAATTGCGGCAATGTAAACCTAAATCCTCCGCCATAGCTGAATCTCATGTTTTCTATGGTGAAACCGTCAAAATAACTGCCGATGGGGTTGTCAATACCGGCTGAATCAAAGAAAAAATCCCATGCCAGAATTCCACTTACAAGTGGGAATCGCAATTCTATCCAACTGTCTAAAAGTAAAAATCCTTTTTTGCGGTATTCGCCGCTCCAGCCTCTTCCGATAAACATTCCGTCTACGGCAAGTTTATTTACGTCTTCAACCGTAAGTTCACGTCCCGGTTGGTCAAATATTGTTGACAATCCGACATGGAAGCCAAAGACGCTCTTAAAATTCCACTTTTCCGTGACTGGAATATTAAATAAAGTAAAATAATACTGCGCTTTTGAGTCATTGCGTATATAATGTTCCCTCTCATTTTCTAAGATGCCGTAGAAACCCATTCTATTGTACAGGTAATAACCTCTGGAGGGATCATAATAAATGTCGCGTTGATCAAGCGATAATGAAAACCATGTTGAATTTTTTGGATTCCATTGGTTATTGCCTTCCCTAAGGGCCGGATCAAAAGGTCTGAACAAATCAGAATCGTATGAATTGTTAATCATACCAACTCTCAATCCGCCGTTTATGCCAAAAATACCCAAAAAAGTAGTCCAGCGGTATCCTGTTGAAAAACCTACCGACAGATACCATTGCTCATATCCCATTAAATAGTCTCTTGAAGGCGTTTTATTTTTATAATCGTTATAAGAAGAAAAACCGTCGGGAAAAGCGAAAGGTTCATCCCCGTTAAAAAAAGGAGGTTGGTTATCCATTAAAGAGTACCTTCTTAAATAACTTGCCGATAAATCAATTCCAAGCGAAAGAGGAAGTCCAAATGCCCATCTGTGCAAATAATTAACGGACAATGTACTTGAATCAATAACGGATGAGTTTAATTCAACACCCAATTCATTGCCGCTTCCGGCGATATTGCGGTCATTCCATTTTAACAGGCCTGATATGGGAAACGTATCAGGGTCCGCGCTGCCTGAGAAAGTAAAACCAAATTGAATTTCAGTAGTCGGCTGTTCTTCCACGGTAAAAACCAAATCCATTAAATTTTCAGAGCTTCCGGGAAGAGTATCTGGAATGACATTTGAAAAGAACTGTAGATTCATAAGGTTACGCCACGCTTCCATGACTTTTGTCTTTGAAAATATTTCTCCGGGTTCCAGAGGGATTTCCCTTAAAATTACGCTGGATTTTGTTTTATTATTTCCTATAATAACGATGTTTTCTATATATGCCCTGTCTCTTTCAACTATTGTTATGTGATAGGAAATAGTATTTGTTTGATAATTACGGGACGGAGATCTTATTATTGAATTGAATATATATCCGTTCTCAAAATAAATGTCCGCGACGCGCTGTAAATCCATTTCCAGCCTTGTCATGTTTACAATTTCACCTTTTTTGGAAGATACAAGTTTTTCCAGTTGAGCTGTAGTAAAAATAACATTGCCTTCAAATGTTACGCCTCCAAATCTGAATTCATCCCCTTCCTCTATCATAAAGGTTAGAATTAAATTGGTGCTTTTAGCGTTATCAACTACGGTACGGGTAACGTCTTTTACGACCATTTCTATGTATCCGCGGTCATGATAATATTTTGTAACGGCTTCCCTGTCCACAAGCAGTTTTGACTCCTGAAAAGCGCCGTCATTTAACAGGGACTTCGCTTTTAACGAAAGCTGGCCTCTTAACGTGTTACTTGAAAATCTGGTATTGCCTTGAAATTCAATTCTTGATATCGTGTTTTTTTCATTTTCCGTTATTTGAAAAACAATAGATATGGTCGCATCTGCCGATTGGTTTTGTGAAGACGTTACGAATACGTTTGGATAACCTTTTTCTATGTATTTATTTTTAATTGCCTCAATATCAGTCCTTATTTTAGCCTGATTAAAAACATCGCCTGTTTTCGTGGTAATTATGTCATTTAATTCGTGGCGCCGCATACCCGTATTTCCCGTAAAACTAATGCGCCCTACAATAGGCCGTTCAACTACCGTAAATTTGATGATTACTTCGCTCCCTGCCGCGTTAAAGCGCAGAATGCTGGGTTCCAATCTTTCAAAATATTCAAGGGCGTATAATTTTCCCTGTATTTCCAGAAATGTATTGTTATTAAAAATTCGTCCTTTGTAGGGATTCATAAGCGCGTCAAGTTCCGATTGAGCTATGTTTTTTAAACCGCTAAAAACAATTTCCCTTATCGGCTTGCCCTGAAACCATTCATCAGAAGATTGCCCGTCAGTTCCTTGAGAAAACACTAAAACCGAAATAGTAAACAAAAGTAAAACAAATACTCTAAATCTCATTGAAACTCCTAAAATGTCTTACTCCAACTTAGAGTAATTGAATTACCTGTCATCCAGTTTTCCGGGTGATAGTTGTAAAAATCCGGGGAAAAATCCCATCGGATATTAATAAAAGGACTCTGCAATTCTAATCCTATATCCAGATCTATCCTAAAACCGTTAAATATCTTATTATTTTCATCGTACTTTATAGTACCCATACCCTGAAAAAACATATCCTGACCTATATACTTACCTATAAAAACAGTTGTATTGTCGAAATAGTTACCTAATTTGTTATTCCTTTCAGTAAGGTCCTGTCCCGTGTTTTGTCCCTGCTTTCCCATACCAATTCCCATAGCGCCTGATACAATCATATTTTGAAAAAAACGCGTTCTGACGCTGAATACGTCCATTCTCATAAGGTTTCTTATTTGCCTTTCAAATTGACGTAAAAATACAATTTGCCCCAAAGTATCCGAACTTGCAATTAATGATGTCACAAGATCAGCTCCGGAACTCCAGAAAAAACGTTTAGCCAACTCCGGATTCTCTTCACCTTGGATATTGTTGAAATTCTGCCCTAAAATAGAATAAATTTCAAGCTGTGTCATGCCTGGACTTGATTCAAAACGCGGTTCAAAACTAAATAAAGGCTGATTTTCAATGACCATTGTTATTGTCACGGGTCCAGTGTCGGATCTGTCGCGAATTTCCGCTCTTGCGCTTATTCTTGGGTCAAATTTACTTTCATTTTCCTTAAGAACCATACTGCCCTGACGGATAAAGAAACTCCGATCAAAATAATACAATTCTCCTGAACGAATTTTTATATTGCTGTTTAAAGAATATTGGGAGACTTGCGAATCCGCGGTAATATTAATAACAGTCCCCATTTCCGGAGTCGCCCTTAAAATCGGGTTTGAAGCCGGCCAAATAAATTCAACCATTGACCCAGCGGTTACTTTTAAATCTACAACGGTGTAAAAATCAATTTCTTCGTCCTCTTTCTCCATATTTGCCGTAAGTTCTTCCATGTTAAAGCTTAGATCCGCCTCATTCGTAAAAATGTCGCCTTTTAATTCTATTAACTTATTGTTAAGGGCTACGTCTATATTAAGTTTCCCGGAAGCGTTTCCTTTTGCGATAAAACCCATTACATTAATACCATAAGGAATCGGATTTTCACGTTGAACTGAAACATTAAGACCGATATTTACGGGAGTCCAATTTTCAAAATATAACCAGCCGTCAAACGTCCCGCTTCCGCCTCCCGACAATATCGCGACGGGGCCAAAGGTCATTTCATATCCTTCGGCAATAACGTCAAACGGGGCGATTTTTATATCTTGAGCTATATAGTTAGGGACTTTAAAGCGCAAACTTTCGGCTCTGGCCGTGCCGTGAAATTCAGGATTCCAAAAGGGACCCGTAAAACCGGCTTTACCGGTAACATAACCGCCCGTAATTAAAAAATCATTCTGGGCTGAAAAAATGTTGAATAACGTCGGCAAGTCCATATAAAAATCATTTGTTTTAGCGTCCACAATTCCGTTTTTATACGTCCCTACAAGATTGCCGCGTACAAACATCGGAGCCGAAAATCCTAAAAAAAACATTCCGTCGCCGTCCATTTCAAGCCTTATCATATCTCTTGGACCGCCAGTAACTGAAACTGCACCATTGTTAACTGAATATTCTATTTTAAATGCTTCTTTAATAATAGTTCCAAAAGTAAAATTTTCAAATGACATTTTTCCATTGGAATATTTTAAAATCTTATCCAAATCCAGCCATGAATTTATTTTAACAAAATCCGCGTCAATTGTAATATTCCCTTCCACTTCTTTATCAAGGGCAATGCCGCCAATATCCGCTTTTGCGTTTACTGTCCCTTCCACTATGTTAAACTTTAGTTCAGACAGATTTGTTTTAAATTGCGCAAAATCAAATATTAAATTGCTTACAAACAATTCTTCATTGGAAAAATCAACATTAACAGCCGCAAAAATGGGATTACCGTCTATTCTGGTGTTTAATGACGAAAGATTAATTTTAGCGTTAAATGAATCAATGGAATTCCAGTAAATTGCCGCTTCAGCGCTTGCGATAATTGGAATATTTATTTTAAAAAAACGGTTAACATGCATTTCAGAAACTGAAACATCTACGTTAAAATCGCCTTTTTTATACTTTCCGTCAAGATAATAATATTCGCCAGCTTCACGTCCGTCCGTTATATTTAAAATAAAATTACAATATGAAAAATCAGAATCCCAGAAAAAATTCGCGTTTCCTAAAAGCATGCCTACCGTATCCGTGTATAAAATTTCCCTGAAACTCGCTCCGTTTTGATCCGCCAAACCAGAAATCTTAAAAAACTCCGAGCCGTCTTCGGAAGACGCGTAACGGGTGGAAAAATTATTAACGTCAAGACGCCAAAAATCATACGAATTATAACGTATAGACATGTAAAAATTCAGGTAAATTGTCTGTGAATCCGCCAATATTGGATAATTAACGCCTTCGATATAGCCTGATAAAGCGCCATTATTTGCTATATTTCCATACCCGTGAAACCCGCTTTGGTCGTTTATAATTAACGTAGTTCTGTCTAATATTTGTCCTTCTATATTCCACGCAAGATCCTGAAAACCGGCGTTTAATTTAAACGTTAAATCCATGATGTTTGAAAAATTTATACTGGATGTAAATTTTAACGCGTTTTCATCTTGTTCTTCTTTAAATAAGGAACCTTCACTTATTATAATTTGACGGTCAGTGCCCGATAACGACAATAATCCTTTTGTTTTTCCAATGTAAAAAGTAATGCTCGGAGCGTTATATACGATATTGTTAAAATCAGTAGAAAAGAAAATATCAGTATTTATTTCTGAATCTTTAAATATTCCCCTGGTTATTGCCGGAACATTTAAATCTTCAGAAAACGGGAGGAAAATTTCAGTTATTGAAAATAATGAAAGTGAATCCAAAGAGACGGACGCTTCTATTTCTCCAGGATTTACGTTTAAAACAGCGTCAAGGTATACGGAGCCACCATCAATAAAATCCCCTGAAATATTGACGCCCACTTCTTTTTTAGTTGGAGTTAAAAGAATTTCTAAATCATTAATTGCCGTTTGGGCGATTTTCACTTCATCGCTTGAAATAAGTATGCCGCCCCTATGGTTTGATATGTTAAATTCGGCGTTTATGCCATCAGTTTTCGTTAAACTGAAATCATCAAAAAAAGCCGTTCCCTGCGATACAAGCGGAGAAAATTCAAAATTGCCTGAAATTCCCAAACTGCCGGAGAATATGTCTTTTTTAGGGTTTACGGATGATATAAAAAAATCATTTACAATTATTTTTTTTTCATTTCCGTAAACGTCAATGGTAAAAGCATCTTTATTAGGTGACGATGAGTCCTTTTCGCCTCCTTTTAAATTAACACTGTAATCCAAAAACCCCTTTTCATAAACAAGCGTTGAATTTCCCGTTATCTGCAAAAAAAGTAAATCAGAGGCGTTCTTTAAATATTCTGAAAAATTAAAAATGCTGTCAAGATTAAAATTAGCAAGATTTATTCCCGCATGAATGCCGCCTGAATCGGTATTGAAGTTAAAATAATAATTATTCCGCGTATTCTCATCCTGTGATTTTACATTTACTATTTTTTTATCATAAGAAAGATCAACTTTAAAAGGAGACATGCTAAAGAGTCTTTTTGGAGTACCGATGTTATTGGAAAGAACCCTGAAAAAAGAAGCCGTTTTATTTGAGTTATCCTGTTCTGAACAATTTAAATAAAATAATGAATATTCCGCGTTTCCTTTATCAATATCTTTGGAACATGTCCCGCTGATTCCTGAATCCGCCACTATAATAATTATTTTGTCAAAAAGATCCGTATTTTTAAATTCCGCATAAAATCTTGCAAAAAACGTTATCTCCCCATCGTTTTCTTTTATGTTAAAATTCATATTTTCTATTTTATAAGAAGTATTTTTGTGCGTTAAATTAAAATTTAAATGCCTTATTTGATATTCAGCGTTAACCGGCAGATATTCAGTTATTTGCTTAAAATTAAATACATATCCTTTATTTTTTAATTCATCAATTATGGATTTGATATAATCTAACGTGTCAGCGTCATCAACCGTATTTATACTGAGCTCAGGTTTTTCAATTTGAACGGTATGTATAAATGTTTTTTTATGTAGTAATAACTCCAATAATGAATATTTAATTTTTATTTGTGATACTGTAAAAAAAAGCTTTTCTCCCCTGATAAAACTTAAATTCTTTATATTTAAATCAGTAAAGATTGAAGGACGAATTGATGAATAACGGACGGTAAAACCCGTAATATCCTCTAATTCTTTGATTAAGTTCCCT
>Ga0268262_10006289_pt1 | contig 11449 bp, 10 predicted proteins | sample TergutNc150P3_FD_190354 | JGI IMG/M metagenome (GOLD analysis project Ga0268262, IMG submission 190354) | Nasutitermes corniger P3 segment gut microbial community from laboratory colony in Florida, USA - Nc150 P3 (SPAdes) (version 2) | ecosystem: Host-associated > Arthropoda: Insects >... | reverse complement strand
CAAAAGAACACCTCAACACCAAAAACAGACAAACATTACCCATTAAAACACAATTAAAATGAACCTAGAAAACACACCAGCCAGTTTTTAATAAACAATCAATTCTAGGTTGACAGCATTGACTGAATAGTTACAAACGAAAAAGATTGGTACTCTTTGTTGAGCAAATATGTGTTGTTTTATCTTGATTGTACTCTTTTAACTACGGGTGGTTTTACTTTCTTTAAAATGCGGTATCCGCAAAGGATGCATTTTGTTTCTCCGCCACGTAATTCTAACTCTTCAGCTGGAACTCGTGCTCCACAGCGTGTACATTCATAAACAATTCCTGATTTTTCCATTAGAAACGCCTCTTCTTACAAAGAAAAACATTTTACTTTTAAATGTTTCCAATGAATAAAGAAATTAAAATGCGATGTGGGTTAAAAGCTCGAGTATCTGATATGAACTCGGATAAAGTTTATAATTCTTATGATCTTGTAGGTGACATAGCTATTATCAAAACGCCTCTAGACGATATGGAATGTTCTAAAAAAGCTGCAGAGGCAATAATGCGTCTTTATCATCGTAGAGTTAAAGCAGTTTTTATGCAAACCAGTGCAGTGCAGAGTGACTTTAGGGTTAGACAGCTAACGTTTTTAGCAGGTGAGAATCGTACTGTTACTGTCTATAAAGAGCATGGTTGTCTCTTTAAAGTTGATGTTGAACGCTGTTATATCTCGCCGCGACTCTTATTTGAACATAAGCGGATATCTGAGCTTGCTGTTCCGGGTGAGGTTGTTGTAAACATGTTTTCAGGTGTTGGTTGTTTTTCTATTTTTATAGCTAAGACTCTTAACACCAAAGTTTACTCTATTGATATTAATCCTGTAGCATACCAGTTTATGCAGGAAAATGTGCAGTTAAATAATGTCTCTGATAGTGTTATTCCCATGTTTGGGGATTCTAAGGAAATTGTTAATTCACAGCTACGAGGTGTGGCTGATCGTGTATTGATGCCCCTGCCTGAGTTGGCTTTTGAATATTTGCCCTGTGCTCTTTTGGCTTTGAAGCGGTCTGGTGGGTGCATTCATTATTTTGATTTTCAACACGCTGCTAGGGGTGAGGATCCTGTTGAGAAGACTTGCCGAAAAGTGGTTAACTGTTTGGATCTTTTAGGTGTAACTTTTAATATTGCTTTTTCTCGTGTTATACGTAGTATTGGTCCTAATTGGTATCAGACTGTTTTGGATATTTCTGTGTCTGATTTGCCAAGTAAGTTTTTATAGAAACAAGTTTAACTATACTCTTGTGACGCTTGTATGAAACGTGCATTAATGGAAATTTTAGCCTGTCCAATTGATAAACACCATCCTCTTGACTTGTTAGTGTTTGAAGAAAAAGATGAAATCGTTGAAGGTGTAATTATCTGTCCCGGATGTCATCGTTGGTATCCCATTCGTGATGAAATTCCTGAGATGCTTCCAGACGAGTTGCGTAAAGACGTTGAGGACTTGCCGTTTCTTAAAAAATGGAAAGAACAATTCCCCGAAGGCATTGTAAAAAACGGAAAACCCTTCAACTTGAAGGGCTAACTTTCTAAATTGGTTATTTTAACTTTACCACAGCATTTTTAGCCGAAGACTCCATAGCAGCCATGGCAATTTCTAATGCCTTATAGCCATCTTCACCTGTAACCATAGGCGTCTTCTTTTCAGTAATACATTCAATAAAATGCTCCAGCTCAGCTTTTAGAGGCTCTTTAAAGGCATTTCTCGGCTGCACCGTTTTAACAGCGTTATCTATCCATAATTCTTGACTATTATAGTCTAACCGCATGATAGCCTCGCTACCTGTTACATTTAAAGAGCGAATTTTATATGGCGTTAACCAGTTGGACTCTATAAATGCTGTTTTGCCGCTTTCATAAGTTAACATTATCTGAGCATAATCCTCAAACTGTTTATGATGCATATTGCCCATTTTTGCATAAACACTTACCGGTTCCTCATTTGAAATAAACCGTGCAACATCAATATCGTGAATAGCCGTATCTTTCACAATACCCACATCGCCAATTCTCTCAGGCCACTGTGTAACCCTCTTCGCAGTTGCAGAAACAAGTTCACCAATTTTTCTAGTTTCCACTGCCTGTTTTATCTGTTGCAATCCTGGGATAAATCGCATTAAGAAGCCAACTGTTAAATGCAGTCCGTTTGCTTCTGCAGTGTCTAGTAATGTTTGAGCTTGTCCGGTGTCTGTGGCCATGGGTTTTTCTACAAGTACATGTTTGCCTGCATGTAAGCATTTTAGGGTTTCTTCTGCTAACTTTATCGACCATGTACATACGCTAACTGCCTGAATTTCAGGATTTTTTAGCATTAATGAACTATCCGTGTAAGCTTCCACACCATACTGCTCTGCTATAGCCTTAGCCCGTTCCGCGTTAACATCACAAATCGCCACCAGTTCCGTATTTCCCAGTTCTTTATAAATTCTAGAATGGTTTTTTCCCCAGAAACCTGTTCCAATTACTGCTACACCAATATTATTCAAGATTTACACCTACTACTCCTCTTCCTATACCACGATATATGAAGCCTTCTGCTTGTATACTCTCTGGTTCTGTTATACCTATTAAGTCTACAAGCAATGCAGGACTTTTCATACTTGTTTTAATTTTTCTAAGATTTAACTGCTCAAACTGTTTCTGCCCTGTTAGAATTACAAGACAATCCACGCCTTCCACGGCTTCATTCAAACTCTTCTTCAAAAACGGCGGACCATCCAGGGTTTCATTTTTTGAAAGCAACGGGTCATATAATGTAACTTTTGCACCTTTAGCAATCGCCGTATTTACGTATCTCGCTGTTACTGTATCTTGATTAGCGTTTCCAATTACAGCAACTTTTGCTCTCCGTAAACTTTTATCACAAACACGAAGGGTTTCTTGCGTTAGATTAATTGCATATTTAGTAACCTCTTCATTAATTTGTCTACTAATTGCTGGGAGTCGAAGTTTAACATTAAAATTTTCTGCACTCTCAATAAGCAAGTATGTTCCTTTTCTGTTTTCTTCCTCGTCAACTGTAGGAGAGAAACTAGAGTTGCCGTCATCGCTGATTAGCTTTTGCACTTTAAAATAGTCCATTCCAGATTTTTCACAGAAAATAGCTAACTCTTTAGCTAACGCCGTACACGCATCCTGCTGTGCCATTTTAAAGAGCACCGCAAGCTCTGCAAATCTAACATGACTAGTCTGTCTAACATTAAGCGTTAATGTTTTAAGAACCTCCGTTGCAACATTTAAACTCTGCAAATCAGACGCAGCAATAATTAACTCTGCATTACTCAAAGTTTTCATCGAATACGATTTCGAAAACTGTAACGGATTATAAGCCAAAAGAAAATCTTTACCACTTTTCAACCCTGAAGTATTCTCCAAAGTCTCCTTCAACATAGTCTCCACACCACCAAAACAGTTGATACCGCCATAAATCAAAAGAGACCCCTGCCTCAACGACATACCAACCTGCTTATACGCCGCCTTTAACTCCGAAACATTCACCTTATTTTTTGCATCCAACTTGGCATTTATAGCTAAAATGACTATATCACTCTGAGCAACAGCACTTTTCCGTACACTTGAAATAGTTAAATTACCCCGGTTAATGTGCTTTTTCAAACTCGCCTCAATTTCAGGAGACACACCACAATTCTTAGCCCTAGATATCCTCTTCAACAAACTTGGATTATCATCATTACATATAACCCTATAACCCGCCTCAGCAAAAGCATCCGCATAAAGCAACCCATTCTGTCCACAGCCAATTACCCCAACTGTAAACCCTGATCTCTTCTCATTAGAATCTACATCTTGCGCCTGCAACTTCAATACCGATGACATACGACAATTATCCCTCCTATACCGTGACCTAAAAATCAAATACTTTGAAGCAACTCTTCAAGCCTCAAACGGTACTCCCCAATTAACTCTAATGCCTTTTCTCTTGTCTTCGCCTCAACATACATCCTATATACAGGTTCAGTACCGCTTGCCCTAATCAAAATAGAGCTCTGATCATCAAACCAAATTTTCACGCCATCAATAGTACTAATATTTCCATTTTTAAACTGCTCAAAAATCTTTGTCTGCAACACTGCCTTCTTCTCATTAGGACACTCAACTTTACATTTCTCAATAAAATACTGAGGCTGCTCATCAACAAGCTCAGAAAGCTTTTTGCCCGTTTCAGCCATTATTTCCAAAAGCAACGCCGTGGTCATAGCACCATCTCGAACTGCCTGATGTGGCTCATAAAAAACTCCACCATTTTCCTCACCACCTAACTTGGCGTTAACTTCCCTCATTTTATGCGAAACAGTTACACTGCCAACTTTTGTCCACTCAATTTTACCCTTATAAGTGTCTGCTATATTTTTAATCAGTGTTGATGAACTCACCGGAGTAACTACCGTTGCGCCTTCATTTTTTAGAAGAAACTGTTTCAAGACGATAGCAAACGTTTTATCCCCCATGTAAACCTCACCGTTCTCATCAACAAAAATTGACCTATCCGCATCACCATCAAACGCTACACCTATATCTGCACCTATAGCCTTTACAGTTGCCGCTAACTCCCCAAGACTCTCTGGACATGGCTCAGGCTGCCTACCGGGAAATGTACCATCGATATTAGCGTTTATACTAGTTACCTTACACCCTAACTCCCGCATCAAAGACGGCGCAGTTAATCCTCCCACACTATTTACAGGATCAACAACTATATGAAAATGCTTCTTGGAAATTTTTTCCACATCCACTCTGCGTTTGATTGCAGAAATGTATTCATCATTAATACCTAATCGATCCCTTATTTTACCCAGCTTATCCCATGAAGCAAAATTGAAATTTTTATCAAAATAAATCCTCTCAATCTCCACTTCTTGTTCATGCGAAATTTCAATACCATCATTCCAAAGAACCTTAATCCCATTATACTCCGCAGGATTATGAGATGCTGTAACAATAACCCCGCCGTCCAACTTGTGATTTTTAACAGCAAACTGAAGAGACGGTGTCGGTGCCATACCAGCGAAATACACATTACACCCAGTTGCAGTTAAACCTGACATTACCGCCTTAGCTAACATTGGGCCGCTAGTTCTCGCATCATAACCCAAAAGTAAATTTTTCTTCCCAAAAAACGTCCCAACTGCTAAACCAATTTTAACTACTACATCTGGTGTTAACTCAACATTAGCAAGTCCTCGTATACCGTTTGTGCCAAAAAGGCTTTTTGATGCGCTCATAAATCTTTTTCCTCTATGCCTAACAGATAATGTTCCTTTTTAAAATAGTTTCAGATACTTCCTTAGCTGGACAAACCGCCAAGTCTTCATTTAAGCTAACATTATCTCTGATCTTTGCCTGATCCGCAATAATGCATCTCTTATTAACATGCACGTTTTCACCAACGATTGCGCCCTCACCTATTATTGCGCCGTCAACTATTGTGTTATTGCCTATTTTTACGTCAGAAAAAATTATGGAATTACAAATTTGCACATTATCCCCAATTACAACGTTTTTTCCCAAAGTTACATACGGACCAATAACAGTTCTTTTACCTACAACAACATGCGTGTCTACGGCTATAGGCATTTCAACTTTAGCCTTCTTAAATGTTTTAAGCTCATTAGCTAAAGCTAATCTATCAAGGATAAACTTGTTAGTTAGCAAGTAATCCTCAGGTTTACCAATATCCATCCATAACCCATTGAACATGTGACCAAAGAGTCTATGCTCTTTTGCAAGTACTGGAAAAATTTCGTGCTCTATTGAACAATATCCCCTCTCAGGAATATAATCGAACACTTTTGGACTTAAAACGTAAACTCCAGCATTGATCAAATTAGTCGGCGCTTGCCCTTCAGCTGGTTTTTCAATAAACCTTTTGATACGATTCCCCTCTTCCAGTTCTGCAACACCATACCTACAGGGATTATCAACTTTACATAAGGCAATAGTTGCTAATGCGTCTGCATTTACATGTACATTGAACAATTGTTTATAATCAATACTAGTAAGAATGTCACCATTTAAAACAATAAACGATTTATCATGACCAACAAGTTTTTCTGCATTCTTTATGGATCCAGCGGTTCCTAACGGTGTTTTAGGCGGATCGATTACATATCTGATTTTTAAACCACATTTAGAGAGCTTTTGCTGTTTTATGTGAAACTGAGTCAAAGCATTGACTGCTAAAACAACCTCTTCTACATCGCTGCTAGCTAGTTCTTCAAAAATCCCCTGTAACAACGGCTTATTTACTATTGGAAAAAGCGTTTTAGGTCTACTACAGCTTAAAGGGCGTAGTCTTGTTGCAAATCCCCCTGCTAAAATCACTGCCTTCAGATATGACACCTTCGATGAATAAGAATAATATTACATTTTTATAAACAATTATGAACACGTTTGCCTTTACATACTAAAATGTTGTATAAAAAATCTTCAAGTGCACGATGATAGTGTACTACATGTTGAAAATATGCGGGAGGCTTATTCCCACTCTATGGTTGCTGGCGGTTTATGTGTTATATCGTAGACGACGTGAGTAACTTCTGGTATTTCATTAGTTATTCGGGTGGAAATTTTTTCTAGTACTTCATAGGGGATTTTGGCAAAGCTAGCTGTCATAGCTTCGCGGCTTTCTACGGCTCTAATTGCCACTACGTAACCATAGGCTCTGGCATCGCCTTTGACGCCTGTGGCTTTAGTGTCTGTAATTACTGTAAAATATTGCCATAGGGTTTCTGCTAAGCCTGCGTTTTCTATTTCTTCGCGTACAATTTTGTCTGAGTGTTTAACGGTTCTAATTTTTTCCTCTGTTATTGGACCGATAGTTCTTACTGCTAATCCTGGTCCTGGAAATGGTTGTCTGTTAACTAGTTCATTTGGCAGGTTTAGCATTTTTGCGATTTTGCGCACTTCATCTTTGTATAGTTCTCTTAGTGGTTCTATGATTTTTTTGAATTTAATTTTTTCAGGTAAACCGCCAACGTTATGATGACTTTTAATGTTGGCACTATTTTTGCTAGCGCCTGATTCTATGATGTCGGGGTAAATTGTGCCTTGGATGAGGTATTGTGCATCAGCTTTTATGGCCTCTTCTTCGAATACTCGGATGAATTCTTCTCCAATTATCTTGCGTTTGTGTTCTGGCTCTGTTATGCCTTCTAGTTTTTTGATAAATCTTTCTTTGGCTTGTATAATTATAAAGTTGATTTTGAATTTGCTGAAAGTTTCTTGTATAGCTTCCGTTTCGCCTTCGCGCATAAATCCGTGATCAACATAGACTGCAGTTAATTTCTCATTTAACGCTCTAGCCGCTAATGCTGTAGCTACGCTTGAGTCAATTCCGCCGCTTAATCCAATAATTGTTTTCTCATTGTCTGCTTTAGTTTTTATTTCTTGAACTATCTTTTCGACAATGTCTTCCATTTGCCAATTAGCATCGCATTTACATACATTGAAAATAAAGTTGTGTAGCATTTTGGCTCCGTTTTCGGTGTGGATAACTTCTGGATGCCACTGGAGACCGTAAATGTTTCTATGCTTATGTCTAAATGCCGCGATAGGACAGTTATTGGTGTGGGCTAGGACTTCAAAATCGTCTGGTAAACTGTATACAGTATCACTGTGACTCATCCATACTTTCTCTTTTCCACTTAAGCCTTCCAGCACTCCTACAGGTTTGTCAATGATAACCTGTGCTATGCCAAATTCTTTGTATGCTGCGGATTCAACTTTTCCTTTGACTACCTGCGCTAAAATCTGGTGTCCATAGCATAATCCCATTATCGGCATGTCGTCTTCTAAAATTCTAGGGTCTATTTTTAGCGTATTTTGTCCGTAAACGCTTGCGGGTCCACCAGATAAAATTATGCCTTTTACGTTAAATTTTTCTTTCAAAGCTTCTATTTCTTTAGGTGAAATATCATGAGGGACAATTTCAGAGTAAACATTTCGTTCCCTGATTCTTCTGCTAATCAAATGGCAGTACTGCCCTCCAAAATTAAGTACTAGTATAGTGTCAATTTTGTTCTGCATCTTCCCCGCGCTCTCTTAACATACTATAATTCTACCACTACAGCAGCTCAAGATGCTGTGTGGCATATTTCAATTATTGCTCTCTCTGGTACTCTTTACTGAACTTTTATAAAGATAGCCATGTAAATACCAAAAAACATGTTCAAAAGTTCTATTTAATTAAATGGTATACACGAAAGTTTTGAATTTGTCTTCTAAGGGAGTGTTAGAAAATAACATTTATGTGTTAACAGGTTGACCTTACAACGCTAATGATAGCAGACACTAAAAACTAGAAAAACAAACATTTTTCCGATACTCAACTCGTAACTAAGCAAACAACTCACAAAATATAAGTTTATTTTTTCCATTTCTAGACATGTTTTTCTTTCTTGTATGCGGTTTCTTCGGTTTCTTTTGTAATTTTAGTGTCTGCTTCTACTGAGGTAGTTATCCATGTATTTCCGCCAATTACAACGTTATCTCCAATAATGGTATCTCCTCCTAGAAGAGTTGCGCCGCTATAAATTGTGACATTATTGCCAATAGTTGGATGTCTTTTGCGCCCTCTTATAATGTTGCCTTTTGCGTCTTTAGGAAAACTCAGCGCGCCTATAGTTACTCCCTGATAGAGTTTCACATTTTCACCAATTTCTGCTGTTTCACCTATAACAACGCCGGTGCCGTGATCAATAAAGAAGCTTTTACCAATTTTTGCGCCTGGATGAATATCAATACCTGTTAGTGAGTGCATATGCTCGCTCATAATTCTTGGAATTAACGGTACACAACGGATGTAAAACTCATGTGCTATTCGATAAGTCGATATTGCCATAACACATGGATAACTTAGTATAACCTCATCCGTACTTACAGCCGCTGGATCTCCATTATGTGCTGCTTCTATATCACTGCTAAGTGTCGAGCGAATTTCCGGAAGCATTTCAAGAAGTTCTCTAACAACTATATGCGCACGCTTCTGACAGATATCCTGTGGGCATTCACTAATCTTTCTACATATATACTTGAGACTTTTTTCAACCTCCACGGTCAAACGTTCATAAATAGCAGTTAACTTGTTTCCTAAACAAAACTTTATGTTAGCCTTACTAATCGCCGAATCGCCAAGGTAACCAGGAAAAAGAACTGTGAAAAGATCATCTAAAACTTCAATAACAACTTTTTTAGACGGCAAATCTTTGCCCTCCAGATGATCCATACCGCCACAGGTGTTATAATTTGTCACTATCTTATCTACAAGATTAGGTAAGCCGTTTTCAATCCACTTTTCCTCACTCTGCTGATGATTCTTCATGAGTACCTCAATCATTTTATCTGGATTCCAGCAATCGTATCCTTCACAGCTTTTCTTCTTGCATTCTTCACAATTATTTGAGACAGACAAATTCTTTTTATCCCCATAGCGTTTCTTCTTTTCACTACTACTAATTATAGATAAGGAGAATATAAAAAAAGCGTAAAAGAGCTAAAAATTAGTGCAACTAACTTATTTCTACGTGACATCTTACCCAAGGTTCAAACACACAACTGATTTCTACTATTTCAATTACATATAATTAACCGCGTAAAATGCTTCTCCTGATAACCCTCAAAAAATAGATACAACTCAAGTATAGCCAAAATCTCTATAGTGGTGTTGCGGTGGTTGCTGGGTTGGCTGCTCAAAAAATAGATACAACTCAAGTATAGCCAAAATCTACTTAGAACCTCTTTCTCTAAAGTAAAGCCTTTAAATGTAACAATTAAATTTATATCAACGCACAACCTCACAACAACAGAATATACTATGCGGAGGTCGCCCAGCATGGTCAAAGGCGTAGGACTGAGGCTCCTATCCTGCAGAGGTTCGTGGGTTCAAATCCCACCCTCCGCACCAGTAACTTGGGTCTAATGCATATATTCAAAATTGTGGTTTAAAAAACGGTAGCATCATAAATTAGATAAAGCATTTTAAATTGGACTAGTTCATGCCAAGACCCCAAATGGTCAGTTAACCATTCAAACTTTGCAGGAGAAACCTTACGCTCAAACTCATTAATAAGGAACTGTGCATAATTAACATGCCATCACCATTATGGACAAATCACACAATTGAACATATTGCACATCAAAAATATTGTAAGTTATTTTAACACAGTTCCTATCCTTTTACACTGTTCTTTTTCTTGATTTTTGTTATTTGCTCCCAATATTGTCCAATCGTCTAGTTTCATGAATTTGTCTATGCTTTTGGAGGAGGAAACCTTTGGTTCTTGTGACCTATAGATGGTAATACTTCTTTGATTGCTTCTGTAATGTGGTAATCATAGATTCTACGTACTTTGTGACAGTATACCTGATTAAACATTTGATATCGAGCAATCACAAGACTTTCAGCGACATACAGACCTTTTCTATTATGGCTAAAACAAGTCTACATTGTTCCCCTTCAGTGGTTTTATCCATTTTGACAGATAAACAATTAATCAGTCTTGGCATATATCATAATGACCATAACTTACACCAATATGTGCGGAATCTCTTAAGAGATAATCTGCCCTATCTGCATCTAATTTGACTTGAAATAATTTGCCGAAAGAAAAGGTGCTCAGCACTTCAGTATATGGCCAATTCATTTTCATCTAAAAGTGCTGTAACATCGGTTACTTTTATTGCAACATGATGACTCCGATCTGTATCTTCGATTAACTCCTCAAAGTAGTGTTTTATGGCTGCTACACCATAATTTTCATGATCCTAGTATTTGCCATCTGAACGTTTGGGCATTAATTCTTCTCCTACATGGGAAAATGGTGCATGTCCAACATCATGCAAAAGAGCCGCTAAACACACGATTTTTCTAAAACGTTTCTTTGCAGTATCAAAATCTGCAGACCCAAAATAATTACGAATTATAACCGTACAATTATTCATTATATGGTCATACATATTTGTGGCCATTTGCATTACGCCGAGTGAATGTTCAAAACGTGTATGACATGCTCCAGGGTAAACCATGTCTGTAAATGCTAGTTGCTTGATACGGCGAAGCCGCTGAAAATAGGGTGATTTACAATAACTTGTTCTTGTTCGTCCAGTTCAATGAAGCCGTATATAACATCGCGGATATACTTTTTTGAAGTCATACGTCCACCGCATTTCTTAATTATTGACTTAGCTACTTATATGTAAAGTATCTGGCGGATTTCTATCTACCTGGATTTATTTGTCTCTCTGTTGTGGTGGTTTTAGTATTTGTTCCTTTTTGTAAGAAAAAATTGTGAGAGTGGTTACCTAAATATACTTGTTGCGGTGTTTTGTAGTTGTTGGAACAAGTTTGTGGTGGTGACAGCGTGCCATATGCGTAACGATAGG
>Ga0268262_10006288_pt1 | contig 11450 bp, 13 predicted proteins | sample TergutNc150P3_FD_190354 | JGI IMG/M metagenome (GOLD analysis project Ga0268262, IMG submission 190354) | Nasutitermes corniger P3 segment gut microbial community from laboratory colony in Florida, USA - Nc150 P3 (SPAdes) (version 2) | ecosystem: Host-associated > Arthropoda: Insects >... | reverse complement strand
GAACAAGCAATTATTTGCGTCTAAGTATAAATTAATTCTTCCTACAGAAGAAGAACTGGCCGCAGAACTTGAACGGAATGTACGTTATTTACATGAGATGCAGATTGATAAGTAACTTTTATCGTTTTATGTCGTTGTCTCGAGCCAGCCATTCAAAACCTTTTGCAAAATACTCGTTCCAAAACGCCATGTCATGACCGCCGCTGGTTTCGATGTATTCAACATTTACGTTATGTTCAACCAAAAAATTATGAAAACGCCTGTTATCTGCCAATAAAAAATCATCTGTTCCGCAAGCCATGTATATTTCAGGAATGATTTTCTTTTGTTGAATCAATTTTTTTACAAGTGTTTCAGGATTATTATCACTTTCGATTAGTTTTTCAAGATCGCCAAAAAAATTACGATAATAGTAATAATTTGCTATTTCATTATCTTCGCCAGGTTTCATACCGGATATCCAATTTATAATTAATGCGGATGATAATGCGACAATTTTACTGAAAGTATCAGGATAAGCCAGTCCTGTATGCAATGCTCCAAAACCTCCCATTGAAAGCCCGCTTATAAATGTATCTTCTTTAGCGCGGCAAAGACCAAAGGTTTTTCTTATATAATCAATTAGTTCTATGCCGATAAAAGTTCCATATTTTCCGCCTGTAGCTTCTGTGTCAAGATAAAAGCTGTTCTCTCCGGTAGGAAATACTAAAGCAAAATTATACTTTTCAGCGAGTTCATATATAAAAGTCCAGCCTTTCCCCCAGCCTGTAAACCCGTGTAATACAAAAACTGTTTTGCATTTCCTGTCATAATACGGATTATGCGGCATTTGTATATCAGTACGAATATCATTTGGTATATACATTTCAAATGCAACCGTACGCATTAAAGAATTAGAAAAAAATTCAACACTTATATTTGACATTTATAAAATCTCCTTCCATATAATATAACATGACAAGTATACCTTTAGCAAGATCGCAAAAAGATGTCGTCATCATTTATTGTTAAGTGTAATTACTGTTTCAACAGCAATTCCAGCTTTTTGGCGTTTACGGTGGCCTGGCTTTTGGCGTGGTTGTTAAAAAACAACTGGACGATTTTTGCGTGTTTCAACAGTTCTTTTATGGGGTTTACGAAAGTCTGTAATTCTGCGTCGGCATAGAGGTAGTCATAGCGGGTTATGTTGTCGCCTTTGTACCACATCTGGGCGTTGCGTCCGTGGAAGCGTATGTAGGCTATTTCGCTTGTGCATATAAAATCAAGTTTCATTAAGTTTTTCAGGTTTGGGTTGTCGGTGATACACCAGCCTGTCTTGCGCTCGCGCAGGGCTTTGTATACCTGGTCGTTTTGCCATTGGGTGTTCCGCATTTCCACGACCGACGATATGCCGGACACTTCTTTCAGGAGAGCGTCTAAATATATTCGTTCTGTTTTGTCATAATGAAAACTTTCGGGAAACTGGAACAGGACACATAACAGAAGATTGTTTTTTAACAGTGGTTCAAGGGCTTTTTTGAATTCATAGATAAGAGGCTGATAACGGGATTTGTCTTCAGCGTGGGTTATGTCCTGAAACGCTTTGACGGCGAATTTTACATTGCCGCCTGTTCTTGTTATCATGCTTTGCATTTGCTCCGGCGTTGGCATGCGGTAATATGTGCCGTTCAGTTCCAATGAGTTGAATTGCGTTGAGTAATATTCAAGGAATTTCTTTTGTGGCAGTTTCTCCGGGTAAAAAACGCCTTTCCATTCTTTGTAATCATAACCGCTAGTGCCTATATATAATTCAGCCAATTATTTTTCCTTACTCCCTTACTCCCTACTCCCTACTCCCTACTCCCTTAATATATTAGCGGTATTTCTTTTATATTGGTAGTATAACGGGGGGAAAGATAATCTCTTTTCAACAGCCAGGGGTCAGTTCCGCCGTCTGCGGGTTTATTTCCGGTTAGTCCGCAAGCCAGTTTTAATGTGCCTCTCCCGTATCGGTCGTTGATTTTGTCAAAAGTTTTCATAAGGGGTTCGTTAAGTTTGACCATGTTACGATGATCGTCAAACAGGTCCAGTTGGGGGCGGGTCTCGTTGGTTAGTCCTGTCAGGGCTATCATTACTTTGCGGTATTTATAACTGGGGCGGTATATTCTTTTTAAAAGCTCGTTGGCCGCCGCGGTTATTTCGGGCAGATACGCGCTTGGGCTGGATACTTCCGCGCTCATTTGATTAAAATATTGCTCGCCTTCGGCGTAGGCGTTTGTCATCAAGTAGACGGTTATATAACGGCATGACAGGTTTTCTGCCCTTATGCGTTTGACGGCTTCCTGCGTGTACTCCGACAGCGCGGTGATTAAGTCGTCTAACTTATATACCGCGGTCTGAAAACTGCGTGAGACGGCGACTACCTGGCGCGGACTCTCTTCTATACGGTCTATGGCCTGTATGCCGTTCAATTCCTGTACTGTCCTGAATCCTGTTATGGTCATGTGCTTTTTGGCTTTGTCCAGGGGGTAATGCTTGAGCGCGAGGGCGGTGGTTATGCCCTGTCTTTCAAGAAACGCCGCTTTTGACGGCCCTATGCCCCATATATCGCCCGCGGGATAACGCTCCAATTCCTCGTCCTGGTTTAGTTCCTGCCAGTTGCATAAACCGTCCTGCTTTTTGGCCAATTTGTTACACATTTTGGCTAGTGTTTTGTTAGGCGCAATTCCTATTGATACCGGCATTCCGGTTTCTTTGGATACCGCGGTTTTTATGTTTTGCCCGATTTCGGTAAAATCGGCGTTGTTCCATGATGGGAAGAATAAAAAACTTTCGTCTATGGAATAAACCTCAACTTCCGGGGCGAAGCGGTTATATATCAAATTCATCCGAGCGGACATATCGGCATAAAGGGTGTAGTTGCTGGAAAAAACTTTCACCTTCTTTTTTTCAAGGTTGTCTTTGATTTGATAAAAAACATCGCCGCGCTTAAAGCCCAGATTTTTACATTCGGCGTTTAAGGCTATGACTATGCCGTCATTGTTGCTTAATACAGCTATGGGGCTGCGGTATAAATCGGGGCGGAATACGCGTTCGCAGGCGGCGTAAAAGGAATTGCCGTCAATGTGCATTAGCATTGGTATATTCCTTTATGTGTGCGGTTATTACTCCCAGGATTTCGGTTTCACCGGGTATTGGGAGTATGCAGGTTTTTCCGTCCGTGAATACGGTTTTTCTTTCGTGTCTCAGGAACTGGCGGCACAGGAATTCCCCTTCGTGGCGTATCATGACAAAGGAATAGGGACAGGGGTCTATGGAACGGTCTACTACCAGCAGGGAGCCTTGCGGCAGCCCAAGGGCTTCCATTCTGCCGGTTTCTAGGCGTCCAAAGTAGGTTGCCGGGGGGTTGTGAATTAGCAGCCTGTTAAGGTCGATGCCTTCTTCCTCATAGCCTTGCGCCGGACTCGCGAATCCGGTCGTTTTTAGTTCCATAAATACCCCTTTCCTCCCTGCCTGTAATTATACTATACATTTGTATAGTTGTCAAGGTTACAAATCTGGGAGAGGAAAAAAGGGGTTTATGCACATTTCTTTATTTCATAAAACAACTTTTCTAAATCATTCTTTAGCCCAATATTTCTGTTTATTAAAGTCTCAATATATTTACTTCATATCCGTTATTAAAAGGCTGTCATATATTTCTAGTATATTTTCCATTTATTTTTCTATCCAAAATAATCTAAATATTCATTTGGCTTTATGCCATTTTCTCTGAATATTGCCTCACAATGTCCGACATGATACATTATATGCCTTATTTGAGGAATTTAATAGGTAAAATCTCCGGCTTCAATAATACCGGAATGCGCCCATTGCTCGTTTATGTCGCTCCTTTTTATGCTTTCCATTGTTTTTTCCCTGACTATCCAAAAAGTAAATACATAACATTTTTGAAATAGCTTTTATTTTATAAAATAGCAAATATCCAGAATAACATTGCCTTTTTCATCGGGTGTTGTAAACCGCGGACAAGCATAACGTTCAAAAAACCAATGAGCATTTTCATTGTCTTTTATAACCTCATACCCATTTTCCATTAATTTTTTCCCGTAATCTTCTTCGCACATATAAATATCAGGTTCTTTGCCATATATCCAGCAAACACCCAATGTTGCCTTTGGAAAATCATGATATTCATAACCAGCAGGAACAGAAGTGTTTTCCGGCATAAAAATACCTATCCAATATTCGAACGGTTCGCCTTCCTTCCACCGCATAAGCCCAATATACGCGTCTCCGTCTTGATATATTGATTTTAAATCTTTGTTTGTTTGTTTCTCAATTAAGTCAAACCATCCATTCTGAAACCAGTCTTCCCAATGCTTTCCAAACATTCCATTGACACGGTCTTTGTCTCCGTATTTTTTGCCAATGAAACGCAATGCGGGTACGTCATGTTTGTAAACCTTGATAATTTCTGTACTCATTTTATAACTCCTTTAATTCAAAATAGCAGCAGTTTTAACCAAACTTTGATCTAATCTTTCGATATTGCCAATGTTATATTTTACCATACTTTTCTCCGAATATAAATACTCCTCATTAAATGAAAAAAGCGAATGTTTACACCATGGGCATATATTCCAATGCAAGCTGACCCTCTTCAGACAATTTCTGCACTTTTTAGTTTCTAAAGTATCTTTTCTTTTTCTATAATCTGGGTAGAAAAGAAACTCCTGCAATTGATGATACAGTAATTGCAGTTTTTGAGTGAATTCCATCATAACTTGCTCCTTTTATGAAGAATATAATGATGACGGAACGTATTTATATCATCTTTTGGGTTGAATTTGGGTTGATTTAAGGTTGATTCTTGGGTTTTTGGGGAGTATATCCGTGAAATAGCGATGACAGGGCGGCAATACTGGAAACGCCTGTGGTTTGATAAATATGTATTAAATGAGTTTTTACCGTACTAACAGATATATTGAGCGCGGTAGAGAGTTGTTTATGTCTTACATTACCGGCAAGTACCGCTTCTATAACTTCCAATTCGCGTCTGCTTAGAAACTGAATGAATGGCGTGTATTTATTGTTTATATCAGCCATTAATGACGATGGGTTTACCGTTTCATTTAAACCTGTGGTCAAATTATCCGCAGTCAATCGCGTATATAGAAAAAATAAAAACAGCATTATTACCAGGAAAAAAGTACCGATAAAAGCGGAAGTTAAAAAAGATATCGACATTACATTTAGTATATCCTCATACCATACGAGAACTACCAAAGGGAATAAAATAAACAGTAAGTTGAAGATCACATAAAGCTTAAGAGGCGGTTTTAGTTTGGTTTTACGCAGATAACGCTCAGCAAAAAGACAGCAGACGGCAATTATAATATTATTTAATAAAATACTGCTGTAATATATGTTAGGGTTTTTCTGGAGAAATTCTACGTAACTTTGCGAATTAATAAAAGGGGAAACTGCGACTAAAATAAAATAACTTATAGGCAAATGCGCTAAATTAATGATACTAAAAACAAATGAAGCTGAAATAAACGCCCTTAACCGGTTATTGCCCAGCAGAACGGGGATAAGAAGATATAGCGCGATATGAATGACGGTAATATCAACTAAAGTAGGAGAATCTACCTGATTAAACATAAAGAGTTTCTGCCATAACAGGGAAAGAGGACGGCCCAGTATTATCACCGCTAAAAGGGCAATAGACCGCCAACGAGACGCAGGTTTATTCAGCTTATAAAAAAGATGGTAAAATCCTATGGAGCTGATTAATCCCAGAAAAAAACTTAAAATAGTTTAACTCCTTTTACTTTCTCATAATGAAGTAAGGATACGGAATTCTTTCACGCCATCCATTCAAAGCCCTTTACAAACTCTTCTTCCGTATAGTATAACATGACAATTATTCCTTTAGCAAGATCTCGGAGGGGAACTTTCGCCTCTTTACGGTAAAAGAGAGCGAGGCTTAATAGCTTTTATTTAGTCATTCTTCAATTAACTTTTCATGTTGAATTTGCATCATTTTTCCGGCTTCATCAACAATTTCTTTTGATATTTGATTTATATATACAAAAGCAACAGTTCCACATACTGTATATTTTCTGCCATCATCATATTCGATTGTATAAAATAACTTTTTTGCATTATTGCATTTTTTACAACCAAAACATGTTACATCTTTTAAATTATATTTTTCAGAATATAAGCCTCTTAAATACTGATCATATCGTTTAATGCTTTCATCAAATATTTTTGAATAATTTTTATTTGCCGCAAATTTAAATTTAAATCCGTCTTTGGTATCTGCCGAAAATTTCATAACTGTAAATTTAGCTTTATTATTACGGAATGATATTGAAATAATCCCCGTTTTATCTCTTGTGGGAGTATAACCCGCAATAATTGCCGTATTTGCCAATTCTTCATAAAGACTTTTATTCTCTAAAGGAGCAATATCCAAATATTCCTTTAATACAACATTATATTTTTCCATGTTTTTATCTATTTATATCTTCCATACTTTTTTCCAGTATTTTAATAATACCTGTAAAACCCTTGTTTTTGGCGTGTGCCAACGGGGTGACTCCGTCTTTATCCGGCAAATTAACATCCGCGCCAGCAGCAACCAACAGACGCGCAACCTCAGTATGACGTTCTCCCCCGTCGCCCAATATGATTGCCTCATGCAGCGCGGTCCACCCAATTTTGTTAATATGATTGACACGGATATCTGTCTTTAAAAGTTCTCTTATGATTTCAACATGCCCGCGGTCGGCTGCCCGGATCAACCCTGTTCCATTGTAACTGTCAGTACAGTGGACATCCGCGCCGGCTTTGAGAGTTTTCTTCAGCAGCTCTGTAAATCCATCGGAGGTTGAAATTAAATAGGCGCTTTGCAGGGTATCATCTTTCATATTGACATCCGCGCCTGCGGCAATCAGTAAATCGACAATTTCGAGGTGGTTCTTATAAGCGGCGGCCACAAGGGCGCACCTGCCTTCCCTGTCCTGCGCGTGGATATAAACATCCTTCTTAAGCAATGATTTTACGGCTTCAATATCGCCTTTTTCGGAGGCGGTTACAAGCTTCAAGCCTTCCTTCCTTGCCTGCTCCGAATAAGTTGATCCTGTTAACGTATTAGTCTCCTTAACGCTGCCCTGGTGACTTAAACTATTTTTCCCCTTTAGCCGGTGACAGTCACCTATTTATTTTTCAGTTAAATCCCTCGAGTTTAATATCACCGACTTGCCGTCTTTGTTCTGCGTAAGAACAAAACCTTGCTGTACGCTTACCATGGCGTTGGGATGTATGTTGGTTTTCGATTTGGCCTGCAGTTTCAAATCCGCGTTGAAGCGTCCCAGATTGAATGTATTGTCTTTGTTTGCGGTAATGATATACAGATCGCTGCCGCTTACCCATATAAGGCTTCCGGGATGAAGATCGTCATCACCCTGATTGACCATTTCCAGGCTGCGTGGGTTTATCTCGATTAACCGCACCGCGCCGCCGCCGCGGTTCTCGCCGGCAATTGCAAGTACCCTGTTGTTCAAAATTGTAAGCGTCCGTACATACACCGTGTTCAGCGCCGAGCGCCGCAGTTCCTGGCCCGTAGCCGGATCAATGCTGACCAGCCTGCCGTTGGTGGCGTCCGCCCTCTCAATCACAAGGCTGATTACTCCCTGTATTGCCCCCTGGGGCGGCAAGCCCAGATCGAGCATTTCCTGCTGGTCCTTGGCAATGCTTTCCCTGTCCTGCCGGGCTTCATCCTGTTTCTGCTCGGCAAACTGTTCCTGCTTTGCCGCATCCTGCCTCTGCGCGGCAAGATCGCTTTCCCTCTGATCCAGCGCGTCTGATTTCTTATCCGCGTCAGCTTCACGCCGGGCAAGATCCGCTTCCTTCCTGGCGGCTTCTTCATCGGTAACCTTGCCAGAGGCTTTGTCTTGTTCAAGACTCTGCTTATCCTTTTCTATTTGCTTCTGTTCCGCCTCAAGCGACTGCCTGTCTTTGGTGATTGCGCCAGCTTCGGCCTTGGCGGCTTCCTGCTTGTCCGCGGCTTCCTTCTTCGCCTGCGCGGCCTCGCGCTCTTTCAGATCAACCATGCCCTGACGCTGGGGGATCCCACGGTCGTCTTCAGTCCTCATTCTTTCAACCACACGGCTGTCCGAAATCGCCGAAGTGTTAATGGAACTTAAGCCCCCGGCATTCAAAGGTATGAGCATGAGGGTTTTGCCGGGCCATTCCTGATACCTGACGGCCAGTCCGGCGGAATCGCGGTTAAGGTTATCTACAACAGGCTTCTTGAAGCGTCCTGAAAAATAGTTCCAGTTCCCGCGATACACGGCGTTGTAAATGGTGACGTATTCGGCGAGCAGCGCGGCGTCGCTTGTGGAGTAGGCATATGCTTCCTGCAAATAGCCCTGGATGATGGTTCTTAGGTTGCGGATATGGTCAACGCCGGCATTGGAGCCAAGCCCGAAAATGTCAGCGTTCAGTTTATCGCCTTCAGGCGCGGTTACAGAGTGAATCACAAAGTAACGATTGTTGGCCCCTGCTCTTGCCTGGCGCGCCCTTACAGACTGCCCAAGACCGGCCCCAATCTGGCGTATCTGTTCCCTTGATTCAATACGAGCCTGCGGCCCTTCGTTATTGTAAAACGTTACCGGGGCAAGGTTCTTCTGCAATTCCCCCCTGTCAACCTGCTGGGCATGGCCAATGCCGGCCATTCCTGTAAAGAGAATTAAAACAAACAGCGCTTTGCGGTCGTATTTCATGGAATTACTCCTTATTTTAATTATACTATGATACTCCTCTACACTCTGGCCTTGTACGCTTTTATCATCAGGGGGATGACTTCGTTCAAATCCCCCACTATTCCGTAATGGGCAATGCCGAAAATCGGCGCTTCGGGATCGCTGTTAATCGCAATGATCCTGGAAGAGCTGTCCATACCGGCTCTGTGCTGAATCGCCCCGGAAATGCCGCAGGCAATGTATAGCTTCGGCCTGACCGTGGTTCCCGTCTGTCCCACCTGATGTTCCTTGCCGATAAAGCCCTGATCAACGGCGGCGCGGGAAGCGCCAACTTCGGCTCCCAAAGTTTGGGCAAGTTCACGGATAAGGGCGAAATTTTCCTTGCTTCCCACTCCCATGCCGCCCGACACTATAATCTGCGCCCCTTTAAGGTTGACGGTCTTTTCTTCCATAACACGCTCAATTATCTCGCTCGGGAAATCTTCCTGGTTGAGTTTCGCGGTAATATTCACGACTTCGGCCTTGCGCGACGTATTGGGCACTGCCATTCGCATAACGCCCTCGCGTACCGTCGCCATCTGGGGCTTTTTCTCAGGGCTTACGATTGTGGCGATAATGTTGCCGCCAAAAGCGGGGCGTATCTGATAAAGGATATTTTTGTATTCGGTATCCTGCTGTTTGTGATCCCCGATCTGCAGGTCGGTACAGTCCGCGGTCAATCCCACTTTCAGGTGGGACGCGACACGGGGAGCGAGGTCCCGGCCCTCGGTGGTCGCTCCGTACAACACGATCTGGGGCTTTCTCTCGGAGACTACCTGTATCATCAGCTTGCTGTAGGGAATGGGCGTGTAAAATTTGAGGCGGGGGTCTTCCATAACATATACGCGGTCGGCCCCGTAGCTGGCAAGGCGGGCTACTTCCCCCGACACCTTGTCGCCAAAAAGCGCGGCGCTAACCTCCGCCCCCAGCTTGTCCGCGAGCTCTCGCGCCTTGGAGACGAGTTCCAGACTCACCTCGGCGGCTTTGCCCCCATGCTGTTGTACATAAACCATTACGCTATTTTCTGCGCTCATTTTTATCTCCAATTACCATTGATTATTAGACGGCTTTCTGCTCGTTGTGTTTTTCCCATTGTTTTACACGCCATAACCAGACAAAACCTATAACAAGGAGAGGAACGGTACAACTTACCATAAATACTATTAACCACATAATTACCCCCTGTTCTTTTTTTGTGAAGCAAATATCAATCCGGCGGCGGCTAATATCACAAAAATAATACTGCCTGCCACTATAATAATATACTGCGGCAATTCGCCTTTTAATATTCCACCCAAAATGAAACTGGCAAACGTCAATTTTGACAAATCCAGTAATAACTTGCCGAGATTTTCTCCGAATTCGGTACTCGGCTGTATGGTTTTCTTTTCTTTTTCCATTTCGCTTAACTATCCTTTTATCCAAAAGTATGATCCGCGATAAGACCGTGGATCAGTTCCGTAATGCCCGCTTCGCCTGGGTCAATATATCTGATGTCGGCGGCGGTCAGCACCACGGAATTGATATTCTTCACCTTGGTGGGGGAACCGGCAAGCCCGCATTGGAGAGGGTCGGCGTTAATCGCGGGAATGTTCCAAAGGGCCATTGCATTCGCTACTTTGTCAGCGTCGGATTTTTCCACGAAACCAGCCGGGTCGTTTGGTGAACCTGCGTCAGAAACAGGAGCCGTCCGCTTGAAAGTCATCGTCTTAATGGCGGACGCGGGCCGGGGCAGCTCGCCCTCGGCGTTAAACGTAACTAAGACTGGAAGTTTTGCCTTTACTTTTTCCCAGCCCCCTTCTATGGAACGGATCGCGGTAATCTCTTTTTTTCCTGAGTTAATGGTCTCAATTTTGGAGACGCAGGTGATCTGGTTAATGCCCAGCTTCTCGGCGGTCTGGGGGCCTACCTGCGCGGTGTCCCCGTCAATGGCCTGCCGGCCGCACAGCACCAAGTCAAAATTGCCGATTTTGTTTATCGCGCATTTCAGCGCGTAGGAAGTGGCGAGGGTGTCTGCGCCGGCAAAACCACGGTCAGAAACCAAGGCGGTAAAATCCGCGCCACGGTACAGGCACTCTTTCAACACGTTCGCCGCCGCCGGGGGGCCCATGGTTATTACGTTTACTTTGGTTCCAGGGTTGGCGTCCTTAATCTGCAAAGCCGCTTCCAGGGCGTAAAGATCGTCGGGGTTAAAAATCGCCGGAAGGGCCGCGCGGTTTACCGTGCCTTCGGGCGTCATGGCATCCCCGCTGATATTCTGGGTGTCAGGCACCTGTTTAACAAGAACGATAATATTCATGAAGCCATCATAACAGTTAATGACGGGAAAAGCAATACAAGAGAAAAAAGTAAGAAGTTATCTGTAGGTTTTCGCCACTTCGCAGATGCGCTTGCCCATTTTTTCCAGGGGAACCTGCTCCATAACATGGCCAAGCTCGTAAGCTACGCGGGGCATACCGTAAACAACCGCAGTCTTCTCGTCCTGGCCCAGGGTCATGCCGCCTTCCTTGTAAATCGTACCAAGCTGCTGCGCGCCGTCGCGTCCCATGCCTGTCATAATTACGCCCAGAACGTGATTCTGGTAGGCCATCGCGACCGAGGCAAACAGTACGTCGGCGGAAGGCCGGTGGCCGGAAACCAGCGGCGTGTCGGAAA
>Ga0268262_10006287_pt1 | contig 11451 bp, 10 predicted proteins | sample TergutNc150P3_FD_190354 | JGI IMG/M metagenome (GOLD analysis project Ga0268262, IMG submission 190354) | Nasutitermes corniger P3 segment gut microbial community from laboratory colony in Florida, USA - Nc150 P3 (SPAdes) (version 2) | ecosystem: Host-associated > Arthropoda: Insects >... | reverse complement strand
TAGGTAATTGGAAGCCCCCTGTCTTTCGCCTCTTTTATCGCAAAAAGTCCGGCTTCCCTGCACATTTGTTGAAATGTTTCATATCTTGGAGTGCCTATTATTTGTTCGTCTTCATCAAATCTTTTTGAGTCTTTCATAATAATTTATTCCGCATATTATTTATTCTTTTTCCCCATTTTTATCAACTTTCCCCTGCACACGCGCAGGATTCCCATAAACAAGAGCGTATGCCGGCACATCGCGCGTTACTACGCTGCCCGCGCCGATAAGCGCGTACTCACCGATAGTAACGCCGCAGACAATTGTCGCGTTTGCACCTATACTTGCGCCTTTTTTTACAACAGTCTTTTTGTACTCATGTTTGCGCTCAACAAATGCGCGTGGGTTTATCACATTTGTAAACACGCATGACGGGCCGCAAAATACGTCATCTTCGATAATTACATCATCGTAGACTGAAACGTTGTTCTGTATTTTTACTCCGTCTCCGATAATAGCGCGGGAACCTATGTTTACATTTTGACCAATAGAGCATTTTTTCCCTATTTTTGCGCCGCCCATTATGTGGCAGAAATGCCAAATCTTTGTGCCTTCGCCTATTTCAGCGCCTTCGTCCGCATAGCTGGATTCGTGTAAAAAAAAAGGTTTATCGTTCATTTTTTATAAAACTCTTTTATACTCTCACAGACAAAACTAACTTCGTCTTCCGTTAATTCGGGAAACATTGGAAGAGCGAGTACAGTTTCACATAACTTTTCCGCTATGGGAAAATCACTTTTTTTATAGCCTAAATAATCAAAACATTTTTGTAAGTGAAGCGGAATAGGGTAGTATACGGATGTACCGATGTTTTTAGATTTTAAATGTTCATCTAACGCGTCGCGTTTTTCAGCTTTTATGCAGAAAACATAATACGCTTCTTTACAGCCGTTTTTAACTACGGGAAGTTTAATTTCTGAAATATCTTTTAACATTTCACGGTAATGCGCCGCGTGATTCGCCCTTCCTTGAATTGCGTTGCCAATGTGTGACAATTTAACGCTTAAAATTGCCGCTTGTAACGTATCTAAACGCGAATTATAACCGATATAGTCATGGTGATATTTTTTTGTCGAACCGTGAGTTCTGTAACTTTTCGCTTTTTTATAGAGTTCTTCATTGTTTGTAACAATCATGCCGCCGTCGCCGTACCCGCCGAGCGTCTTTGTCGGAAAAAATGAAAAAATGCCAAAGTCGCCAAGTGTTCCAGAGTGTTTGTATTCGCCATTGTAAAGCGACATCATGCCGAATGCTTCCGCGGCGTCTTCAAGTACCGTTAGATGATATTTTTGGGCAAGTTCCATGCAGATTGCCATATCGGCCGTTTGTAGAAAAAGATGGACGGGCAGTATCCCTTTTGTTTTTCCGGTAATGCGTCTTTCCGCGTCCTTCATGTCCATGCAGAAAGTGTCTTCGTCCACGTCACAAAAAACAGGTTTACCGTTAAGACGGGCTATACAGGATGCGGACGCAAAAAAAGTAAAAACAGGAGTGATGACCTCGACTTCGTTTTTATAACCCAATACGTCGCAGGCGATTAAAAGCGCGTCGCTGCCGTTTGCAACGCCAACCGCATATTTCGCGCCCGTATACCCGCATACGGCTTCTTCAAAATCCTGTACGTGTTTTCCAAGAATAAACGCGCCGCAAGCAATAACGTCAGAAATTGCGTTGTCAAATTCCGTTTTATATAGATTGTATTCGCGTCTAGCGTCGTAAAAAGGAACTTTCACTTGTTAAAATATCCTTTCATTTTAAGAGTAGAAAAATCACAGGGTAGGTTAACAGGCTTGCCTGTTTTTTGGGATTTATAAATAGCAAGAATTATCTCAAGCGCTTTTTTGCCGCTCTCACCGGAAATAAGCGGCTCTCTGTCAGATTCAACAGCTTCAAAAAAATCCTTAAAAAGGGCTGAGTGCCCGAAGCCGTAAACAGTGGGAGGATCTTTTTCGTTGGGATTTAAAACTTTTTCCTCTGTGTCGCCTGTTTTTTCCGCGTCAGCAAAACGCCATGTTTCAATTTTATTAACCGCAAGTCCTCCGATTACAACCGAACCTTTTTCGCCAAAGATAGAAAGCGTTTCATTTATATTTTTGGGATAAATATCCGCGCTTCCTTCGATTATTCCGACAGCGCCGTTTTTAAATTCAATTATTGCGGCGCCAAAATCTTCCGCCTCAATAGGACGCATGAAACGCCTGGTCTGCGCTTGTACGCGGACTGCGTTTTCGCCCATCATCCATTGCAGAAGATCAATGCCGTGAGTACACTGGTTCATCAATGTGCCGCCGTCCTGTTCCCATGTGCCGCGCCAGGGCGCTTCGGCATAATAAGCTTCGTTACGGTTCCAGCGGATTTGAATACAGCCATGCAGAATTTTTCCAAAACGTCCCGCTTCTAAAGCGGCGCGGAGTTTTTGCACGGGAGCGTTAAATCTGTTTTGAAAACAGACTCCAAGTTTAAGATTTTTTCTTTTAGCGGTAGAAATCATTAAACCGGCGTCTTTTGCGGACAGCGCCATCGGTTTTTCGCAGATAACATGGCATCCAGCTTCAAGACAATTTACGGCGATTTGGCAATGTTTTCCCGATTCAGTCGCTATTGTTACAATATCAGGCTTTTGTTTAATAAGCTCCCTGTAATCGGTAAAAAGGGAAATCTCAGCGTTAGGGAAACTTTTTTTATATTCGTTTTTCTTTTCCTGCGCGCGGGATAATACGGGATCGCATATCGCCGTTAATAATAATTTATCGGCGTTATCAACAAACGCTTCTATGTGTTTAAAACTGATTCTGCCGCAGCCGATTAAAGCAATTTTTTTCATTTTTTATCTCTTTTAATAATGATGTTCCATACCCAAGAATAATTCTATAGGATTTGAAATATTGGAAAAATCCCAGCATGTTGATATGCGGAAGAACATGCTGCGGAATTGATGAGGATAAATAATAACTTCAAATCCCGCTCCAAGAAGAAAATTTTCAGAATTAAAAGATATGTCATTTAAAGATTGTTTAGGTTGTTTGTAAAATGCGCCGTCAATTACGGGATTTATATGCAAATCAAAACCTAATGAGCGTAAAAACTTGTTATTGGGAAACAATTTATATGCGTCTATTTTAAACGCCAATATGTGAATATCCAAATTTAAAGAAAGCATAAATTCAGCGTTTATGTCTTTATCATAAACGCCGCGTAAATAATCTCCTGAATATTCATAATATGAATTTATCCAATGTCTGTGGGATAAACGGGCGGAAAAACCAAAGTGATCTTTAATAAAAATAAAAAATCCTTTTGTTTCTATACTGTAATTAAAAATCCATGGCACCATATTTATTTCAGGATAATAGAAATTATAACTGTTTAAATTGCTGATTTGAACGTTAATGCCTTCGCGAAAATTTCCTATCCAGTTTATACGTCCAAAATAAAGAGTATGATTAAAAGATAATAACGGCCCTTTTTTGTTATTATGAAGGGGCCATAACGGGAGTTCATGATTAATAACAGCGTAAATACTTGGCGTATAAGTCAGCTCACCGTACTCGCCGATTTCAAGACCTGTTGGTATCTTCCATGAAATATTCGGACTGCTTGATAGATAAAGCCCTTTCTGGAATTTTTCAAAGTCATCAACAAAAACAAGTTTATCTGAATCATCATTTTCTTCGTTAAAAATAAATGATTCTGAGAATAACAAGTTAAGAGTTGTGTGTTTAATCGGAATGTCCAGTGAAATCGCAGTCTTGTTTTTAAAATAAAAAGACAGCGACACATCCACATTAGGGCGGTAATCAAAAAAATTGTCAAAATCAAAAAAGAAGTCAAGTCCGAAAATATGGAACGGCATTCCGGAATCCAGCATTAATGAAAAGTAAGACTGATTGTTTTCCTCATCGTATCTGTATCCTAAATCAAATCTTAAAGCCTGCATTGAGCCAAAAAAATTATAATCCCGGGCTTTAATTGTCAGTTCAAAACCGTAACTTGAACGGTATTTTGGATACGGAAGCGCGATTATATTCCATGTGTCTTCAACATATATTTCCAGGTCCACGGGATATTTGCCGTCTTCCGTTATTTCTCCTATTGTGTATTCAATTCTGACGTTATCTTTTAACACTCTTTCATTTATAAGAAGCTGCCTCTTATCCTTTAGAAATTTAATTAAATTTGTTTTTCCTGTTATTACTTCTCCTTTTTTTAATTCGGTTTTGTTATTTAACGCAAAAGGAAGAGTCCTGCCTATTACGTTATAATTAAAAGAATTAATTATAAAAATTGATTCTTCGGAGTAAATCTCATTCTGTAAAATTTCATCAAGAATGATCTCTTCTTCCGGAATTACTTCGTTTGTTTCATCCTTGTTTTCTTCGCAATAGACCGAAAAACAAAAAACAAGAAAAATAAGAAGTAATGCTGTTTTTCGTAAAGTCAAACCGCATACCTGCCCTGTAATATGTTTTCTAATACTTGCGTTTCTTCAGTTTTAAGGGCCGCAATACGCGCGCTTTGCTCATCGGGAACAATAAAGGTAAGGCGTCCGTTTTTTTTCTTTTTATCGCTTTTCATCGCGTCAAAGAAGGCGTCTTTGTCACCCGCTGCAGGATGAGGGCATGAGCATTCATAACCGGATGATTCAATCAGCTTTATAATTTTTTTTGCCCTTTCACGAGGCGTAACGCCTAATGCCGTTCCAAGTTCGCAGGCGCGTACAATGCCCCATGCGACGGCTTCTCCATGAGTAATATTTCCCAATCCGGCCGCGCTTTCAAGGGCATGGGCAAAAGTATGCCCAAGATTTAAAAGCATTCGTTTTCCCGATTCACGAAAATCTTCGCTGACAATTCCGCCCTTGTACAAAACGGCTCTTTCTATGCATTTATGCAGCGTGCCGTCCTCTAAATATTTATTTAAATCGCTGAAATTTACAGCTAACGGCGTTAACTGCTCAAGAAAATCACCGCCGCAGAGGACGGCAGTTTTTATAAGTTCCGCCATGCCGCTTTTTATTTCAGCCTGAGGCAATGTAGAAAGAGCGTCCAGCGGCAAAAAAACGCTTTGCGCGGGATAAAAACTGCCCGCAAGGTTCTTTATGCCAAAAAGATCAAAACCTGTTTTGCCGCCGACTGAAGCGTCAACCATACCAAGCAGGGTAGTGGAAACAAGAATGAAACGGCAGCCGCGCATATAAATAGATGCGGAAAAACCTGACAAGTCGCCGATTACTCCGCCGCCGACAGCGATAAAAACACCGTCTCTGCCCAGTCCTGCTTTGTTGGCGGCTGAAAGTATTGTTTCTACGGACTGCCATTTTTTATTTTCTTCGCCGCTTTTTAATATTACACAAGGATAATCAACGCCGCCTGATATTTTGGCGGCGATATAGGCCGTATTTTCATCGGCTATGATTAAAGGTTTAAAAGAGCCGCTATCAATATCAAGCCCTGATTTTTGGGCAATTAGGCGTATAACGGGAAATTCACGGCTGATTTCTACGTATGTGTTATATTCGTTAAATGTAAAATTCAAAAAAAATACCTTTCCGGGAAAAAACCGGAAAAAAACAGGAAAATAAAAACTGCCTACCTGTTTTTAACGATTGGAAAGATTGATAACGGTCAGACAGACGACATGTCAATTGGCAGCCGAAACATACTCAAAATAAATGTCGATTTCTTCCTTAGAATATCAATAATTTGGAGGTTTTTCAAGTCATTACAAGTCTTTAATGGCAGGAAATATTACTCTGACAGATCCATAATACACTCTTCTATGCTATTTAAGAGTGAATTTTTTGAAAATTTGCTTATTTCTTGCTTTTTATCAAGATATTCAAGCCAACTAATAAGAAATTCATCGGCTGTTTTCCTGTTCAAGGGTAAATATTTGCCGTTTAAAATATCTTCTCCTTCCTTGTTGCGGAAAATAGTCTTCCCTTTATAAATCAATCTAATGTCAGAAAGCAGGTTTTTTCGAGTTTTTGCAAGCAAAACAAGAGTTTCGCTGTTAAAATAATCCTCACAAAAAAACTTTTTGTATACGGTATAATCCCATTGATGAAGGGGAAGCCTTATTCTTGTGAGTAATTCATGTTTTTCCAGCGTCGTATGTTCTTCCGAGTGAAAACGGGAGGCGGAAACCCACCTTGTTGTGTTTGACGCGTTTCTGAATTCATATTGAGCGTCAAGAGCGGTAAGGGGCGCGGGTAAATCGAGGAGGCGGGAAGTGCTGCAAATATTGCCTCCAATAGTGGCGATATTTCTTAATTGGACTCCCGCGATTTTTTTTAAGCATGAGCATAAGACATCCGGCACGATTTTTCCAAGCATTAATAATTTGTTTAATTTTACCATTGAGCCTATTTCAAGGTATTGTTCCGTTCTTGTGATATGGTGCAGATCTTCAATTTTATCAAGTGAAAGAAATACGGGCGGAAGGTACAGCATGTTTTTTTTCTGTTTGCCGATAACGTTGGTGCCTCCCGCAAACAAGACGGCGTCCGGAAAACGGTCCCACGCCGCGAATAATTCCTGAAATGAAGAGGGAATGACAACCTGATTAAGAGGCGCTTTCATTCAGCCTCCTATGCCTGGCCGCGGCAATATTGTTTACGGCTTTTACAAGCCTTTCCACATTGGTACAGCGGCATTTAATCCCGGAAAATCCCATTAAGATTTCTTCTTTGGTGGGAAAGGGGATATTTTCAATAAGGGCTTCAGCGCACAGGATTTTTCCCGCCTCGCAATAGCCGCAATTTCCAAGATGCTCCTCTTCAAAGCCGTTCTTTATCTCATGACATTCAATTGTTTGTGAAAAACCTTCAATGGTGATTATTTCGGCTCCGCGTATTCTAAAAGCGGGTATTAAGCAGGCTGGGCTGACCTGTCCGTTAAAAATAATCGTGCAAGCGCCGCATTGCCCGGCAAGACAGCCTGTTTTTGATCCGAATAAACCAAAACTGCCGCGCAGTATATCTATCAACCGTACTCCGGCTTCTCCGTCAAAAACAACGTCTTCGCCGTTTAAGATAAAGTCAATCTTCATCTTGCCCCCTGTGAAGTATCAAGATTTCTTACGCGCACGATTTCCCATAGATCATTTCTTTTTAGCGGAATTGTTTTAAAACCGTAATCCATCGCCTGGGAGACGGCCTGAAGGAATGCGGCGGGTATGCAAGTAAAGGGAAGATCGCTTATTCCCTTTGGCTCGTTTGAATCATCCGAGATAAAACCTATATGAATAGGCGGAATTTCCACGGGAGAAAAAATGGTAAAATTATCGTATTGTTCTCTTGGAATAACGCCGTTGACATACTCGATATTTTCCGTAAACGCCCATCCAAGAGATTGAGCCGCCCCCCGCGTCAGGCTTCTTTTCGCTCTGTTAGCTGAAATGATTTTTCCGCCGTCAACTCCAAGCCAGACGCCGCGTACAATAGGAACGCATTCCACAAGGTCGATTGATACTTCCACGACGGCGCACGCAAACCCCAATTTTGAAAAACTGTTTATATCAAGAATTTTATCGGGAGGAGGGGCAAAACGTCCGCCTAAAAGAGTTCCGTTAAAAGGTTTTATTGAGCGGCGGACTGTAATTGGCAGAGGATCGTGGAAACGCTGTTTACGGATGGCAAAGCAGCATTTTTCCACCAATTTTGTGACAGCGGTAATATTTCTGGATTCGCATGAAGGGCCGCAATCGGGCGCGTTAGATGGAATCATACTGACCATATTGTGTTCTATAGACAAGGTATCCATGGCGATCCTTGCCCATATTCGGGAATATTCTTCGGGACTTGTAATGCTTGATTTTATTTCAAGGCGGCAGTCTTTTGTCAGCGTAACTTCCACGCTGTATGAACCGTTGTCCTCGCCATGGTAGAGAAGCCCGTTTCCCTGAAAACCAAAAGCGATTCCAATTCCACGCGGCTTTTCGCCTTTTTCGGATTTTTTTCCTTTACGCGCCTGACGGAGTAATTCATAAGACGCCCATTTATGATTATAATCGCTCATTTTAGCGGTAGTTTTAATCAGTTTTTCGCCGGAAATACCGTTTTTAAATCTTGATGACGGCAGTAAAATCTGCGTGTCAATATGTTTTTCTCTCCATTCGGCAGGGTCTTGACCGGCCATATCGGCAATCAGAGAAACATGGCGCTCAATGGCAAAAAGTCCCTGCGCCAAACCAAACCCGCTAAATGGTCCCTGCGGGGGAATGTTTGAGCAATATGCTTTTGCCGTAAGATTTAATTTGTCAAAATTATATAAACCTAATACTCCAAGACAGATTTTATCAAGGATTTCATTTCCGTTAACCTCGTATGCGCCCAAGTTAACGGAAATATCAAAATTTATGGCGTTTATATTTCCTTTATTATCAATTGCGGATACGATATTTATATTTGTGCCGCAGCGTTTTGGAGTGTAAAGAAAATCCTCTTCCCTGCTAAGGATAAGGCGCACGGGTTTTTTTGTAATGAATGTTCCCAGCGCGGCATGGCACGCGATTAGCGACGGATACCATAATTTTCCGTCCATGTGAAGGTTAAGGCAGGTAGGCTCTATAAAAACCAAAGACGGGTCAATATTTAAAACGCCTGTTACAGCTCTCTTTACATGATACGGCCATTGTGTGGCAGTTCTTATGATAATAGGATAATTTATATCGCTCTTTAAATTGTCTCCTTCCTGTTCGGCATTTAACCATGAAGTTGCCCCTATAGGTTCCGCGTACCAATGTTCCTGAATACCGGTTTTATAACTGCTTGTCACTATCCGTCCCGCTTCGTTAAATGATTCAAATGTATTTCCCGCATTAATTTCACGTTTTAATACTGGGGCATTTTCGCTGCTATTTTGAAAAACAGCGTTTTCTTCATCGTCAAGCACTATACATCTGTATGAAAATTCTTCCAGTTTTGTTTTATCAGGACCCAATAAAATACCTATGGGTTCGCCGATATAATTTAGAATTTCTTCCGCAAGAATCGGGATTTCCGTGTTTTCAAGCTTGTTTTTACCGGGTATGTCTTTTGCGGTAATGAAGGTGTAACCGTCCGGAAGCAAAGGAACATCGACGTTTATTAATTTTCCCTTGGCTACAGGCGATCTTATTGTTACCGCATACAACAAATCGGGAGGGTAAATATCTTCCAGAAACGGGAGGTTTTCCATTAAAGGTATTTTAAACTAACCAACATAAATATGGAAGAGTGATTTTTATTGCCGCCAATGGTATTTTTTATTATTTTTTATTATATAAAGAGGAAAAAATTATGAGAAAGGATTTAACGCCTCGACAGCAAGAGCTTCTTAATATGCTCCTCAAAGGTATTTCACCTAAGGACATCGCCTCTCACTTGAATATTGCTTATAATACGCTGCTGTATCATCAAAAGAAATTGTACTGTAAGCTGGAAGTTCATAATATTCAGGAATTAATGGCTAAATATTTGATTGAAGATAAAAAAGAGCCGGATAATGTAAAGGCTGTTGATTCAAAGATAATAACCGTCCATAAAAACGTTTTGATCGGAACATTTGGAGTACTTATAGGTCTATTAATAACTATAATTGTTTTTTTGTCTGTATTGTCTTTTTATATGTAGTTAAAAAATTTGTTACAAAAACTTCACACAAAGCTCACGAAGGGACAAAGATCACAAAGGGGAACCTTCGGTCTCGGTTTGGTTCACAAAGAAAAAGATTTTTGTCCGTTATCTTATAGCGAGGTTCATATATAGCCTTCGAACAATAACCCCTTCTTTCTTCTTTGTATCTTTGTGAAATTCTTAAGAAATTTTCTTTTCAAGAATTCCCTGATTATTAAGAATACCATTTAACATTTCAATACTACGGTACGCTTTTGGCCTGGAGGGATCAAAGCGGCAAATGGGGCGTAGTTCATCAAGGAGTTTTTTAGTGTCTAAAACAGACGGATTCTTTTTGCTTACCTTTAAAATGCGGCTGTACTCTGTTTCTGTTTGAACTTCATCTTTACTGATTAATGTTTCATCAAGTCTTTCGCCGGGACGCAGGCCTATGTATTCTATTTTTATTTCAGTGTCCGGTTCGTAGCCGTGGAAACGGATTAATTGCTCCGCTAAATCGCGGATGCGCACAGGTTCGCCCATGTCTAACAGGTACAGACATCCGTTCTCGCCGACGCCCCCAGTTTTTAAAACAAGCGAACATGCTTCGCTGATGGTCATAAAGTAGCGTCTTGCGTCTTTGTGGGTGACGGTTACAGGTCCGCCTTTTTCTATTTGCTGCTGGAAAAGCGGAACAATCGATCCCCGAGAGCCCAGTACGTTTCCAAAACGGACTACTACAAAGTTTGTACCGTTTTTCTGCGGGTCCGCGCTTGCGGAAATAACCAACTGCTCGCAGATGCGTTTGGACGCCCCGTAAACAGAAACAGGATCGACCGCCTTGTCGGTGGATATGTGGACAAAACGTTTGACGCCATATTTTACGGCGGCATTAATAAGGTTTTCAGTTCCAAGAACATTGTTTTCAATCGCCGCGACGGGGTTTTCTTCCATCATGGGGACATGCTTGTATGCCGCCGTGTGAAAGATAGCGTCTGCTTTTAAGTGGCTTAAAATATAATCAACAAAATTTGTGTCTTTTAAGTCTCCGATTACAGGTACAATCGCCGCTTTTTCTCCGACCCCTTCGTCCTGTAAAAGCCGAAGTTCTTTGTCTATCAGGTAAATTGAGTTCTCGCCATGCCCTAACAAGTAAAGACGGGAAACGCCGCCCGACAGCAATTGGCGGCATAATTCGCTGCCGATTGAACCGCCCGCGCCTGTGACTAGAATGCGTTTGCCGCGCACATAGGAAAGGCTCTGTTTAAGTTTGATTGTTACGGGGTTCCGTCCCAATAAGTCTTGCAGGTGTATGGAGCGCGTCTGTATAAAGTGCGCGTCCCCTTCTACTATTTGGGAAATTCCGGGAAGAATACGGATTTTCTGGAAATTGGCTTTTTTAAGTATTGAATAGAGTTCTTTCAGGTACTCTTTGCTTGCGCTTGGAATCGCTATTATCGCTTCGTCGGCGGGGTTTGTTTTTAATAAAAGAGCAACGTCGCGGATTGGCCCCAATACGGGAATGCCGTCGATTCTTTTGCCGATTTTCTCGGGATCATCGTCTAAAAACGCTACTACTTCGCCAAAAATCGCCTTTGTCGTTATTTCGCTTGCAAGGGTACGTCCGGCAAATCCCGCCCCGATAATGTACAGACGTTTTGATTTTTCCATTATCACCCCTTATCATGTTCCAGCGACCCTATCACCTCAAAAGCCAGATCGATAGAAAATGAATCATTGTAAAGGTCGAGCTTTATTTTTGCCCTTCCCTTTCTTCTATCGACCTTTATTATCCTTCCCTCAAGCCCTATTAACGG
>Ga0268262_10006286_pt1 | contig 11451 bp, 10 predicted proteins | sample TergutNc150P3_FD_190354 | JGI IMG/M metagenome (GOLD analysis project Ga0268262, IMG submission 190354) | Nasutitermes corniger P3 segment gut microbial community from laboratory colony in Florida, USA - Nc150 P3 (SPAdes) (version 2) | ecosystem: Host-associated > Arthropoda: Insects >... | reverse complement strand
TTTTGACGTTCACCTGATGGTAGTGCATCCGGGTCACTTTATAAAGGATTTTGCGGACGCCGGAGCCGACGCTATTACATTTCACTATGAGGCGGAAGTTCATGCCCATAAGTTTTTAACGGAAATAGACGCTCTTGGCTTAAAATCGGGCATAGCAATCGCCCCCTCAACGCCCTGTTCCGTACTGGAAGAAGTTCTGCCGTATATTGATATTGCGTTAATTATGACCGTAAACCCCGGTTTCGGCGGGCAGGAGCTTATTCCCGAATGTCTGGAAAAAGTTGAAAAATTGGCAAAAATAAGAGACGAAGCGGGATATAAATTCAGAATTTCCGTAGACGGCGGAATTAATGAGAAAACTGCCGAAAGAGCGATAGAAGCAGGGGCGGATACTCTTGTAATGGGGTCTGCTTTTTTTAAAAGCGCCGATAAAAAGGGGCTTATAGAGAAGTTTCAAAAATAAGAGTTCGAACTTGGAGCATTTTTATACAATATAGGCGGCTTTCGGCTCGTTGTGTTTTTACAATTTCTAATTTTGCTTCACATTTTCAGCCACAACGCGGGGCGGACAGCCGCATTGCCGACCAACATACCCTTTATAGTGCTCCCGCTGATATCGACTTTACCGCTGCCTAATACTTGCGCGGCGCAGCAGTTGTCTCTGTGCCCGCCCCGCGAGCGAAGCCACCATGCGTATGGTATATCGCCTTTTGCTTTCTGTTTGTCGGTAAGCCCTTCCGCCGACGCGGGGAGTATGGCGACTCTTAATTGATCGTTTTTATCCGAAAAGCTGTCGCTACGAAAGCCTGTGGGTACAGGTATCTTTTTGAGCGATACCGCCTCTTTAGTCTTGTACCATTCATTGAACGCCGAAGTGGAATTCCCGAAATACCGCAGCGCCTCGTCGAGAGATAAAAGAAACACCTTGTCGTTTGTGGGTCCGCCTCCTGAAATTTGCCATTTTTTACCGTTGAGAGCATAGTAGGTGGGCGGGGTTTCGTTGGTAACTTCCACAATCCTTGACTGTTCGCCGGGAGCGAACGAGTTATAAAATTCCCCGTTAAGGTATGCCCGCAACGTGCATTTTTCCCACCGTATGTCCTCGTCTACTTCGTTCCAGTGGCGGTTCCTAAGCAGGCGCTCCATGATTATCAGCGCAGTATCACCCTTGCGCTCAAGCACCCGCCATTCGTAGGGACCGAATTTTATTATTTCAACATTTTTTGGTAATGTTCCTGCGGAACTCGTTTTCGCAGTCCGGGTTGTGCCAATTGGAGTGAATTTAAGCGCAGTCTGTTTTGTTGCTGCGCTATTTTTAGAGAGAAGTTTCAGAGCGACTGAAAGAAGCGTGGTCAAAATACTTTTAGCCATTGTATGGTCTCCTTGTTTCTAATAAATATTATTTTTCAGATTGTTTGCCAATAATGGCGACTTTTTGATTCATTAGGAGTATTTTAGCATTTTTTGGTGGTTTTTGTCAATGGAATCCGGAGTTTTGCAAAACACAAGCCATAAAAAAAGCATGAAATTTCACCAAATTCAAGGAATTTCAACAAAAAAAAGTTTTATCGAACTTATTCAAAATTAGCAACTTTATTGGAAATTTTATCCGAAATTTTATATAATATGAGTATGGAACAAAAAAGAAGCGTTTTTTTGCCGTTTGTCTTGTTGTTACTGCTGGTTTCCGGTCTTCTGGAAGCGCAGGAAAACCCGCAGGCGTTTGCGCAAAGATACCAGAATGGTACTCAACTTTACAAACTGGCGCGTTATAAGGAAGCGGCAATCGAATTCCGCAGAGCCCAGGAAACTGCCAGAAATTCCAACGACAAATCCGCCGCTTTATACTGGGTCATTTTAAGTCAAATGGCGTACTCGGATTTTGGCTCAGCCATTCGGGATATGGAGGAGCTTCAAAAAACCGCCCCCAATTCTCCTTACGCAAGGGATATGCTTTACCACAGGGGCAGAGTTTATTTCAATCAGGGCTATTTTGAAGAAGCGTTGTACTTCTTAAACCGCTATAATCAATCTACTAACGATTCGGATCGACAGGCGGCGGACAGAAGAGCGGCGTCATTCTTCTGGATGGGCGAGTGTTTATACGCGATGGGACAGCATGAAGAAGCGGAAAAATTTTACGCGTGGGTAATCGCCAAATACAGGGAAAGCCCGAAAGTGGAAGCCGCCGCATATCGTATCGACTTAATTAAGCAAAAGAAAATAGAGTCCGAGCTTTTGGCTCTTTTACAATGGAGTCATGAAGAAGCGTTACGCACAAGCGAAGACTACCAAAAGACGATAAGAACTTATGAATATACTCTTAATATGTATCAAAAAAGAATCGCCGAGCTTTCGAATAACGAAAATATTATTAACAATTTGAATAATCAGGAATATCGACCTAACCAACCTCGTGTTATAGAAGATATCCCGTCGTCGGAAGAAATAAAAGAGCCTGAAAGCACGGAGTACAGTAAAAACGATTATTTGATACAAAAAGCGATACGTCTGGGAAACAATGTAGATGAAATTTTAGAAAACATTGAAACCGGAGGGAACTGATGTTTTCCCGTAAATCGAAATTTTTCGGATATGTCATTATTTTTACTCTTGTCTCATTCTTTTTCGCGTTAGGCGGTTGTAAAAATCTTTCAAACAAAAAAGAAGGCGATGCCGAAAAAAAGCCGGCTAAACAAACGGTTAAAACGGAAAAGCCCGCTAAACAGCCGAAGAAAGAAACTGCCAAGCAATCAAAAAAAGAAGCGACTAAACAACCTAAAAAAGAAGCCGCCAAACAGCCGAAAGAAATACCGATTAAAGCGGAAGTTCCGCCGGAAAATATTCCCGATGACGGATATATCAGATTAGTTTTAAATGAAAAGAAAGGTTGTTTTACGCTTTATTATCTTACAGATCCGCAAACCTTACATTATGAGCCGTTATTTAATCCAAAAAATTCTTCCGCAAGTTTTTTATCGGTTTCGGTAGACGGCGATGTTTATCATCTGGGCGATTCCAAAAAATTTAAAACCAAGATTGAAAGAAATAAAAAAGATATGTCTTTTATCTTTGAATCGCCATTCTTAAAAGTAACTCAGGTTTTTTCTCCTGTCAGGACGTCAAGTTCTCAAGCGGCAAACGGCGTTATGATAACAATGACCCTGCAAAATATCGGTACGGAACGATCTTTTGTAGGTTTACGAATGCTGCTTGATACGGAATTAGGAGAGGGAAAAAACGGGGTTCCAATCCTGACAAACAAACAGGTTGTTTCATCGGAATTGCTTATTGAAGGTAATTCCAACGACAAATACTGGATATCGCGCGGTAAAAAAATATCGTTAATGGGGAGCATTGTTAATCCTGTAAAAAGTTCAGGAAAAGGTCCTGATCTTGTTCATATAGCGAATTGGAAAAGATTAAGAGATTCGCAATGGAGGCTTCCGTATTCACAAGGACGGTCTTTTAATAATCTGCCGTATTCGGCGGGCGATTCGGCGATTTGTTATTTCTTTGGTCCTGAAATGCTGGATCGCAATAAAATATTAACCTATACGGTCTTTCTTACGACGGAAGACACGGAATGGTATAAAAATGCTGAACCTCCGTTTAATATGACGGCTTCGATAATATCTGATAAACCGGAACCTAAACAACCCGCCGCTGTACCTGTACAACCCAAAAAAGAACCTGAGCCCGAAGAAGAGTTAACGATAAATATCCCCGCTATAGAAGCGCAGGCGAGTATTGAAGCGGCGGCGACGAATGAAAACGAGCATGTCATTATTTTAACGAAACTGCAGGAAATCTTAAATCAATTTATTCAAGGGCAGACAAAAATAAACGAAAGAGATCTTGCGGAGATTGAAAAATTTATTGAAAAGTATAGAATCAGGAATGAAACGTATTAACAATGAAATTCGACTCTTTTTTGAACAAAGCAGCTCTTCTGGCAAAGAAGCGCAATTATGAAGGCGCGTTAACCGCTCTTAAATACGAAGAAGAAAAGTATTACGGCTCTTTTAAATACTATTACCTGTACGGCGTTATATGTCTTTATTCCGGCAATTACGCGGAAGCGCATGAAAATTTTAATTTAGCAAGAAAAATAAAAATAAACGATCCGAATCTTATGCTTTGTTTTGCCGTTCTTTATTTGAGGCGAATGGATACAGTTCAGGCTGTTCATTATTATCTTGAAGTGCAGGAGATGGACAAAAACAACAGAATAGCGAAAAAAGCTCTTGCCGTTATCAGAAAATATTCAGCGGGTGAAGCTCTGTCCGAATGGATGACGGAAAATATTTCAATATTATTTCCTCCCATTCCGGCTCCTCTTGTTACGCCGAAAACAATTATAAATATTGCGTTGGTTCTTGCCGCCGCCGTTGTTATTTCTTTGGGAATACTGATATTTGTAAAAATTCTGCCAAACCCGTTTAAAATGAGTAAACGTCCTACGGCGGATTTTATTTTGACCAATCAGGAAAGAGGCGAGAGCGTTCAGATTGAAGGTCGTTATACGTACATTCTTACACGAGATCAGGCAATAAATTATTACGATAAAGCGTTATCTCTTTTTACATCATACCGCGACGAGGAAGCAAAAAAAAGTCTTAACCGTATTCTTGAATCAAACGCATCTGAGGGGCTTAAAAGCAGGGCGCGTCTTTTAATGGACAACATGCAAGTTCCCGGTTTTGACAATTTTAAAAAAGCGGATAACCCCGCGTTAGCCGACGTAAGGAGCGAACCCGTCATTTACAGAAATGTATACGTTATTTGGAAAGGCATGGCTACAAACGTCGCGGTAACCGACGAAGGCACAACCTTTGATTTACTGGTAGGCTACGATACCCGCAAAATCCTTGAGGGAATTGTCCCCGTTATTTTCTTTGATCCCGTCTCAGTAAACACGGAAAAACCGCTTGAAGTATTGGGTAAGATAACGCTTAACGCATCCGCTGATATTAGATCTGATATTAGATTGGAAGGCGTGGCGATACATCAATCGGGTAAGCTGGAGAATTAAGGGAAGAATTTGAAAGCCGTAGTACAAAGAGTTCAAGACGCAACCGTCACCGTTGACGGGATCGTGAAAGGGAGCATTAGCCGCGGTTTGCTTGTTTACCTTGGCGTGGCGCATAATGACACAGAAGATGACGCGGATTGGCTTTCCGAGAAAATAGCGTATTTAAGGATTTTTGACGACGAGGACGGCAAGATGAACCTGTCACTTAAAGATTTGGCGGCTCTTGATAACAAAGCCGGAGTACTTGCCGTTTCGCAGTTTACGCTATTGGCTGACGCTCGAAAGGGCAGACGCCCCTCGTGGAACGGCGCGGCTCCGCCTGAAAAAGCGAAACAGCTTTACGAGTATTTTACGGACGCGGTAAGAAAGACAGGACTCGCTTGCGAATGCGGAGAATTTCAGGCGCACATGATGGTTAAATATACCAATGACGGACCTGTCACGATTATTCTGGATACCGAAGAAATTACAAAACCCTCCTTTTCAAAACAACCGGATTAGGGTAAACTGGTGTCCTGCAGACTTAGTCTGCGGAAATGGGGGGATTTTCATGATATACAGAAGCGACTATATTTCCGATAACGAATGGCAGAGGTTTACCGAGTTTTCGCAAAACCTTGAAACTCCATGTATTATAATCAATCTTCGCGACATTAAAAGAAATTATCTTAAAATGAGCCATTCTTTTCCTTACGCGCAAATTTATTACGCTGTTAAGGCAAATCCAGACAAGGCGATACTTTCCATGCTTTACGAGTTAGGCGCAAATTTTGACATTGCCTCGCGTTATGAACTTGATCTTGTTCTGTCGCTTGGAATTTCACCCGATAGAATGTCTTTTGGCAACACGATTAAAAAGGCGAAAGACGTGGCGTACTTTTATGAAAAAGGTGTGCGTATGTTCGCTACCGACAGCGAGGACGATCTGAAAAACATTGCGGAGCATGCTCCCGGTTCCCGTATCTATGTGCGTATCGTAATGAGCGATTCCAGCACCGCCGACTGGCCCCTCTCGCGCAAATTCGGCTGCCACCCCGATATGGCGTACGGTCTTCTTATCATGGCGCGTACGCTTGGTTTAACTCCCTACGGAATATCTTTCCATGTAGGAAGCCAGCAGAGGGACATTGGTCAGTGGGACGAGGCGATTGCGAAAACAAAGTATCTTTTTTCATCTCTGGAAAAAGATGAAAATATTCGCCTAACGATGATCAACATGGGCGGCGGTTTTCCCGCGTCATATGTTCAGCCGTCAAATGATTTAACCGAATACGCATCTGAAATATACAAATATCTAACCGATGACTTCGGCTCCGATATCCCTTTAATCGCTCTTGAACCCGGACGTTCTTTAGTAGGCGACAGCGGCATTTTAATAACGGAAGTAGTTTTAATTTCAAGAAAAACCCATACGGCGCTTAACCGCTGGGTATATCTTGATACCGGAAAATTTAACGGACTTATAGAAACATTAAATGAATCGATTAAATATCCAATTATCACGGAAAACGAGGACGATGAAGCGGAGGAAGAAGAAGTAATTATCGCCGGACCCACCTGCGATAGTCAGGATATTCTATACGAAGAACACAAATACCTGCTTCCGGTAAACTTAAAAATAGGCGACAAACTTTATTTTCTTTCCGCCGGAGCGTATACCGCAAGTTACGCTTCAGTTTGTTTTAACGGTTTCCCGCCGATTAAAACTTATATTATGGAGTAGGTCTGTTATAGATCTTTTTTCTTTATTATCTTGGTAATAACATATACGGCGCATTTTATTATCAAATTGCTGCCGAGAATAAGAATTGAAACAAAAGCTGCTCCTTCAAGAAAAAGCTGGGCTTCAAACTGGTTAATCATAAGAGAAACAGGTCGGCTGCGAACTGTGCTTAAGAATGACACAGCGGAAATTGTCATCATTGAATTTACAAAAAAGTAAGAAAACATTTCCAAAATTGTCAGCTTAGTTTGAGGAACTAATACGTCGCGAATAATGCGGAAACGTCCTACGCCCAATGTTCTGCCTACGTCTTCAAGGTTAACATTTATCTTTCCCAAAGAGTTATACGCCATAAGATACGGAGACGCCAAAAAGTGAATTGTGTTGACAAGTATCAGCATGGCAAGGCTTCCGTAAATAAACGTGCCTTTGAAAAAAAGTACATACGAAAGACCAAGCACCAATCCGGGAATTGCCAGCGACGTAATGGAAATAAGATGCAGCATCCGCGATGATTTTCCTGTAGTGCGGGCGGTAAAATAGGCTGTGCCCCATGAAAAGACCGTTCCTAAAATTGAAACAAAAACGGCAATGACAAGAGAATTGCGCAAGTACCGTCCCGCGCCCATATTCATGGTTTTGGCAATGTTAGTTAACGACAAACTCATATCCACAGGATAACTTTTAATAAATGTGAGGAAAGCAAAAACCAATACCGGCAGAGCAATAATTAAACATATAAGTATCACATAACACGCGGCGGCGGCGTCCCTCAGTTTATTTTCAGTTTTTGTTTTTTCATTAATGATAAAATTCTGATTCGCCCTGTCCCTGTTAAGCAAGTCAAACACAAAAGCGACTATCGCCGGAATGAGTAGAAAAGAGCCTATTACGCTGCCGCGGCTGAAATTCAAAAGTCCTATTACTTCCTGATACATCATTACAGGCAGGGTAATAAATCTGCCGCCTATCATTAAAGGAACGCCGTAATCCGTAAAAATAAGGGTAAACACTGCAAAAATTACTGAGATAAGCGGCTTGCGTAAATAAGGAAAGGTTATCGAAAAAAACTGATTCGCGCGCGGAATCCCAAGCACTTTTGCGGCTTCATAAGGAGAACCGTCCTCATACTTAATGATGTCAGCTAACATTAAAAACGCGACGGGAAACGCGTAAAAGACAGACCCAAGCACAATGCCTTTAAAACCGTATATTGTGCTGTTAAGCCCGAAAAACCGTGTAATTATGCCGTTTGCGCCTAACAACAATATAAGTCCCATGCCGTGGGAAATAGAAGGAATAAGCATTGGCATAGTAACAAAGACGGAAAACACTTCGCGAAAACGCAGGTTGCTGCGGACTACGCAGTAAGCGAATCCCCACGCAAAAACAATGGAAATTACCGTGGCGAGTGCGGCGGCGTAAATTGAATTTAACAGCGCTTCTTTGAAACGGGGAAGTTTCAGAACTATTGAAATATCCGAAGCTGTCATATTTAACAGCATTGTTACAAGCGGACAGATAACGGTAACAAAAAGAAAAAGCCCAATCACGAGTTTGACCAAATCGGATTGACGCAGGGAAGTATGCCGCAAGACATAAGAACGAATGGCGTTTACACCAGCGCTCATTTATTCATTCCCGGTTGAACATATTTAACAAGGGAATCTATTTTAAGGCGCAGATTGTTAATCACAAATTCCCGGATATAATCATTGGCTGGATTTGAAACAATAGCTTGCGGCGAGTCCAACTGCTGAATTGTCCCATTATCCATCACCATGATGCGATCCGAAAGGGCGAAAGCCTCTTCCTGATCATGCGTAATGTAGATCATGGTAGTACGGAACTGCCTCTGTATTCTCTTAATCTCATCGCGTAACGATAGCCGCGTCGCCGCGTCCAGCGCGGACATAGGTTCGTCAAAAAGAATAATCTCAGGATTGCAAGCTAACGTTCTGGCAATGGCGACCCGCTGCTGCTGACCGCCTGAAAGTTTCCATGGCTTTTTGTGAATGTGCTCTGTAAGCCCCACCTGTTCTATGATATTTTCGGCAATTGCCCGCGAACGGGATTTTTGTTCTTTATCGAATTTCAGCGCGTATTCCACATTGCCGAGAACGGTCATATTCTGAAACAGGGCGTAATTCTGAAACACAATGCCCATGCCGCGTTTTGAAGCGGGCGCGGTTGTAATATCGTTTCCGTCTTTGATAATCTGCCCGGAGGTAGGCAGTAAAAGACCGATGAGTATTCGCAGTATCGTGGTTTTACCGCAGCCGGAAGGACCAAGAATCGATAGAAACTCCCCATCGTTTACGTTAAAATTCAGTCCGTGAAGCACTTCATGGCGGTTAAAAAAATGCTTTAAATTTTTTATTTCAAGTTTTACCGCCACAGACGCACTCCGGTATTAATATTTCCACTTTGCCAATAGCTGTTCTTTCAGAGACAAGTCGTATACGCCGTCCATTCTCGCATAGGGAATAGTCTTTGGATAGTTGGCGATGTTGTTGGGTTGGTTTTTAAAAATCTGTTCAGGGCAGTACAATTCCTTGTCGTCTCTTACTAACTTTGTCATAGCAAATTCAAAAACTTCTTTTACAATGGGGCGGGTTTCCTTCCCTTTTATGATTCCAAAACCGGTTGTAATATTCGGCGCGCCTTCGGCAAAGAAAAGCAATTCCAGAGGGATGCCTTTGTTGTTAATGGCGTTAACCGCAGTCAGGGTCATTCCTAACCCGATAGCCGCCTCACCCTGAATCAGCGCGTTCACAGGACCGGAACCCGAGGTGGTGAATTGAAGAATATTTTTCGCAAGACCGTCAAAATATGTAAATGCCGCGTCCTCACCCCACGCGTTGATAAGGCTCACCAAAAACATATAGCCCGTGCCGGAAGTTTTTGGATTCGGCATGGAAATGAGTCCTTTATAGATAGGCTTTAATAAATCCTGATATGAAGCTGGAACAGGAAGACCTGCGCTTTCCAACTTGGAGCGGTTTATTACAATAGCCCCCGAAGATTTGTCCCAAGGTAAAAACCGTTTAGAAGGGGGAACCAACTCGGGAAGAAACTCTGATAAATTATAGGAAGAAAGGTCTGCCAAAATGTCCTGAAGCCCTTCCAAATAACCTGTTTCCAGATTTAAAATTATATCGGCTTCAGTCTGAGTTCCTTCCGCCTTAAGTTTTGCCGCGTGATTTCCGGTTGACAGTACCTGTAAGGTAATGTCATTTTTGGGAAATTTCGCTTTAAGCAGTTCCTGCATGTGTTCTGTACGAAAATCCTCAGTACTGGTGTAAATGATAACGCCTGAGTTATCCGTTTTTTTGCACGAAACCACAATTCCCGCCAGTAATAACGTCATCGCAATCCATAAAATCTTTTTCATCTTAATTCTCCTAAAAAACAATACTTATCTAAGGATAAATTGTTTATTTTTCTTATTTTATCTTTCAAAAATAAACGTTGTCAATACAACTAATATGTTAGTTGTGTTAAAATATTTTTAAATTTCACTTCCCGCCAAGATACTCACCCGCGTTAAAAGGTTGTAAAAGTTTCCCCATAGATTCGTTATTTATAATCGCCTTGATAATACTCGCCGCAAGTTCCGCCGACTGCACAATTTCCAGCGTTGGAAAATTTTCTTTGTAACTGCCGCAGGATACGGTATCCGTTACAATCAGGCGGTTTAACATTCCTTCTTTAAAAAGCGCGTTAAGTTTTTCGACGGCGGGCGGGGAAAAAAGCGCATGTACGGAAATGATATTGATCTCTTTGGGTTTTAATTGCGCAAGAGCGCGGATAAGTTTTTCTACAGAGCCCGCCGTATCAATCATGTCGTCTACAATCCATAGGCTTTTATTTTCCAGCGGGTCGGCGCTCAAAATGTTAATGGATTCAACGGTATTTGGTCTGGAATAATCGCGCTGTTTGTGGGCGACAACCAACGGCGAGCCGAATGAGTTTGCGAAAATGCGCGCGATTTTTTCTCCGCCCGCGTCTACGGAACAAAACGCCCAATTTTTTCTTACTTCGTTTTCAAGATAATCATAAGTTTTGATATATGTATCGCACAGATATTTTGCCAGCAATTTTGAAGCGGGTACGTCGTCAATGGCGCAAACAGAAGGGTCGAGCATGGATTTGGATTTATCGGAATGAAGCTGAAAAGTAATAACGTGGCTTGCGCCGAGAGAGGAAAGCGTTTTTAAATGAACCCATAAACCTACCGACGACCTGTGCGTGGTGCGGTCGGAGCGTGAACAGGAAATAAACGGCTCAAAAACAAGAACCCTGTTCGCCTGACAGCGTATCAGAGCGTCTATAGCCTGATACAATTCGATTTTTGATTCATTCACATTAATATCGGCTTCGTTCCGCGCGCTTGATGAAAAAAGAATAACGTCCCTGCCGCGAATGGAATAATTGACGGAAATTTCCATTTCTCCGTTGGCGAAAATATCGGTATTTAATAAATTCAAGCCGTTAATTTGATCCGTCAATTTGGAAAAACATAAAAATTTTGATAAACAGTCAATTACCTGGGAAGTGTAATTGCGCATGGAACGCGTCGCGCAGACTATGAAAGGATTCATAGTTCATTATCACCCATTTATCGGGTTAATTCAATGAAAGTTAGTCAAAAAAATACTTTACAAACATGTAGTTGTCTATAGACATTTTT
>Ga0268262_10006285_pt1 | contig 11453 bp, 9 predicted proteins | sample TergutNc150P3_FD_190354 | JGI IMG/M metagenome (GOLD analysis project Ga0268262, IMG submission 190354) | Nasutitermes corniger P3 segment gut microbial community from laboratory colony in Florida, USA - Nc150 P3 (SPAdes) (version 2) | ecosystem: Host-associated > Arthropoda: Insects > Digestive... | reverse complement strand
CCTGCGGCCATGTAAAAAGATGGTGGGCGGCTTCCCACTTTTTTTCATCTTCGTTGTATTCAAACATGGGAAAATCTATTATCCACACAAATTCAAAACGGGACGGATCGCAAAGCCCAAGATCGCGTCCAAGTTTGGTTCTCACCGCGCCAAGAGCGGTGTTTGCGATTCTTCTGTTAGCGTCCGCAATCATTAGAATAAGGTCGCCTTCTTTAGCTTCAAGCCCGCCTATTACCTGAGCCGCGTTATCCGCAAAAAATTTTGACGCTCCCCCTTCAAGCCCGCTTCCTGCCACTTTCATCCACGCCATGCCCTTCGCCTTGTAAATTTTAGCGACGGCTTCAAGTTCTTCAATCTGCTTGCGCGAATAATCGGCCTTTCCTTTGACAACAAGCGCCTTTACCGCACCGCCTGAGCTTAGCGCGTCTTTAAAGGCTTGAAAGCCTGATGCTTGCACATAGGCGCTAAAGTCCTTTAACTTCATATCAAAACGCGTATCAGGTTTGTCGCTGCCATAGAATTCCATCGCCTCATCCCATGTCAGGCGGTTAAACTTTTTGGGCAGGTCAACATTCATCACCTTTTTAAAAACATGGCACATCATTCCCTCTGTTACCGACAGCACGTCTTCCCTGCCTACAAACGACATTTCAATGTCGATTTGCGTAAACTCAGGCTGTCTGTCTCCGCGTGAATCTTCATCGCGGTAACAGCGGGCTATTTGAAAATACTTGTCAAAACCGGCGACCATCAATATTTGTTTGTAAAGCTGGGGCGACTGTGGGAGCGCGTAAAATTTTCCAGGATACAACCTTGACGGAACAAGGTAATCCCTTGCGCCCTCAGGCGTTGATTTAATAAAGGTTGGGGTTTCTATTTCATAAAAACCGTTGGAAGTCATCCACTCGCGTACGGCGAAAGCTACTGAGCTTCGCAGTTTAATTCTTTCCTGCATAGCGTGAGTTCTGAGGTCAAGGTATCTGTATTTAAGACGCAATTCTTCGTTTGCCTTGCTTTCCTCGTCAATCTGGAAGGGCAAAACTTCGCTTTTATTTAAGACGACAATCTTGGAGGCAAGAAGTTCAATCTCGCCTGTTTCCATCGTTTTGTTAATCATATCATCGGGGCGCGGGCTTACCAGCCCTTCAACGGCGATGCAATATTCATTTCGCAATTCATCACATATGGCGGCAAGGTCGGGATTTTTTTCGGTATCAACCGTAACTTGGGTAATGCCGTACCGATCCCTCATATTGATAAAAAACACCCCGCCGTGGTTGCGTTTGCGGTGAACCCAGCCGTTCAGGATAACGGTGCGTCCGCAGTCATTTTTTCTAAGCGAACCGCAATCGGCGGTTCTTTTCATCGCTTCCATTTAAAACCTCTGCAGAAATAATAAACTTTTTTTTGTTTTTATACTATAATGTCTTATGGCCTTTGAGCTTGATAATATTCTGATAAGTCAAATTCTCTTTCACATGGAAAATCAGGAAGGGGTTTTTGTTCTTGATACTCGTAAAAACCAAATCGTCAATTCCGCAAATATTAATAACAACGATAATAATTATATAGGGCTTCCCGGGTGGGCTCCCAAAGACGGCTACAGGCTTATGGAAAAATTTACGGCAAACCTGAATAACCCCGTCGCCCGTCAGGAATTAACCGCCGCGCTAAACCAGAACAAAGGCGTTTTCCGCGCTTTTAGAGACGTTCTTGAACAGTACCCCGAAGTTGAAAAAATGTGGCTAAAGTACAAGGAACAAAAACTCAGAAGCCGGATTATAGCGTGGTACAATGCGTTAAGGGAAGAATGGGGGCTTGAACCTGTCGGCGTTGAACCTGAAGACACATCGTTCCTTGTTCTTGAAGATTTTATTTTTAAGGAAAAAAATGATTTTAACATTACAGCGGAAAACGCTGATGGTGAATTAACAGGTCAGATAAGCGCAAGAGCGGAAGATAAAACCCTTTACATTGAAACTCTTGAAGTGAATCCTGAATACCGAGGCATGGGTCTTGGCAAAACCCTCCTTTCCAAATTACTGGAAAAAGCCGACAAACAAAATTTGAACGTTAGTATAGACGTTCCAAAAGACACGGACTTTTTTTCGCGTTCATTACTCCTTGAAAACTTCAAACCCGCCATGCAGAGGTTTGTCCGCAAAAATCAAACTGTATAAGTACTCGCGCTTGTCGATCCCCCGTGGCCGGTCCAATTTGTGTGAAAAAATTCTCCGCGCGGTTTGTCCGTGCGCTCATAAGTGTGCGCGCCGAAATAATCCCTCTGCGCCTGCAAGAGATTCGCCGGTAATCTTTCGCTTCTGTATCCGTCAAAATACGCAAGCGCGCTGGTGAGCGCCGGAGCGGGTATTCCGTTTTGTACGGCGGCGGACACTACCCTTCTCCATGAATCCTGCGCGTCTTCTATAATTTTTGTAAAGAACGGATCGAGTAATAAATTGTCCAGATTGGGGTTCTTGTCAAACGCTTCTTTTATTTTTCCAAGGAAGACTGAGCGGATTATACAGCCGCCCCTCCACATAAGGGCGATGCCACCGTAGTTAAGATTCCACTTGTATTCTTTAGCGGCTTCCCTCATTAAAAGATAGCCCTGCGCGTAAGAAACAACTTTGGAAGCGTACAAGGCTTTTTCCAAATCTTTTACAAACGCAGTCTTGTCGGAAGGGGAAGAAATTTTAGGAGAGGTAAAAACTTTTGCCGCTTTTACGCGCTCGTCCTTTACGGCGGATAAACAGCGTCCAAAGACAGCCTCGCCAATCAAAGTGAGGGGGACTCCAAACTCCAGAGCGGCGATTCCTGTCCATTTGCCTGTTCCCTTCTGCCCGGCTGTATCAAGTATTTTTTCGGCAAGAGGTTTGCCGTCGGTGTCTTTAAACCTAAGAATATCCCTTGTTATTTCGATAAGGTAACTGCCAAGGGAGCCGTTATTCCAATCTTCAAATACATTTCCCATCTCGTCACTGGAAAGTCCCAAGACATTTTTCATTAAATCGTAAGTTTCACAGATTAACTGCATATCCCCGTATTCAATGCCATTATGCACCATTTTTACAAAGTGGCCGGCTCCGTTTTCTCCAACCCAGTCGCAACAGGGAACTCCTCCCTCGACCTTGGCGCATATTCCCTGAAGCATCGGTTTTACAAACTGCCACGCCGCGGGGGATCCGCCCGGCATTATAGAAGGCCCCTTTAATGCGCCTTCCTCTCCGCCTGAAACGCCTGTTCCAATGTACAATAATCCTTTTGACTCAACATAGGCTGTTCTTCGCATTGTATCCTGATAATTTGAATTTCCGCCGTCAATGATAATATCGCCTTTTTCAAAAACTTCCAAAAGCTGTTCGATTGTATCGTCTACCGCCTGCCCCGCTTTTACCATAATCATCGCTTTTCGCGGAGACGCTAATGAGGCGGCCAAATCCGTCATGCTGTAACAACCCGTTATTTTTTTCCCCGCGCCGCGTCCTTTAACAAACTCGTCCACTTTTGAAGTTGTCCGGTTGTAAACCGCCACGCTAAAACCTTTACTCTCAAGATTGAGTACAAGATTTTCTCCCATTACCGCAAGACCGATAAGACCGATATCCGCTTTCGCCATTTTTATCTCCTTATAGATACATATTTGATGTTTTATGTTATCATATTTAGGGGGAGAGTGTCCATGTTGGAAAAGACTTATGTTGAAGTAGGCGGTGAAAACAAAGATTTAAGCGATCAGGAATTGGAAGATCTTTTTAAAAGTGCGCTTTTACAGGCAATGGCGGATATAAAGGACTCAGGAAAGGTGATAATTTTGCCGCCCGACATAACGCGTTTTCATTCACGCGCAGGTTTTTTTACGGAAACGGCATCACGCATTCTTGGCGGCAGGCTTGGCGCGGTTCTTCCCGCCCTTGGCACTCACATGGCAATGAACGATACGGAACTTTCACGTATGTTCGGCAGTACTCCAAAAAATAAATTCTTGGTCCACGACTGGAGAAACGACGTTACGGAACTTGGACGCATAGAAGCCGCATGGGTTGAAAAAGCGTCAAACGGAGCCGTAAAGTACGACTGGCCTGTTCAGGTAAATAAAATACTGCGTAAAGGCGCAAAGGACAGCGGTAATTTTTCTCTTGCGTTGAGTATCGGACAGGTTGTTCCCCATGAAGTTGCCGGAATGGCAAACCACGGAAAAAATATCTTTGTAGGGACAGGCGGAAAAGAGGCGATTGATAAAAGTCATTTTGCCGGAGCCGCATACGGAATGGAAAAGATAATGGGTAAGGTTGACACCCCCGTCCGCGCCCTTTTTGACGAAGGACTGCGCCGTTTTAACGGAGAGTTACCGCCGATTTTATGGGTATTAACAGTTATCTCAGCGCGGACAGACAGTGAAATCGTCCCCGGTAAAGAACGCGGCTCTCTTGCGGTACGCGGGCTTTTCATCGGTTTTGGCAGAGATTGTTTTGAAAAAGCCGCCGTCCTGTCGCGCCAGGTTAATGTTAACCTAATGAATGAACCGGTTAACAAAGCTGTAGTCTACCTTGAACCTGAAGAATACCGCACTACATGGCTTGGAAACAAGGCAATTTACCGCACACGCATGGTAATAGCCGACGGCGGCGAGTTATTAATCATGGCACCAGCCCTTGAACGTTTTGGCGAAGATTCCGGAATTGACGCGTTGATTCGCAAACACGGTTACCGTCCTGGAAAGGAGATAATAGCGAAAGCATCAGCCGACCCGGAACTTGGCGGCAATTTAAGCGCGGCCGCGCACCTGATACACGGCTCAAGTGAAAACCGCTTCACAATCCGCTACTGTCCGGGCGGTAAAGTTACAAGGCAGGAAATTGAATCCGTAGGCTTTCAATGGGGCGATTTAAAAGAAGCGCAAAGCAAGTATGACATTAACAGGCTTTCTTCCGGTTGGAACACTGTAGACGGAGAGAGAATTTTCTTTGTCCCCAACCCAGCGCTTGGGCTATGGGCGGAGAAAACTAAGTTTTAGTAATTATCAGTATATTTTTACCTTCTTCCCTCGTGTACTCTACCCTATCCATGATTTTCTTGACCATGTAAAGACCCAGACCGCCTATTTCGCGTTCATTTATGGGTTTATTCAAATCAGGGGCTTCCTGCTCATGGGGATTGAACGGCCGCCCGTTATCTTCAAATTTTATTGTAACTTCATTTTCTGTGTAGAATGTAATTTTAACTTTTCCGCTTTCCGGGCCATAGGCATAACTTACGATATTTGTAAAAACTTCTTCCGCGGCAATTTCAATTTCATTTTGTTTGTTAAGCGGATAATTTGTTTTCATCAATTCAGAGGATATAAATTTTGTTACTTCGTCAAGAGATTCTTTTACCGCTTTAACTGTTATTTCATTTTTTGTTTCAGCGTTTTTATTTTCATTTATATGCAGCGCCAGCATTGCAATGTCATCAGCCTGTTCCGCTCCTGCGGCGAAATTATCCACTTCTTTTTTTATATTTACAAGGAGTTCCCTGGGAGAAGAAAATTTATATTTATTAAGCGCGTCAAGAAGCCTGTCTTCTCCGTATAATTCCCTTGCGCGGTTCATGGCTTCCGTAACGCCGTCCGTGTAAAAATATAGGGTATCGCCCCCGTTAAGAGTTATTTCCTCTTGCGCGTATTTTGTATCTTCTATTACGGCTAACATAACCTGCGGTTTGGTTCTTATATATTCAAATGAACCGCCGCTCTTTTTTAAAAGCGGCGGATTGTGGCCGGCGTTAACAAAAACAAATCTGCCTGTTGGAATATTGTAAATGCCCATAATTGAAGTTACAAATATACATGCGTCGTTATTTTGGCATAATTTTTTGTTTATAAATTCAAAAACATCTTTGGGGTTTTTATCGGAAGAAAAATAATTAATAAGCGTTTTTGTGTTTACCATGAATAAAGAAGCCGGAATCCCTTTTCCTGAAACATCCGCTATCACTACGGCAAGATTATCTTTATCAATAAGGAAAAAATCATAAAAGTCCCCGCCTACCTCTTTTGCGGGAATCATTTCGGCGAATATGTCAAATTCATCCCTGAGCGGAAAAGCCGGAAATTTAGCGGGAAGCATGCTTGCCTGTATTTCACGCGCAATGGAAAGTTCAGTATTAATGCGGTTTTTTTCTTCGCGTTCGCGGACGTTTTCATCAATTGCTTTTTTTAAATCGCCCGTCATTTTGTTAAATGTTCTTGCAAGCTGTCCCAACTCATCTTTTGATTTTGTATCCAATTTCATGTCCAAATTACCAAGTTCAATGTTCTCTACGCCTCTTGTAAGTTTTTTTATGGGAGTATTTATAAACATGGAAACAAACAGATATGCCAGAATTAATATAGTAACAAACGACATTTCTATTATACCTGTAAAAAGAGAGTTCCTTTTTTCCACATCTTCAAATATTTCTTTTTCCGGTATCTGGATTGACAAAAGCCAGCCGTTTTTCATGTAACGGCCAAAGCGTAAATAGTTTTTGTTTTTATACGTAAAATGCCCGGATGAAATATCCCAGGGTATGCTTTTTAACGAATCCCCCGTAAAACTATCAGTAAATACGCTGGAAATAATATAATCTTTGTCAGGTACGCAAAGCAATACAAAACTGTTTTTAGTGGGATTAATCATTATTAAATTTTTAATTACTTCCTCTATTTCCCAGTCAACTGTCGTTATGGCGATTAATTTCCCGTTTTTAAATATTCCCGCTCCCGCAGTCGTCATTAAGCTGAACGAACCTGTATCGTCAACATAAGGTTTTGTCCACACAACCTGAAACGGTCTGGTAACGCCATGCAATATTTCATTGTACCAGCTTCTGTTATGGTAATCATATTCATCCATAAAAAAAATATTGTCGATTCTAGCTTTATTTGTCTTCTTGTCAAGAAACGCATAAAAACCGGCGCGTAATCTGTCGGGTTTGAATGAATAAGGTTCAAACCAAAAACCTCCGCCTACCGCGTTCACAAGCACGCCTACTCCGTCTAAAACAAATTCATCTCCGAATTTTTCAGATTGTTCTTCGTAACAGAGTTGTCCGCCTAATGCGTAAAAAACGGCGCTTCTTTCCAGTTCGGCGATCATTTTATTTACTTTTTCAGTTTCAATATCAAGAGTTTTTTGTATGCTTTCAAGGCGAAGGCGTTTGTAATTTTCAGTCGTTGAAATTGAATAGATTATAAACGAAGAGCCTGTTAATATAATAAAAATGAGGACTATAACCAATATTTTTGTTCTGATTGAATTAATCACAATATTTAATTTGTAACGAGCATTTCTTTAAGGGCGACCATACCAAGAACTTTTTTTACAATTTCAGACGGGTGCTCAATTTTTAATGATCCGCCTTCTTCGGTTGCCTGTTTATAGATTTTTAAGATTACCCTTATCCCGATAGAACTAAGATAGTCAACCAGCGTCATATTAAGAATAATATTTTTATTCCCGTCACTTAAAGCCTTTTCAAGATTTAATAATAGTTCATTTGCGCTGTTTGAATCTATGCGTCCTTTGACCGAAATTTTACATATTCCTTCCTTTACGTTTTGGGTAATTTCAAGGACATTTTCCGCCATATTTTTTCTCCTAAAACGTGTCCGTATCTGCCGTTTTAATGGCAGATAAAAGTAATTATAAGCAAATAAAAAGAGGTTTACAAGTTTACATCTTGACAAAAACACAAGTTTTCATCACATTAAAGTAAATCTCATGGTGGATGTAGCTCAGCGGTAGAGTCCCAGATTGTGGATCTGGTCGTCGCGGGTTCGACCCCCGTCATCCACCTTAAGCATCAAGCGCCTGTAGCTCACCTGGATAGAGTACCAGACTTCGAATCTGGTGGTAGCCTGTTCGAGTCAGGCCGGGCGCAAAAAGTTAGAATTTAATAAAAAATATTTATTGATACTTGCTGTAGTTACTTAAAGATGTTCTATTTTTTAGCTTTTGTTGTTACAGGCTTTTTAGTATCTGCCCGATCAAGCGAACTTGCGGGAAAAGTACCCTCTTGATACGCATTTGTATCAGAGAACCAAGCTGTTGTTATCAGTTTAGTTTCCTCATTGATAGCCTTTACTACCATTTGGGGACTTTTCGGAAGGGCGGTTACTATAACAATATCGCCTATTAAATTACCTGTTGCTCTTACACTCATTATTTACTCCTGAGTAATTATATCATGTATTTACCGTAATTGCAACAGGTATCTGACAAATTTTTTGACTCTAATTTAAATACCATATTGAAAACCAATGACATACTGCCCCTATAATAACAAAGGTATGCCATATAACATGAGTATGCTTTATACTTTTCTTTTTATAGAAAACGGCTCCCAGTGTATATGCGGCACCTCCGGCCAATAACAAAATTATGGTGATTACGGGTACACGATGAATCAAGGGAACGAATCCTATAATTATCGCCCAACCCATCATTATATAAACTGATATTTCAATTTTTTTTATGGTTTTTGAATCCAGAATGTTCAGGATAATGCCGGTCAAAGCCAGCGCCCATTCAACTGCAAAAAGACTCCAGCCCCATGCTCCGCGAAGACCGCTTAAACATATAGGGGTGTAAGTTCCGGCAATAAAAATGAATATTACCGAATGATCCAGTTTACGGAATAAACGTTTTACGCTCTGATTTTGTATTGCATGATACAAAGTTGATATTAAAAACATTCCGATCATGGTCGCGGCAAATAAAACCGTTGAAACAATATCCGTATTTGCGGCTCTGTTTCCGTCCAAAAATCCCGTGTTTTTAAGATTCAAAAAAACAAGTCCTGTTATCGCAGCAAGCGCGCCAATACCGTGAAGTACGGAATTCGCTATTTCTTCACCAATTGTATAAAAAGGCAAAACAGCCGCCGTTGAATTTTTTGTTATTATTTTCATATATTTTGAGACACTGTATATTGCGTTTAGTTGCATTTAATATGACATACCAATTTTAGTATAATAAAATCAGGAGACAATAAATGAATATCTATAATGACATAACGGATAAAATCAGGTTACCCTACCTGCCAATACGTACAAACGCGTCTTTATACCCGATGCTTTTAAACCGTACAAGGACTGCGGCGCTTTCACCCTGATTTAACGGGCCTATTAAAATGCGGTATACGTTATCCGCGCCTTTAAACACAGCCGGAGAAAAACTGCGGTCAATTTGCATTAACGTGCTTTCAATAAGATCAGCGGGTAACGCCGCAACCTGCACGTAATACTTCCCTCTGTCAAGCCTGTCTATCGTTCTTATTAAGGGATTCAGATTCAAAGTCGGAGGCGTATTTGTGTTTGCACGCTTGTCAGTCCTCTCAGGCATAATAGAGGCTATAATATCACTTGGATCAATTCCGTAAACGCCGGTAGGCGGCGGATTCGGCGATGTCTCAACAAGTTCCAAAATCTGCTGTTCAGACTGCTTTTGCGCTTCTGTCTCAGGCTGCTGTGGAGTTGTAACAACTTCAGCTTTTTCCTGCCAGGGAGACACGTCTTTTATAACTTCATCACTTGGAACTTCTGTTACAAATTCGGGTACGTCTTTTATCACTTCTTTAGGAGGTTCTTCATCAGTTTTTGGTGAAACGTCTTTAACGACATCTTCCTGGCGATTCTCCGCTATTTGGTGGGAAGTCGCTTTTAATTCTTCTTGTTTTGTTTCTTCTTGTACTGATTCTTCTTTTTTCGTATTATCTTCGTTGTAAGGCGGCTGTTCAGCCGGGTCAACCATGAAACCGGGAACATCAACTATTTGTAATCTGCCGTTGCCGCCCCATTCAGGTTCATCAACAATATAACCGGGCACCGCCGGAGGTTTAGCGGGAGGCTTTGCCGTCGTTTCAGCGACTTGAACAGGTTGAACAGTTTGGGTTGGTTGATTTGGCTGCGCAGGTTGATTTGTAACATCAGGCGTTTTATATGAGTCTTCCTTATAAACATCTGCTACCAGTTTTTCTTCGTCAATTACATTTCCGGAATCATATTCGGGATTTCCTGCGACCATATTCTCAGTAAAACGCATATAGGCCATAGGGTCTGCGGGTTGTATCATTCTTAGTCTGCTTATGGAACCGGCTCTCATTCCAATTAATTCGGCGGCTTCGCGTGAAACTACCGCAAGAAGACCGGGACTGGTTAAAGTATCAGAAACAATTACGCGCGTTTTTTTTCCGTTTTCAATATTGGTAATGTCAACTACTGTGTTTTTGGGGAACGCGTTAGTGGCAATATAAAAACCGGTCGTGGGTAATTCTCCGTCAGGCGCAACTGCCGCTGACCCTTCCCACGGGGACGCTCCCTGAAACAATAAAAATGATGCGATAATTATTAACGTAAGGCGTATTTTCATTACTTTACTCTCCTATATAGGGAACAAACCCTTTTGCAATTGATTTCATATTTTTATAATCATCCGGTGAAGATTCCCGTTTTAGAATGATTTTTTTTTCAAACACTTTTTCCTTCCTTATAACCCTGTAAATATAAAACGATATTTCATTCGAATCTTTCAATTCCTTTTTATAATCCAGTAAAACAATCAGCATATAATCAATTCCGTAAATTTCAGCCTCATTTATATCAACAACCTGCAGAATGTCAGGCGGTTTTTTTTCAAGACGCATAATGGGAGCGTTACTGATTATATACCCGGCGTCAAAGAAAACGTCCATAAACGCATTTTCCCATTGTATTGATTGCGATTGTTTTACGTCAATTTCTTCGTTAATGCCCGTTTCAATCACATAAAATGAGACAGTTGCAGCCCCAACGCTTAAATTCAGGGAAATTCCGATAATTATTACAATAACAATACGCTTTAACATTAGTCCTCTATAACTAATATCGGCACTCTTTTCAAAACACAAAATAAGAATCATACTGAACTAAATGAATTATTACGCTATACAGGTAAAAACCCGGTCAGAGGATAAATTCATTAAGCTTTTTAAAGCCAGCCACCCCCAAATTAACTTTCCCATCCATTTTCCCAAAAGACTTCTTGATATACGGAAGGGCGGAAAGATAAAATCCTCCACTCCGGCGGTTTTTCCCGGGTATTTGTTCATAGAAGCAGCCGGCGATGAAGAAATCATATCCTGTCAGTGGGAATTCAGGCGGACTGAGGGGTTTTACAGGTTCTTGAAATCAAACCGCGACATTACCCCGCTTGCGGACAGGGACCTGGAACTTGTCCTACATTTTATTAATAACTCGGGCTCCGTAGCCGGACGCTCCAAAGTTTACTTTAACGAAAACTCCCGCATTGTCGTCGTGGAAGGTCCGTTAATAGGGCTTGAGGGAAGGATAATAAAGGTCGATAGAAGAAAGGGAAGGGCAAAAATAAAGCTCGACCTTTACAATGATTCATTTTCTATCGATCTGGCTTTTGAGGTGATAGGGTCGCTGG
>Ga0268262_10006284_pt1 | contig 11453 bp, 5 predicted proteins | sample TergutNc150P3_FD_190354 | JGI IMG/M metagenome (GOLD analysis project Ga0268262, IMG submission 190354) | Nasutitermes corniger P3 segment gut microbial community from laboratory colony in Florida, USA - Nc150 P3 (SPAdes) (version 2) | ecosystem: Host-associated > Arthropoda: Insects > Digestive... | reverse complement strand
AAAAGAGTTTGAAGAGCGAAAAAAATAACCGTTAGAGCAGAATAACCATAAGGCAATTGGGGAAGCGACACCAGATATCTTTATTTTATTACCTAAAACCTGCTATAATACTCATTGCTGTGATTCGAAAACCTTACAGTGCTGCTATGGTAAAATACCTCTTTTGGTTTCCTGAATTTAAAACTGTAGTCAAATTATTGAACGAAGGTAAGAGTATAGGTGAAATAAAGATGCTCAACGAGACGGAAAACTTGTTTAACGCCAGGACTGCGTATAGGGGAAAGACTATCTTTAATGCCATAGCCGCCAGAATCGAGGTTATTCCCCAGGACTTCATTGAATTATGTGTAAAAACCGATATTTCGTCCCAAAAACTTATTGCTGTGATAGCGGTCATGGCCGCTGAAAGCCTTTTTTATGACTTTATGTACGAAGTGTATCGGGAAAAGCTTCTAATGGGCGATAAAACCATGACAGCAAGCGATTTTGCCCAGTTCTTCAGGAATAAGCAGGTTCAGGACGAAAAAGTAGCCGCATGGATCGATATAACTTTTAACCGGCTTGGATGGGCATACAGAAATGTTCTGTTAAGCTCAAGTCTTATAAAAAATCACAAAAAAAACGAATGGACTATAGAGAAACCTGTCATAAACCGGCAATTAACGGGTGTCTTGTATAAAGAAAAAATGGAAGCCTTCTATACCGCGTTAACCGGAGAAACGCTGTGAATATAAATACCGGCGCAAAGGTACTAAAGGATATGGACACCCTTGAAGAAAGGATTAAAAAACCGGAGTTTCGCCGGAATAAAGGACTAGGAAACGAGGTAGGTTATTATATTTTTCACTACGATCCTAAAGAGGAATTGGCAGTTCGAAAAAGCATAAAACTGTTGCAAGATAAGATAAACAAAGGTAATTTTGACTTTACTGTTATTGTGTTTGATCTTTATGAAATATTGATTAATGTGCTAAAGGAAAAAGGGTTTCTTGAAAAATGTTTTAAAATGGAGAAAGAAAAAGGATTTACGACTCTTGTGAAAGAATTAAATAAATCCCTCAGAATTGACAGCGAACAGAAAGACGGTCCAATTATAAAATATATCAAAGACAGCACCACGCCTGATTCAGTGGTATTTATAAACGGAGTAGGTAAATGCTATCCTGTCATTTTTTCTCATGATGTGCTCAATAATCTTCATGCGGTTATAGATACCGTCCCGGTGATAATGTTTTACCCCGGCAAATATAATGGGCAACAACTCTCGTTGTTTAATACTATTACCAGCAAAAATTATTACAGGGCTTTTCCCTTGAATTGAGAATAAGAAGAGCGAGGTTGGAAATGAAAGTAAAAGAGCTGTTTATAAAACCGATAGATCGTAATATCCAGGGGGTTATAAAGGTCGGTCAGACAGATGAGAGTTATATCCAGCAGGAACTGGAAGAATATGTTATTACCAATGAATTGAAAAAGCATTTTAAGGTTTTTTTCGACAGATATATTGAAGGGATTTCCGGCAGTACAGACAAAATAGGCGTTTGGATTTCCGGCTTTTTTGGAAGCGGTAAGTCTCATTTTCTTAAAATACTTTCATACTTGTTGGAAAATAAAGAAGTAGGTGGCAAAAAGTCCATTGATTATTTCAGGGGCAATGGGAAAATTGATGATGGCTTTTTAATCGCAAATATAACTCGCGCTACCAGCGAAGCTGAAAATAATGATGTAATCCTGTTCAATATTGATTCGAAAAGTTCCAGCGGTTCCGGAGACGAACATGATCCGATTGTCTTTGTTTTTTTAAAAGTCTTCAATGAAATGCAGGGGTTTAGCGGTTCTGATCCTTACATCGCTGACCTTGAGCGCAGACTTGAAGAACAGAACAAACTCGAAGACTTCAAAAAAGTATTCCTGACTAAAGAGGGCAGTCCCTGGGATAAAGCCAGAGACGATGCCGTTTTTATCCAGGACAATATTGTTGCGGCAATTGTGGAAACAGGGTTTATGAGCATTGAGGCAGCCCGTAATTGGTGCGAAAAAATATCTTCGCCTTATTCAACAAGCAATGAAGACTTTGCCATTCTGGTAAAAAAGTACCTTGATCGCAAGGGGAAAAACAGCCGCGTTATTTTTATGGTCGATGAAATGGGGCAATTTATTGGTCAGAATTCACGTCTGATGCTGAATCTCCAAACCCTTGTCGAAGACCTTGGTGCTGTATGCCAGGGGAAGGCATGGGTTATTGTAACCAGCCAGGAAGATATTGATTCAATAACCAAAAATATGGCGGCCAGGAGCAACGATTTTTCCAAAATTCAGGGACGCTTTGATATCCGGCTTTCATTGTCTTCTGCCGATGTGGGCGAAGTGATACGGAAACGCATACTCGAAAAAACAGCGCCTGCCGCTCAAACTCTTTCGCTTCTTTATGATAATAAAGCGAATACTATTAAAAACCTGATTGTGTTTACAAATACTGCCCAAAAAAAGCTTTACGAGAACTCAATAAATTTCACGACAGATTATCCCTTTGTACCATATCAATTTGACTTGTTGGGAAACGTTCTTACTGCCATACGCGAACATGGCGCTTCGGGGAAGCACCTGGCCCAGGGCGAGCGTTCAATGATAGCCCTTTTTAAGGAATCTGCGCTGCATCTTTCCAAGGAAGATGTAGGCCCTCTTGTTCCATTTAACCTGTTTTATGATGCCCTGGATCAATTTCTGGATTCCGGACACAGAAGCGTGATTCAATTGGCGCTACGTAACCCAAAGATAAATCCCGGCAATGAAGAAAACTGCCTTGCGGTTAATGTTCTTAAAACTCTGTTTCTTATAAAGTATGTCAAGGAGATCACGGCAACCCTTGAGAATATAACCAGTCTTATGTGTTCGTCCATAGATCAGGACAAGCTTGAGCTAAACAAAAATATCCAGAAAGCCTTGAAGGTTCTACAAGACGAGACTCTGGTTTCCAAAAACGGCGATATTTATATTTTTCTTACCAACGAAGAACAGGAAGTAAATCGCGAGATAGATCGCCAAAATGTCAGTACTGCGGAAGTTATTCAGTCAATGGCGGATATTATATTTGATGATATTATTGGTGAGAATAAATACAAACTTCCCAAATTCAACGGGAGATACAGTTATTCATACAACCAAAGAGTAGACGATGTTCAGCATAACCTCAGGCAAAACCATCCGATCACTTTGCAGATAGTTACACCGGCTTCAGATCAGCAGACCGATACAGGCTCCCTTCTCATGAGATCAAGTCAATTGTCAGGCGTCCTTGTGGTTCTGCCGCAGCAAAAGGATTTCCAGGGTGAACTTCGCAGGCATTTGTGTATTGAAAAATACCTCCGTTCCGGTACATACCATACCTTGCAAAAGGCAAACGAAATAGAATTGGAATTGCAAAACGAGAACAATGATCGCGAGATTGCCGCACGATCCCTTCTGGTGGATGCCCTTCTGGAAGCCCGTATTTTTGTAAACGGAAACGAAGAAACTTCCAGTGTGAAAGATATAAAATCAAGAATAAATGCCGCCCTTGATACTGTTGTAAACTCGGTATACCACAAGCTGTCTTATATTGATACTCCTTTAGGTATTAATGATATACGCACTCTTTTTTCTTTAGGCACTTCTGTTCTTATTCCCGGCGGAGTTATTTCAAACAAATACGCCCTTGATGAAATGCGCGATTTCATTGAGTCAAATTCGCAAAAACACCAAAAGACATCGATGCGGACCATGCAGGAGCACTTTATGAAAGGACCGTACGGCTTTGTGGAGGACGATGTGGAATGGCTGTGCGCCAAACTTTTCATGGATGGCGATATTGATGTTTACATAAACAATGCCCAAATTATAGCTCAGGATAAATCCGAAAGCGAACTGGTCAATTATTTTACCAAAAAACAATATGTGGATTCACTTACAACTGAAATACGCCGGAAAGCCAATGATACCCAACTGAAAATTACCCGCGATATTATGAAAGCCCTTTTTAACGATTCGGCTTCCGATTACGACGAGGATATGTTATTCAGGGAGTTTAAACGGCAAGGCCAGGATTTATTGAGAAACCTTAAAGAGCTTCTGTATAAATATCAGGGATGTTCTGAGTATCCCGGAAAACTTGTTATTGATACTGGAATAACAATACTTAACAGTCTGCTTCTCATTTCATCGCCCTTTTCTTTCTTTGATGATTTAAGCCAAAAAAAAGATGTTATTTTGAATTTCTGTGATGATTATGAAGACCTTAAAACATTTTTTTCCGGAATCCAGAGCAGAATATTTGCAGATGCGGTTATGGCAGTGCAATCTTTTGAAAGAAATAAATATGCGATTTTTGACAAGGAAATTTTTGAGCTTGCGGCTGATATTAGCGCCATAACAGGCATGACAAATCCTTATAAAGAAATTCAAAACCTGCCGGATTTGCTTGATAAATATACCAAAGCCCTGCTTAACCAATGCCAAAAAGCCATGCAGCCGCTACTTGCGTCTCTTGATGAAATAAAAAAGAAAATTTTTACCAAACTGGAAGGTAAATCATACAAGGACGAATTTTATGTTTCTATGCTCAATCGTTTTGACAGCATAGAACAAAAGATAAAGAAGTGTACCGAGCCGTGCCTTCTGGATAACATGATCCGTGAGATTGACCGGCTAAATACAGACTTATTAAATGAGATTGACAGCAAAGAAACGGAACTGGCTACAGCGGCACCTACAGGAGATGCATCGGGAACAACTCTGCCCAAAACACGGCGTACAAATCATGTCTCAATTAAATCGCTTGTAAGCGCTTCTTCCTGGCGAATAGAAACAGAAGATGATATTGATATGTATCTGGCACAGTTGAGGCATAGAATTTTAGCGGAAATGAGGGATGACGATATTATAAACGTGGAGTTTTAGTTAATGGATAGCCTGTTGGAAATAGAACTTCTGGAAACCCTTAAAAGCCTAATTCTTAATTGGGAGAATGAGGTAGTAGAATTCAAGGAAGCAAACGAGGATTATAAAAAAAGTGAAATTGGACAATACTTCTCGGCTATTAGTAACGAAGCAAATCTTAAAAACCTTCAATATGGATGGCTTGTCTTTGGTGTAAGAAATAGGGATAAACAAATCACCGGATCCGCTTATCGGGATAAGAAAGGACTGGAAACGCTGAAATTTGAGATAGGCCAGAACACAACAGGCCGCATTTCTTTTCTGGATATTTTTGAAGTATATCCGGATAATAACAAAAAAGTCCGTGTAATCATGTTTAAAATACCCGCAGCCGCTCCCGGAATACCTACCGGATGGAATAACCATTATTATGGGCGAAATGGTGAATCGCTTGTTGCGTTATCAATGAATAAAATTGACGAAATTAGGGGGCAGACACGGAGAGACTGGTCAAAGCAGCTTATTGAAAAAACATCGATGGAGATGCTGGATAAAAGAGCAATAGCGTTGGCACGAAAAAATTATAGAAAAAAAGCCCACGTAAATGAAGAACTTAAATCTCTGAGTGACGAGGAATTTCTTACCAAGCTTAAACTTATTATTAACAAGAAACTCACCAATGCCGCAATGGTTATGCTTGGTAAAAGTGAATATGATTACCTGCTGGATGCTGCCCCCCGTATCATGTGGCGGTTATATGACTCAAAGGGGGATACTTTAGACTACCAGGAATTTACCATCCCCTTTATCCAGGTTGTAGACAAGGTTTACAAAAAAATACGAAACCTTGTATACCGTTATATGCCAGACCAAGGTACACTTTTTCCTGAAGAAACACAGCAATACGATGAACGAATTTTACGGGAACTAATAAATAACTGCATGGCCCATCAGGATTATACTGCCGGGATGCGTATTTATATTGACGAATTTGAAGACCATATTATCGTCTCGAACCCAGGCAGTTTTCTTCCCGGAGACGTCAGGGAGGTGCTGAAGCCAGGTTATACCGCTCCTTATTACCGGAATCCTTTATTGGCCGATACTATGGTCAATTTCAATCTTATTGATACCGCATCCATGGGTATTCGCAGGATCTTTAACATCCAAAAGAAAAAATATTTCCCTATGCCGGATTATGACACGTCTGTTAATGGTAAAGTATCGGTTACTGTATATGGCAAGGTTTTAGACATAAAATATGCAAAGATCCTGTTTAAAAATCCGGATCTTGACCTTGATACGGTGTTTCTTGTAGATAGGGTACAAAAAAGGTTGCCTCTTGAAAAAGACGCCATTAAGTACCTTAGAGATTTAAAGGTTATTGAGGGGAGAGCCCCTAATGTTTATCTGACTGCAAATATAGCGGCAATAATTGAAACCGAATCTGAGTATATACGCAACAGGGGCTTTGATGACGAGGCCTATAAAAAATGGATTTTAGAATATCTTACGCAATACAAAAAAGCTTCCAAGACGCAGGTTAAAAGGTTACTTTGGGAGAAATTACCAGATATACTGAATAGCAGACAAAAAGAGTCAAAAATAAGAAATTTGTTGTGGGCATTAAAAAAGAAAGGTAAAATTGTAACTGACAGCCCCAACAAACGTATAGCAAACTGGGTATTAGCTAATCCCAAAAAAGATGGTTTTTTTAGCCAATAATAGCCAATCTTTTTGCAGGCTGATTTTTGCCAATTCATTACAGGATAAGGAGTTACGATTGGTTAAACCTGAAAACGAAGAAAAAAATTATCCAATTTTAGCCAATCGTGGGCATCAACCATGAACAAGGCCGCCATCAAAAACTTCGCAATTTGGGCGCGTAACAAGCTCATTGAAGATGTCCGCTATAAAGCCCGTCTTATAGGCATTACTGAGCATGGCATAGCGGAACCCATGCCGAATTCTGTAAAAGACCTGCAATTCTTCGATATTGGCAATGATAACGAGCCGTATGCAATATCCGGCGAAGCCATAGAGCAGAGGAAAAAGCTGATTGCCGCCCTGGGAAAAAGGGGAAAGCAGTCAGACTACAAAACAGCCTTCGATTCCATGGTTGAAGAAACCGCCTACACCTGGTTTAACCGGCTAATAGCCATCCGTTTTATGGAGGTCAACCAGTACCTCCCCTCAGGCCTCCGTGTTTTAAGCTCTGGCGGCGATAAACTGGAACCGGAGCTTGTATCAAAACCATTTGACAGCGGCTTTAAATTTTCTGATGCCGAAAAATCCAAAATAACCAAATGGAAGGACAACAACAATGCCGCAAAACTTTTTACATTTCTTTTTATCAGGCAGTGCAACGAACTAAGCGCCATTCTTCCTGAGCTTTTTGAAAAGATCAACGATTACACGGAACTGCTCATCAATCTGAATTATACCGACCCTGCGGGGGCAGTCCACAGGCTCATAACAGACATACCCGAAGATGATTTTAAGGAAGCTGTGGAGATTATCGGCTGGCTTTATCAGTATTACAATACCGAACTAAATGAGTTGGTTTATGATGGATCTTTAGCAAGAAGTCCAATACCTAAAGAATTATTACCGGCGGCAACTACAATTTATACACCCGATTGGCCTATACGGTATATGGTGGAGAACAGCCTGGGCCGCTTCTGGATAGAAGGGCATCCCAACGAAGAACTGAAGAAATGCTGGAGATACTACCTTGAAGAGGCGGAACAGGAAGAAGATGCTAAAAAACAGCTTGAGGAAATCCGGCAGGAATACAAGGCTATAAAACCGGAGGGGATAAAGGTAATAGACCCCTGCATGGGAAGCGGCCACATTCTGGTCTATATGTTTACAGTCTTAATGCAGATTTATGAAAGTCAGGGCTATAATCCTCGTGATGCCGCTAAATTAATACTGGAAAAAAATCTTTACGGCCTGGACATAGATGACCGTGCCTGGCAGCTTGCCTATTTTGCGGTATTGATGAAAGCCCGCCAATACAACCGTAGTATTTTAACGGAGAACATCAAACCCCATTTGTATGCTGTTCAGGAGAGCAACGGAATAGATAGCAAATACCTGCAATATTTTGGCGATGGAATGGACGATAAAGAAAGGAATGTCGCTTTTCAGGATATAAAAACGCTTATTGCGATTTTTAATGATGGAAAAGAGTATGGTTCCATATTAAAAATACCAGATCTCAATTTTATATTGATGCACACATTTATTGAGAAAGTCGATAAAAAAGGCTTTCTGCCTGTTTCGACAGAACTGTTCCCGGAAACTGAAAAGCAGCCCGATCTTATGGAGTTAGAAAAATCTTATATTGATGAAATCCAGACAAGATTGAATGAACTGATTGATATCGCGGAGATTTTACATGGTAAATACCAGGTTATTGTTACAAATCCGCCATATTTGGGTAGTTCCCGATTTAGTTCAAAATTATCATTCTATGTTAAGAACAACTTTCAAGATGTAAAAAGTGATTTATCAATGGTTTTACATAAGTATGCCTTGCAGGAATTGTCTCAAAAATATGGATTTATCTCATTTATTACAACATCATCATGGATGTTTTTATCCAGTTTTGAAAAAATAAGGGATATAATCATAAACAATTTTTCCTTTGATTCTATCGTTGATTATGGAACTGAACTATTTGATGGAAAAGTTGGTCATAATCCTATTGTTTCGTGGGTAATAAGGAATTGTCGAATTAATTATACTTTTAGAGCTATACGTCTTGTTGATTATTGTTATTCCCGACGTGATGAAAAAGAAAATGGATTTTTCAATAAAGCTAATTATTATGCTTCAAATACTGCTGGATTTTCTAAAATTTCCGGAAACCCAATTGCATATTGGGTGAGTGAAGCTATTTTAGCGGCTTTTAAAACGGGAAAGCCATTAAAAAAAATCGCTGAACCTCGTCAAGGTATTGCAACAGCCGACAATAATCGCTTTTTGCGTCTCTGGTATGAAATTTGTTATAAAGAATGTGGATTCTCAATGTCAAATGAGACTGCTGGTATTAGCGGTTTAAAGTGGTTTCCCTACAACAAAGGTGGAGAGTTTAGGAAATGGTATGGAAATAATGATTATGTTATAAACTGGAAAGACAATGGTTTTGAATTACGTAGATTTTCGGGCTCTGTAATAAGAAATCCAAATTATCAATTTAGGCAATCAATAACATGGTCAAAAATATCTTCAGGTAATATAGCCTTTAGGTTCAAACCAGAGGGGCATTTATTTGATGTTGCAGGTACAAGTATTTTTGCAAGTGATAGTATCCAAAAATTTCTATTGGGATTTTGTAACAGTAAAGTTGCATTGATAATAGCTAATGTTTTATCACCAAGTTTGAATTATGAAGTTGGACACATAGCAAATTTTCCAATTATTGAGAGTAATGATAAAAGTGAATCGGTCAATGAAATTGTTGAAAATAACATCTCCCTCTCCCGCACCGACTGGGATTCCTTTGAAACCTCCTGGGACTTCAAGCGTCACCCCTTAATCCCCCAATATCCAATTCGCGTTAATTCGTTGACTCTTTCTGAATCCTTCGCTACTTGGCAGCAAGCCTGCGAAGAACGTTTCCAAGCACTCAAATCCAACGAAGAAGAACTCAACCGCATCTTCATAGAAATCTATGGCTTGCAGGACGAGCTAACGCCTGATGTAGAAGACAAAGACGTAACCGTTCGCAAGGCGAATCTTGGCAGGGAAATCCGCAGCCTCATTTCATACACCGTGGGCTGTATGTTTGGCCGTTATTCCCTCGATGTGGAAGGCTTGGCTTATGCCGGTGGGGACTGGGATAACGGCAAATATAAGATATTTATTCCGGATAAAAACAATATCATCCTTATAACCGATGAAGATTATGCAAATGATGATATTGCCAATCAATTTATCGACTTCGTCAAGATCGTCTACGGCGAAGAAACCCTGGAAGAAAATTTAAATTTTATTGCCGGAGCCATCAATAACCGCGGGGGGAATTCTCGTGACGCAATACGCGGGTATTTTCTGAATGATTTTTACAAAGACCATGTAAAAATCTACCAGAAACGACCAATCTACTGGCTTTTTGACAGCGGCAAGGATAACGGCTTTAAGGCGCTTATCTATATGCACCGCTATCACGCTGATACAATCGGCAATCTGCGTATTGAATATCTTCATAAAATGCAAAACACCTACGAAAGCGAGATAGCCCGTATGCAACGCATAGCGCAATCCGGTTCTTCGGGAGCAGAAAAGGCAAAGAGCCAGAAGAGGCTGGAAAAACTCCAAAGGCAATTACGGGAAACCAAAGCCTACGATGAAAAAATAAACCACCTGGCACTTTCCCGCATTGAGATTGATTTGGATGACGGGGTTAAGTTAAACTATGAAAAAGTCCAAACAGCGCAGGATGGAAAAAAGCTGGAAGTTTTGGGTAAGATAGGATAATGTCAAGTATCACCTTTCAAAAGATTCAATCAGAACTCAATAAGGCCTTTGCCGAAGAAGGCAGGAAAATAGTATTCTGGTATGATAATAAAAAAGAATGGGCGGATCAAATAAGCCTGTTGGAATTGAAGAACGCTGAGGTCATAATCGCCGATGGAACCAATCAATTTGAACTGAAATATAAAATTGAATATGAGAATCCGGACACAAACTATTTAGTTTATGCTCCTCTGCCAAAACCTGATCCAAATAAAGACCATCTTCTGGATATTCTTCTGTATTCCCGTGAATTCAAAGCAGATAGTTTAGCAATGTTCGCGGATGAATTATCAATCAGTAATGTATCTATACTTGAAAAGTATGATTTCTTCTTCAGAAACACCGTCAATCAGAACAATTTTAAAGCCCTGAGAATCGACAACTATAATGATAATAGCATACCGCTTGGAGTGTTGTGTTGCTTATGCGACGTTGCGGAGCCATCGATTCAAAAACTCATCGTTCATATTATTACAAATGACGGTATCACTAATAACAAATACCTGCGAATATTTTCGGAAAATGACCTTATAGAAGTTTTTTGGGAACACTGCCGCAATTATTTAGGCTGGCAGGAAGCCTCTCCAACCCTTGAAAAAATGCTGATAACCATATATCTGACGTATTTCAAGAGGGATGTGTATGCAGATTTACCTGAACGTGTAACCCCTTTTATTGCCGGAAAAACAGGAAATGTTACCCAGGTTTTTGAAAACCTAAAAAACAATAAGCAAAAGTACCAGGAATACGCGGATTACATTGCAGGCCTCATTAGTATTAATACAATTCTTAAAAGTTTTCCCATTGATTCAATTGTCAACTGCTCTGTTTTTAAAGAAGTAGACAAATATATCACTGATTGGGTTACACAACGTCTTATGAGTAATGATCTTGGCGCACTGGCAAATAATAAATCCCTTGCTGTATTATGCGATGAACGCGGACAGAAAAACGCCGATACTACCTTTGAACATGATTACAAAATGCTAAAAAACGCCGCTCTGCTACTCAGC
>Ga0268262_10006283_pt1 | contig 11457 bp, 8 predicted proteins | sample TergutNc150P3_FD_190354 | JGI IMG/M metagenome (GOLD analysis project Ga0268262, IMG submission 190354) | Nasutitermes corniger P3 segment gut microbial community from laboratory colony in Florida, USA - Nc150 P3 (SPAdes) (version 2) | ecosystem: Host-associated > Arthropoda: Insects > Digestive... | reverse complement strand
AAATGTAATAAAATATATAATTGCCTGTTATTCGTTACCTTTTTTTAGCTAGTTTTTGCGCAGTCTGCGCCGGAGGAGACTAGGGAGTAACGGCAACGAGGGTAGGGACAATAAAGGCCCAGCACTTAAATACGATAATGATTTCGTAGTATCACGATATGCATGATAATTTAAGTGCTGGGAGGCTCCGTAGGCGGGTTCTACAAGCGTTTTCGTCCGCCGCCGGCGCGCCCGCAGCGCCTTCCCCTGCCAAAACAGCGATTAATCCTGCGGGTCAAGTTGAACGCAGACTGGAACATTCCCGCTTAATAATGTATGCCCAACCACAAGGAAATCGCTATGCCACCCAAAAACATTTTAAAAACCACGGCTCTGCCCGCGCTGCTGCTTTTAACCCTCACAGGCTGCGCTACAACGGTTAATTAAAAATACAGCGTCCGCCGGCCTAAATACCACCGCCATTGATAAACCGCGCTTTTTCGAGGCATTTTGATATACTCAAGTTGCGGTAAACCTTATACAACGGGCTTTTGACGAGACATGACCCCTCGTGCGCGGGAAATTCCAGACCGGTTGAACAAAATTCTGCCGGATCAGGCGATATTTGACAATAAATATGCCGATAAATTAATAATGAATACAATTCTGCCGTATATTACCGGCTTTTTGGGTGTTTTACTGATACTGTCTAGTGCGGCCTTGTTGTTGATGTATCAAAAAAATGCCAAACTCGCGAAAATACTGAAGGAAGAAAGAGACAGCCACAAGAAGAAAATCTATTGGCTGGAATCCATACTTGACGCGGTAAACTCGCCTATTACCGTAACCAACAAAAACATGGAATGGACTTTTGTCAACAAAGCGGTTGAACAGTTTCTGAAGGTGAAACGGGAAGATATAATAGGCGTACCATGCAACCGCTGGGGAGCCAATATCTGTAATACGCAAAACTGCGGCATTACCAGACTGAAAAACGGCTATAAAGAAACATACTTTAATCAGTTTGGCGGCGAATATCATGTGCTTGTTTCCTATTTGTATGATGAAAAAGGCGAAGTAGACGGCCATGTCGAAGTGGTCTATGAAGATACCGCTGTAATAGCCAGAGAAAAAAAGAAATTTGAGGAACTGGCTTACTGGTATGTATCCATTCTTGACGCTATACCGTTCTTTATTTCCGTTACTGACATGGACATGAAATGGACATTTATTAACGCGGCGCTTGAGAAAAATTTAAAATTAAAACGAAAAGAGGTTATCGGCAAACATTGCAGCCATTGGGGTTTTGATCATTGTAATACCAATGAATGCAGTATAATGCGCGCCAAACGGGATTTGAAACAGACCTATTTTACCAAGGGTGATATATCCTATCAGGCTGATGTTCAGATTCTTATGGACTTAAACGGCGAAATAATGGGGTATATCAAGCTTGTGCAGGATATTACCAAATTGGAACAGATGACCAAACAGCAGGCTGAAACGAAAGCCGCCATCCGCGCAAAATCGGCTTTTTTGGCCAACATGAGCCACGAGATGCGCACGCCCATGAACGCCATTATCGGCATGACTACGATAGGAAAGTCCGCTACCGCTGTTGAGCGCAAGGATTACTGTTTTACTAAAATTGAAGACGCATCAACGCACCTGTTGGGCGTAATCAACGACATTCTGGATATGTCCAAAATTGAAGCCGGTAAATTTGAACTTTCGCCTGATGAATTTAATTTTGAGAAAATGATTCAGCGGGTTGTAAATGTCGTCAACTTCCGTGTGGATGAAAAACAGCAAAAGTTCACGGTACACATAGACAGCGCCATTCCCCTAACCCTGATCACCGATGATCAGCGGCTGACCCAGGTGATTATCAACCTCCTGGGAAACGCGGTTAAGTTCACGCCGGAACACGGTTCTATCAACCTTTACGCGCGGTTTTTGGGAGAAAAAGACGGTCTGTGTACCATAGAAATCGCGGTAAGCGATACGGGGATCGGAATCAGCGCCGAACAGCAAGAAAACCTGTTTACTTCGTTTCAACAGGCGGAGATCGATACGACGCGCCGCTTTGGGGGCACGGGGCTGGGACTTGCCATTTCCAAGAACATTGTTGAAATGATGGGCGGAAAAATAGATGTCAAATCCTATCCCGGGAATGGTTCTGTTTTTACCTTTACTATACGGGCAAAAAAAGGCTCCCAGACAAGGCAGCGGCTTCTTGCGAGCAGCATAAACCGTGACAATGTACGTATTCTCGCGGTAGATGATGATCCTGATATTTTATCGTACTTCAAAAACATAGCGCAGCAACTCGGCGTATCCTGCGATACCGCCGTAAACGGAGCAGAGGCGCTTAACCTCGTGGAGCAAAACGGTCCTTACAATATTTATTTTGTTGACTGGAAAATGCCGGGTATGGACGGAATAACATTAACCAGAGCATTAAAGGCTCAACCGTCCGGTTCAGAAAATTCCGTAGCAATAATGATTTCCGCTGTCGAATGGAATGCCATTGAAAAAGAAGCAAAAGAGGCGGGTGTTAATCGTCTTCTGCCCAAGCCTCTCCTCCCCTCTACCATTGCCGATGTAATAGACAACTGCCTGGGAGTAGAGGACAGGGTAAAAGAGAAGAAGCTTGAGATTGCCGGAATTTTTGCCGGACGGTGCATACTTTTGGCTGAAGATATGGAGATAAACCGCGAGATAGTAATGACGCTGTTTGAGCCGACTCAGTTGGAAATAGACTGCGCTGAAAACGGCTTGGAAGTCGTCCGTAAATTCAGCGAATTACCGGATAAGTACGATTTGATATTTATGGACGTGCAGATGCCCGAAATAGACGGTTATGAGGCAACTCGGCGTATACGAGCCCTGGACATACCGAAAGCCAAAACTATTCCGATAATCGCCATGACAGCAAACGTGTTCCGTGAAGACATTGAAAAGTGCATGAAAACCGGCATGAACAACCATGTCGGAAAGCCTCTTAATTTTGAGGAAGTTCTGAACAAGCTGCGCTTTTATTTGGGTTCGTGAAACTTTTCCGGCTTGCCGCCTCATATAATATTCACGGTTAATTATACTTCACTTTTGACAAATATATGCTCTAATGAATCTTTTAGATTTTCATGTTTGATTACGGTAACGTCAAAATTGAATATCTTAAAAATAATCTGGACGCAGAATCCGACGGCAACCGCAGAAATGATCGTTCCTATTCCTATCATCCCGCCTAAAAACCAGCCAATAACCGTTACCAGTAATTCAATCATACTCCGGCAAAAACCTACGGACAGTTTTGTTCTTTTGGCCAACACAATCATCAAATTATCCCGCGGCCCGACGCCAAAAGCGGATTTAATATAAAAGTATGAACCCAGAGCAATAATAAATAATCCTGCAATAAGCACAATAATTCCGATTATAAGATTATTTATTTTAGGAATAATATTCATAAAAAAAATAATATCAATAAATACTCCGGTTAATACCATACTGCAGATTGTGCCGATACCCAGTTTTTCTCCCAAAATCATAACTATTATTACTATAACAACACCGGCAATAATGGATGTAACCCCTATTGTCAATCCGATTGTCTTTGCAAGTCCGACATGAAAAACCTCCCAGGGAGCATATCCTATGTTAGCATTTATCATCAAGACGATTCCAAGCGCATACAAAATAAGTCCTATTATCATATTCAGAAAACGCATTAAAAATAGTTTCATTAACTATCTCCGTTCATGCCCGGGTTTGGTTTCTGACACCCGGAGCAAACTCCCCTATTATAAGAAGAATATGCATGCATTTCCATACTGTTCTATTGAATGAATAAAAATACCCTCCCCATTTTTCCTTTTTCTCTTTTCTTTTTTCTTTTCTTATGTTATTTTTAATAGGGAGAGCCTTTTCCAAAACTCGGTCGTACCGCAGGTACGCAGCTTTTGGAAAAGGCTCTGGAAAAACTGTCCAAAAGGACAATTTTTCCGTTAAATCTAAGTAGATTTTCCAAAAACTGAAGTTTTGGAAAATCCTCAGGAGTAAATATGAGTGTAAGAGCGACCGACAGGCTTATCGGCGATGCGGTTATAGTAACCGTACTCCCGAAAAGCCCCCAAATGGTAGTCAAGGCTATCAATGAAGAAACGAAAATCATTACCACATCGTGGTTTTCTGATGCCAATGAGTATCAGGAAGGTACTTTTCCCGCAGGCGCGCTTGACCGGGTAGAGGCTAAAAAGCCCCCTCAAACCAGAAAAACCTCCCGGAAAAAGTAACTGGCATCGCGGCGCGTTCGGGGCTGTCCAAAAAGAATCTTTAACTACGGAGAACCGGACAATACCAGATCTCCGTGGTAAAAATTCTTATGTTTACGATGTTATGACTGTTCCCAATCCGAAAGATTCTTGTTTCATTCGTACCAATTGAAGAATGGTTTCCCGGATATTAATCTTTGACCGCATATACTTCAAAGGTATCGCCCAGAGAAAAAATTCTGCTGAGCGCCAGAAGCGGTCCGTACAGCGGGCTTTTTTTGCTGCGGGCGAATGTTCCCAGCAGGGGGAAACGTTCCGGGTGGTGTCCGCTGTTGATCGTTTTTTTTACCGTAAAGCCCGCTGTTTTAAGCGCTGTGGCGCAGACAACCGGCGACCAGATTGTCCAGTGATCCGCCGGACTGCGCTCCGCAAAGCGCTTCAGCGAAGCGCGGCCTGAAATCCCCGAAAACGAAGGAGTCGCAAAGGCTAATACTCCGCCGGGTTTGAGCAGTTTTCGTATTTCCGCTAATACGGGAACACAGTTACGGAAGTGTTCAATAACGTACCAAAGAGTAATAACGGAATATGGGGACTGGGGACTGGGGACTAGCGGCCCTTCGGATTTTGGTGTAACAATGGCCTTTTCTGGGCCTACGCCATTCTGCTTTTGCTCCGGGGACACGCTCAATGTTTCGCGTGCATTTTCGGGCGGGGACTGGAGACTGGGAAAATAGCCCTGAACGGCGGGAATGCCAAGCGTTTGTGTCACATAACGGATCGCGTCTTCCGCCGGATCAATGCCGCGGGGAGAAAAGCCTCCCTCTTGCGCCGCCGCGAGAAAAGGGCCGTAGGCGCAGCCTATGTCAAGGAGAAGCGGCGCATTGCTATTGGCTGCGTTGTTAAAGTCGGATTCTCCTTTCTCTATCTTTTTAATTACGGCAAGCCGCTGTTTCCCCATTGCCTTTAAATGCGAAAAATCTTCGAGATAAGTTTTACCGTATTGTTGCCGGTATTGTTCAAAAAAATATTCTTTCGCGTATTCAATGGGCGGCGGATTAATCCGGTTCATACTCATTATCCCGCAGTATGTGCAGCGGCGGTAGGTACGTTCAGGAAAACGGGCAAGAGCGGAACCATGCAGTCCCGCTCCGCAGACGGGACAGTTACGGCTAACATTCGGCGCAATGTCGTTAATTAATTCCGCCAGACTCCGCCGGGGTGCATGATCGAGGTTGTATTGTACCGCGAGGGCGGAGCAGCGGTTCTCCAGTTTATGAATAAATGTGCGGTTAATTTCACCCTTGCTGAACAACAGACGTTTAATTTTTTTTGCTTTATTTTTTCCGATACCCAGCGAGAAAAAGCCCGCTTTTTGCGCCAGTTTTTCATGGTACGCGCCGGGTGAAACCAGCAGCACCGGAACGCCGGCATATAGAGCCTCAAACGCGGTAAGCCCGTAGTGGGTGATGATCAGGTCGTATTCGTGCAGATGTTTGTTCAACTCAGGAATAGAAGTAAGAATTAACCACGGAGTACCACGGAGTTTTGGTACAAAAACCATCTTTTCCTCCGTACAACGCGTACCGAAGGTACGACGTGTCTTCTGTGGTAAAGAATTCTTCGATAGCTCCCCTTGTAACAAAGTTATATCTATACCGCCTGGGTTGTACGCCGCAAGCGCTTCTGCGATGGCAGGACCGAGTCCCGCGGCGTCTTCCTGCCCAAAACTGATTAATACCTTAAACGGCGCAGCAGATGTACCGTCCCGGGGAAGAGGTTTCTCCGGCAGCGGCAGCAGGGAAGGATCGGCAATATTGGGACTGATTCGATGACAGCCGGGAAGAATATCAATCAAAAAATCAAAACTATCCCTACCGGGGCCGCCTTCGTCAATACCGATAACCGGGGCTAACTGCGTCCAGCGGACAAGTTCTTCCGGCGGAGTTTGAAAACGGTCAAGAATGATACATTCCCAGTTGATATTAAACACATCGTTTTCGCCCACAAGTCGGTTCCGGTCAAAACACATGGTATCAAACAGACCGCCTGAGTCCGCAGAAGCGGGCAGGAACAGCCATGAGTCTCTGCCCAGCGCCCGTAGTCCGTTAACCAGCGCCATGCAGCGAATCAAATGACCGCCGCCGCGTCCCGATTCGTAAGCGGGGACTACCAGTACCGGTTTAGCGTTCATGACGCTTTCCTGTATGGAAATGGCGCTAAATCTGTTCTGCAATATGCCAGAATAGGCCGGCAAAGGGAGGGCAGCGGGGGCGGCAAAACATTTGGAATTCCCCGCCGGAGGAGACTAGCGAACAAAAGTAACGAGGGTAGGGACAATAAAAGCCCAGCACTTAAATACAATAAAGATTTCATAGTATTACGATGTACATGGTAATTTAAGTGCTGGGAGGCTCCGTAGGCGGACTCTACAAGCGTTTTGCCGCCCCCGCTGCCCTCCCTTTGCCGGATTTCTGCAAATATATCGTAGGTCAAATTCTATACCTGCCTTGAAAGGGGAAAAGCGTCCGGTATGCGTTGATTATGGTCATTCCCCGGTAACGTTCTTCGCCGCTGATCTTACCCGTTTTTTCCAACCGGTCCAGTTCAGCGTAAAGCGTTTGCATCCGCTCGTAATCTTCCCGCGTATCAATGGTAAGCCGGATATCCGCGCCCTGCCAGCGCAGGGGGGCGAGCGGGCGGTGCAGGGAAAATAGTTCCGGATGGGCGTACAGGTAGGGGCAGACGTGTTCCCTTTCATAGGGGACGGCGGACTCGGCTTCGGCGCGCAACAGGGCCGCCGCGGATACCGATTCAACGCCCGCGCCCAGAGGGAGACCGCCGTATCCGGCATAATCCGCATCCAGGGCCAGCGCATCGGCATTAATGGCGGCGGCGGCATCGGCAAATACGAAAGGATTGTCGCCGGTTGCCCGTATAACCCGCTGTATGTTGAATTTACGCACAGCAAGGCAGTAACGGCCAAGTACGTCATCTTTGGGGCCGGTAAACAGCGTGAAGCCGGACTCATCGGCTAACGGCGCGAAAGCGGCGATGGAATCTTCAGGACAAGCCAGTATCCGCAGTTGTGCGGGAACTTTGTTCAGGGCTTCCATTACACGGGAAATAACCTTTCCCTCCCCTCCCAGGGGCAGCAATGATTTTCCCGGCAAACGTGAAGAGTCAATACGGGCCTGCAGTACAATGGCAAAATTGACGGCGGACATATTAACGTCCCCCGTTTCCGGGGAAAAAATTTTCTTCAGCGGATTCCAGGTCCCAGCGTTTGACAATGGCCTTGGGGCCGCAGTGCCAGCGGAAACGGTTGGCGTTTACCCAGCGGCGGCTTTCGGAAAAATCATCCCAGGCGTCAAAAATGCCGCCGTCGGTTTGCAGCAAAAAACCCGGAAAGCGGCGCAGAGGCAGTTGGGCGCAGTCGCCCTGAAATATGGGGGCAATATTTTTAAGATAAAAGCGATTATAATCCGCGCCGCCCGCATTTGCTTCAGCGGGAACGGATGCCTCGTAGGAAAGTTTAAGCGTCTGTGTGGAAGAAATTTCTTCCCCCCAGAGATAGGCGCGAAAACCGAAATCCATAAGCTGCCAATACCTGCTTGTGAAAGTTCCGTCAAATCCCCCCAACCGGATAAAACGTTCCCGGTCATATATGCCCACTCCGTCAAAAGGGTACAGGGTGGCAATTCCCTCGCTGGTAGGGCTGAGAAACAAGGTTCTTACTTTTTTTCGCTGTAATGCGGGAACCATCAGGGTAGGAAGAGTTTCAAAACGTGAAGTTTGAATAACAGGAACCGTACAGAGCCGCTTAAACGAACTTTTTTCCCCGTTCTTCTCCGCGCCGTCATCAGAGTAAGTAAGCCGTTCCGCCATACGGCGGGCCCCGCCTCCGACGATAATTTTTAAATCGTTCCAGAGGACAAAAAACAGCGGGCCGTCCAGTTCGGATACCGCCAGATTGATCTGTTCTCCCAGGCTGACGGGCTGCCGGAGCAGCACAAAGCGGACAAAGGGAAAACGGGCCGCCAACTCCTCAATGTCGTACGAAGGAGGTGATGGTTCCACCGAAACAATCATGTCAAAACCGGTCTTTTCAAGATCGTAAAACAAATTCCGCCGCGTGTAACATCTGCCGCGGTTGAGCAGTACGGCGGAAAGTCCGGTAGATGCAAGACGTTCCTTGCCGCCGATAACGGTATACGAGGGAATCATCTCATTAAAAGTTGTAGGTATAGTATTCATCACATCCCGCGCAAAGAGAATCGTATTTGGGCATAGCGCCTGTTTGTTCGGCGTACAACCGCTGTCCCCGTTCCCAGATAAGATCAAGCGGCTCGCTCAGGGCGTTTCCTGTCGTGTACTTATTATCTGCGGCAGCAATTTGCTGGCGGCAGAGGGGAACCGTACCATCAAGCAGTATGGGCATATCCCGCATGAGATGCCAGCAGGGCTGTCTGATCACCGGGGAAAGGTCCGATGCCTGTCTGCGGGGCAGCATACCGCACAAATCATCATACTTCTGAATGATGATGTTAGCCGCGGCGGGGACCGATTCTTTCCATGAGCGGTAGAATTGCTCAATGTCGTTTTCCGCCCCTGTAGTCCGCACCGCCTGTACATAAGCATTTTGAGGAAAAAGGGAGAGGAGTGTTTTGGCGCAGTCATTCGCCTCGGCAAAACCCGCTCCCCGAATTTCTTTATACCGCGCCGGATCGGCGGTATCCAGCGAGACAATCCACGAAAGCGGCGGCATCTCGTTCTTTTGCACAAGGGGGCTTGTACGCCTGACGGAGGCGGCTGTTTGGGCAAGTTGTGCGCTGTATTCCAACTCGCTCTTTTTCCAGCCGATGCCGGAAGTTTCTATTACCAGGGCAAGTTCCGGACGGCGCAATACCATTTCGATCAATACCATTTTCTGGGGATGAAGTGAAAGTTCTCCCCAGAGGGAAAGATCGATAACCGCATCGCCGGAAAACGCGCTGATTTTTTCCAACAGGGATTCAAACTGCCGCGCCTCCATATAGTCCCGCCGTTCCGTAACAGCGCTGCTTGTTCCTGACGCTTGCGGCCAGGGGCACCAGACACAGCATTGAGGGCAACCGCCGTAAACCTGCACCGGATAAAAAGCGGGCAGAGTTCTGAGGATTTCCGGCTTTTCGGCGATAATACGCTCAACGGCGGCAGTATCCGGTATTTCTCCCGCCGCGCAGTCCGCAAAGCGCCGCAGCAACAGCAGGTTCCGCCGGGAATCGGCGCAAAGGCTCAGGCGGTGGCAGCGCAGGTCAACCGGAGAAATTTCGGTTTCAATATCAAAAGCGTTAATATCTTTTTGAATAACGGAGAACAAGGCATCCCGTCCCACGGGACCGCCGTCGCTGTCGCCGAGGATTTTGGCAAGAATGGCGGCGGTTCCCGGTGAAAGCAGTTCCGGCGCAAGACCGTAGGGCCAGCCGTCGGCATAGGAGTATTCGGCGGCATAACGGACATGCCGTTCCGCAAGCCTTCCGGCAAGCGCCGGATCAAGGAAAGGACAGTCGGCCCAGGCAAAGTAACTGAGGTCGAAATCCACCGAATGGGCGGCAATCGTCTCAAGCAGGGCCTTCACCGTCCAGGAATCCCGTTTTTCGATAAAGACTCCTTCCGGAACGGATACTCCTTCCCCTTCTGACCCTGTCAGCAGTACCGTTTTGCCGACCCCGGGGAAACTTTGAGCTCGCTGAAGGGCAAGAATTAGGCTGTTTTTTTCATCTATAAGCGGCGAGGCCGCCTCACCGGACAGACTGCCGGCAAATAAAACCAGAAGCGCATTCATACCCTTCTATTATCGGTCATTTAAGCCGTTTTGAAAATTACTATCAGCGGTACACAACTATACTTTTTCAGAAATGTATGCTGAAAATAGGAAACACATGAAAAATAAAACCGCGGCGCAGGCTGAAATGCTTGCTAACCGTTTAAGAAAACGCCATCGCCACCTGCAAAAATGGGCGCGGCGGACAGACACCGGGGCTTTCCGGCTCTATGACCGCGACATTCCCGAAATTCCCCTGGTGCTGGATAAATACGCCGACGCGGTTTCCGGCGCGCTCTACCGGCGCCCCTATGAAAAAGACGATGCGGAAGAGGAACAGTGGCTTCAGGCAATGACAGACGCTATGGCGCAGGCTCTGGATCTTCAGCGGGATTATATCGTTATTAAGCGCCGTCAGCGCCAGCGTCCAACCGAAGGTTCGGGACAGTCTCAATATGAAAAAATGACCGACAGGGGGCTTATCCGCGAAGTCCGTGAAGGCGGGCTCCTGTTCAAGGTAAATTTGTCGGATTATTTGGATACCGGCCTGTTTTTGGACCGCCGCGTCATGCGCCGTATGATCAACGCCGATTCAAAAGGCAAGCGGGTACTGAACCTTTTTTGTTATACCGCCGCTTTTTCGGTTCACGCGGCATCGGGCGGCGCGGCGTCTACCGACTCAGTCGATCTTTCCAATACCTACCTCAACTGGGCGCGGGACAATTTCACCCTTAATGGTTTCGATACGGCAATGCCGCGGCTGGATGAATTTTTTGCCGGGGCTGGCAGTCAGGAAAAAGCGGCTCATAAGTTGATCCGCGCCGATGCCGTTTCATTTCTGCGTCAGACGGCAGATGCCCGGCGGCGCTGGGATTCAATTATCATTGACCCGCCGGTATTTTCCAATTCGACCATGGCCCGCGCCGACTTTGACCTGAACCGGGACTATGAAGATTTGTTGTCCGGCTGCCTCTCCCTGCTTGCTCCCGGCGGCAAAGTCTGGTTCAGCGCCAACGCCCGCTCTTTCAAAACAGACGCCGCAGAGTTGGAAATTGCCCTGGCGGATCGGTTTCCGGGTATTAAGGTTTCTGACTGTACCAGTCAATTGGAAGATGAAGACTTCAAAGGCAAAAAAATACCGAAGACGTTTATTTTAGAGAAGCATCGATTAATTCGATGAAGAAATAAAAAACCACGGAGGTCACGGAGTACCACGGAGTCTTGATACGATAACTTTATTCCTCCGCTGCGCGCTCGGCTTGCTAAAGCAAGTCGGCTTTTATGTAAGCAGTGAGGTTTTTTGTGCGCGGTAACGTGTCGCATTTATCGGTCAACGCCCCTTGTCGGGGCGCGGTTATTCGGTTACCGTGAAACTCCAAGCTGTCCAACGGACAACAG
>Ga0268262_10006282_pt1 | contig 11458 bp, 9 predicted proteins | sample TergutNc150P3_FD_190354 | JGI IMG/M metagenome (GOLD analysis project Ga0268262, IMG submission 190354) | Nasutitermes corniger P3 segment gut microbial community from laboratory colony in Florida, USA - Nc150 P3 (SPAdes) (version 2) | ecosystem: Host-associated > Arthropoda: Insects > Digestive... | reverse complement strand
GGTCATACAAACGTGGAAAAAACATAGGAGGCATTATGCCGAATTTCTACTGCAAACACTGCGGAACAAAAAACACGAGCGTTCAGGCTCTTGTTATGAACCCTTGCAACAAAAGTCCGTCTAGGAAGCACGAGCTTTACGAAGGCTCGGAAAAAAGCACATACATTTGCAAGTATTGTGGCGTAAAGAATAACAACTTTCAGGCACTTGTGATGAACTCGTGTTCCAAAAGTCCGTCTAATCACCACGAGGCGGCGTTATAGCCACAAGGAGGGAATATGTTCTGTTCTAATTGCGGAAATAAACTAGCTGATAATGCAAACTTCTGTTCAGGTTGCGGTAGTAAGGTAATTGCTAATGCGGCTGCGGTTGAAACAAAAACGGTTGCTACACCAACTGACAACTCAAATTCAAGTGATACGCCTGATATTGAGCAGATGCGGTTGAAAGCCAAAGAATATCGTGTCAATAACAAATATGAATTGGCTATAAAGGATTATACGAAAATAATAGAATTGAGCGGCGGAAATGGTGAGGATTATGTTTATCGTGGACTTTCTTACTTTCTTACGAATGATTACGATAATGCTATAAAAGACTTTTCGAAAGCAATGGAATTGCTCAAAGAAACAGATGACATAGCCGATGGTTATTTTTTGCGTGGGAAAGCTTACTACGAAAGTGGCAATTACGATAATGCTATAAAAGACTTTTCAAAAGCAATAGAATTACGAATTGAAGAAGATGTCGCAGATTATTATTGGCGTGGGATAACTTACTATTTTAATGGTGATTACGATGTCGCTATAAAAGATTTAACGAAGGCAATAAAACTGCAAGGTGGAAAAGATGCCGCAACTTTTTTTGTGCGCGGACGTGCTAATTTCGATAAAGGTGGGTATGACTATGCTATCAAGGACTACACAAGGACTATTGAATTGCAAGATAAAGAAGATGCTGATGATTACTTTTGGCGTGGGAGAGCTTACTGCGAAAACGAGAATTACGATGCCGCTATAAAAGACCATACTAAATCAATAGCATTGCGAGAAGAGGAAGATGCCTACGATTATTGCTGGCGTGGGATTTCTTGGTATAGGAAAGGCAATTCCAAAAATGCTTATAAAGATGCAGAAAAAGCGTTGGAAATAGACCCAACTTTGGAATTGGCAACCAAATTATCAAACGCTACCAAACCTGGCATTTTCGGTCAAACCCTTGATCTAGCAAGAACAGAAATGAAAAATTTCTTCCTCAATACATCAGGTGATAACGGTAATACAAATTCTAGCATAAATTGGGGAAACGCTGCCAAAGCAGGCAGTATTGCTATTGGTGCTTATAAATTTTTTAAGGGAAAATAAAGGCGGCGTTATAACCACAAGGAGGAATATATGGCTACGGAATTAACAACAATCGACCAAGTTAAGGATAAACTCAGCAATTACTATGAAATTGCTGTATCTTCAACGCAAGAAACGGATGCTGACAAAGCTTTGGCAAATACGCTAAAAGCTCAGTTGGAAGTAATAAGTGCCGTAAAAGACCCCACGCTTTGCCGTTCAGCATTCAATTTGCTGATAGAAACACTAAGTATCACTAAAAGAGAGATATCCGATGAAGTAGTAATCACTCAAACTCAACGAAGAGTTGCCTATATGATAAATAGTATGGTGTTTTTTATGGATGCCTATTTACGTTATCAACAAAATAAATCATCTGCGGAAGGGCAGGCATTGTTAAAAAAAGGCTGTAATATGCTTGCTGACAATGCAAATAACATAATGAGAATGTGTGCAACCAGCGGCACAGATGTTGTGGCTGCCGCAGCTTTGTTTGAAAATGTTGTCAAGGAAGTCAAAGAAGGATTTTTAACAAAAATTTTCAACTATTTCTCAGGCAAGGAAAAACTTAAAAAACAATACAACGATTATTACTCATTCTTAGATTCAACGATAACAAAATTAAATCGCAATAAACGTCTTTTGGGTAAGCAGCAAACTATATCGGAACTGATTTACGACAGAGTGGATGAGTTGGTTAATTATAAATACCCTATACCAACACGACCAGGAATTGTAGAAAAGGGTAATTTGTTACAAGAATTATGGAATCCTAAGAAATCTAAATATATAGAGGCTGTTAAAGCAGCATTTTTATTATCATTTGGTTTGTTGGGGGCATTGTTTATAATACTTGGCATAATAAGTTTAATAAATTTAACTTCCATAGATCTTGACAATGCTTCTAACAATATGTGGATTGCAATAAAATATTGTGGAATAGCGAGTTTGGCAATAGTGCCGATAATTGTTATTGTGCCGTGGATTGCATATATTTTTCAAATAATTAGAAGTTCAATAATGCGTGGGCGAACAGTAAAATACTATGAAGAAATTGCTAGGCAATTTGAATAACAAAGGAGTAAAATATGTCCAACACAAACGAACCGCAGAGTGAAAAAAATGCCGATGACTACCAATGGCGTGGCTGTGCTTACAACGAAATAAAAAATTATGCCGCTGCCATTCAGCACTTCACAAAAGCAATGGAATTGCGAGACAAACAAGACTTCGCTGATTATCTTTGTCGTGGAATATCTTACTCTGAAAATCGCAACTACGAAGCTGCCATTAAAGACTTCACGAAAGCAATGGAATTGAAAGGCGAAGAAAACTATTACTGCTATCATTATCGCGGAAAAGCCCATTATGCAAACGGCAATGACTATGCAGCTATCAAAGACCTCACAAAAGCAATAGAACTGCGTGGAAATGCCAATGACTACCATTGGCGAGGCAGAACTTATTTTGAGAGAAGTAGTCCTTTTGTATTTATACATATTCACGATTTTGGTTGCGAAGAAGCCGCAATTCAAGATTTCACAAAAGCAATAGAACTACGTGGAAATGCCGATGATTATTCTTGGCGTGGAAACGTTTATTATTCAAACAACAAATACGATGCCGCCATTGAAGACTTCACAAAAGCAATGGAACTGAACTATCATAGAAACGCCGATGATTACTATAATCGCGGATTAGCTCATAGGTGGATAGACAATCAAGAAGAAGCCATTAAAGACTTCACAAAAACAATAACATTGCGACAGAAAAAAGATGCCGATGACCGCTATTGGCGTGGCTTTTCTCACAAAATGAACGGCAACAACCACGCAGCAATGAGAGACTTAACAAGAGCATTGAAAATCAAACCCGATTTTGAAGATGCGAGAAAGTTAGTAAGAGAAATTGAATCCACACCGCCAGAACCACCATTTCCGTTGCCATTGCCTGAGAATTATAGGGCGTAATCATACGCCCCTACTGAACGGGGCATTGTTCCTCAAACTCCGTTCCCCTGCTCGTGTGCCAAATACCAAGAATATCTATGTTATCCTCATTCTCTCGGTAATAAATGTTATAGCGAAATTTACCTAGCTTTATCATTCTCATTCTGTTCTTATATGGTCTGCCTATCCAAGGCGCTTTTTCTAATTGCCTTAAAGTTTTGAAAAACTGACTACGCATAATCTCCGCTTGCTTTGGAGAATCTGCTGCTATGTAATCCAATGCATCTTTTACCATTTCCTCGCATTCTGGGAATATGTTTGTTGGTTTCCTCTCAAATTCATCTTCATCCATTAAATTTTTCCTCTATTCGTCTTCTTGCGTTTTCTTTCGTAAAATATCCACTTGCAAACTTTTGGTTCAGTTCCTTTTCAAATTCCTCTATTGGTCTCCCTTCACCTCTGTCTGCTTGCTCCAAGCTAATTTTCAGTCGCCTATCCAGCTCTATCTCGTCTAATAAATCCTCAGTCCATTCGCCAAGCCTTAAAACTTTCATAGCTTGCTTAACTTCCGTCACCGTTAATGTATCTGTCGCCGTTGCAGTTGCCATATATTACCTCTCATTGGAGAATGTAGAAAATTCGCCGCCAAATCTATTTTGCAGTTATTGCCCCCTCCGCACCTTAACCGGCAAAATACCCATCGCCTCGCGATACTTATTAACAGTCCTTCTCGCAACCCTCAAACCGCGCTTTTCCAAAAGCTCCGCTATTTCTTGGTCTGAGAGAGGTCTTTTTTTGTTCTCGTTGTTTATAAGCTCCTTGATGCTGTCTTTTATTTTCACATTGCTAACTTCGGTGCCGTCTTCTTGGGCAACTCCAGCAGAAAAGAATTTTTTCAGTTCAAAAACACCATAAGCTGTCTGAACATATTTTCCGTTTGTAACTCTATTTACCGTGCTGATATCTCTGTTTATTTCGTTTGCTATATCTTGCAAAATCATAGGTCTCAAATGCTGCTGCCCGCGAGCGAAAAAATCGTATTGCCTGCGCACTATGGCATTCATAACCAAAAGCATTGTCTCTTTGCGGCTCTCTATGCTCCGCATAAAAACGCTCGCCGAATTCAATTTGCCCCTTATCCAGGTTTTTTCTTCGTTGCTCACGTTTTTTGTCTTTAGCAGATTTTTGTAGGAACTGTTTATTTTCAACTTTGCCTTTGTGCCATCTCTCAGCGACACGCTAAACGAACCATTAGGTTCCCTTTCCACAATAAAATCTGGAGTTACAAAAGACAAATTGGAAACGGGAATTTGCGCAAGAGGTCTTGGGTTAAGCCTTGCAAGCTCTTTTACCGCTAGGCTAACGTCTTGGGTAGAGATGTTCATCGCTTTGGCAATTTGCATATAACGCAAATCAGCCAGCAAATCGTAATGCTTTTCCAGCATATCAATGGCAGTTTTTGAAAAATCTGAAATTCTCTTTGCCTGAATGAGGAGACAGTCGCGCAAATTAAAAGCTCCCACTCCGGGCGGCTCAAGGCTGCGCAGAACTTCAAAGGCTTCTCTTACCTCTTTTGGAGCTTTTTTCAGAGGTTTTTGGTTTTGCAAAACAGCATCAATGGCTTTGAATAAGGAATTCTTGCCTAAACTTCCCGCAAGAGTTTCTCTGGACTCATTTTCGTCAAGCAAAAATCCATTATCGCCAACGCAACCTATTAAATATTCAAGGCATTGATATACATCTGGTGGCAAATTTCTGTCTTTAACTTGGTTTAGCAGGTATTGCTGAATATCCAAATCGTAGCTCTGCGGGCGTTCCCAGTCATCTTCGTCCGGGTCTCTTTTGCTAAAATCCTCCGGCTCTGAGTCTTTGAATCCGTCTTGAAAATATTCGTCCCAATTTATGTCTGAATTATTTTCCGGTTCATCTAAAAGACCCTTGTCTATATCGCTTGAGCTATATTCATCATTTGTTTCTTCGGTTTCATCATCGCTGCTTTCGTCCATTTCCAAAAGGGGATTTATTTCCAATTCCTGCTGAATGGCTGCTTCCAGTTCTAGGGAATTCATTTGCAAAATTTGCGATGTAATTATAGTTTGAGCAGATAGCTTTTGGTCTATCTGCATTCCCTGCGATATGTTCATTTGAACAGGCATATCAAGGGAAATATAGTAAACACCTTTGTACCTTTGTCTGAACCCCGATTCTCCCTAAAACCATATATGCACAGCGATGCCGCCGAGCAACAAGGCTCCTCCTGTTGCGTAAAAAATGTTCCGTAGAGAATTAGCATCTTGCGCTTTTTTGTAGGTTCCATTGTATTCCTTCCCATCTTTTTTCAAATTTTTGGCATCATTGTAATAAGTATTCATTTGGGAGTTTTGGTATATTCCAAGACCAATCGCGGCAGCTCCGAGAACATCCAAGCCAACGGCTACCCAAAATGAGTTTTTGCCTTTGTTTGGTTCGTCAGGCACATTTGCCGATATGCTCTTGGTAGGTTCTGCGATTTTTATTTGCTCGCCAGAAGGTTCGTTTTTCTTGAGTTTTACGAACAGATTGGGCGACTTTTCGCGTATGATTTCCAGCAAGCCTTTTAAATCTGGAGATTCGCCTACTATTTCGCCTAGCAAAGCACCGCTGCTGGTTTCGTAAAAGCCGATGTTGAGCGTGAGGAAATTGCCCAGTTTGCCAACAGAGCCGTAGGTTACATATTCGCTTTTGAGAGCTTTGCCTATTTCCACCCACTTTGAGGAAGTGAAATCGTCCTTTGTTCCAGAGAGGGCGGCTATGAGCTGGTCGCGGCTCATTATGGAATAATCCTTTGGCAAAATTCCTGCGGCTTGCCTTCTGATCTCGTCCGTTAAGAATCTTGTTTCGTGGATTGTGAGTTCAACTTCGTCATCCACGGATATTATTTCCAAGACGGCGATTGTAGCAACGGCGTATGCTGCTTGCAGTGCCACTAGAATGAGTGCGAGAATAGCGTAAAATTGTTTTGACATAGCAATACACTCCTATTTTTCCCAAGTAAGCTGAGGATAACTGCCTGCTTTGTATTTGAACGCATTTCCAAGAGTAGTGGCAAAGTCTGTGGTTTGCATTTCTGCGGTTGGCTTGCCTTCGCCTTTGTCGGTGTCGGTTTGAGTGCTGGTTTGCTGGTCGTAGTAGCCGTTGATGACTGTGCTATTATCGGTTCTACTCGAACTCAAGTTACCCACCAATCCGCCGATAGCGGAAGGCGAAGTTCCTGTTCCTGATACTTTGCCAGTGGAATAACTTTTGCTAAGTTTGCTTCCTGTCCCATTCCCGTAGTCGTTAACCAAAGCACTGAGATTGCCAACGAGACCGCCGATACTATTAGGCCCAGACACTTTGCTTGTGGAATAGCAATCGCTGATTGTTACTGCACGGGAAGTCCCTACCAAACCGCCAGCATTGCTGGATTTCGCTTTTACTATGCACTTTGAATAGCTATTGCTGATGTTTCCGTAAACAGCTTCACCAAGAAGACAGCCGACTCTAGAACGGCCATAAACGTAAGAAGCGACAACGCCGATGTTTTTTATTATACCACCGGATATTTCAGGGTTAGACGAACTGCTTGCTGGCGTTTCGTCCAAGGGCGGCAAATCCGAGCAGGAAAATGTGAATGCCAAGGCAAGCCCAAGGGCTGCCGTGAATGCAAACTTAACTATTTCGCTTTTCATATTGGACCTCCATTTTAATTTTCTATATTTTTCCTTTCTACATTCGCTCTGCAAGGGAGCGGTTTTATTATATCACATAAATTTTTTCCACGAGGGTTATTATGCCTAAAAAACTTCCGAACCCGAAGTTTGCTCCGCTCACTTTGGATTCCACTTTCAAAAAAGCATTTGCTAACGAGCAATGCACTGAACTGCTTTTGTTCCTCCTCAACACTTTCCTCGCCGAGAAGCTGAAAAGCCCTATCAAAGAGGTTATCAACATTAACCACGAATTGTTTGGAAAAACTAGGTTCAATAGAGATGCCGTTTTTGATGTTCATTGCAGAGATGCCACAGGCACAAGGTTCGTTGTGGAAGTTCAGGTTAGGGAGCAAAAACATTTCATAAAGCGAACTTTCTTTTACCTTTGTATGGTTGTATGCGGTCTTGCGGTGAAAGGAAAAGAGTATGATTTCAATATTCCCAAGCTCTATTCCATTAGCTTCTTGGAGTTTGAGCTTGATTTTGGGGAGGGCTGCACAGAGGTTATTCAGTATTTGTCTCTGAGGAACGATAAGCACCCTGAAATCAGCTACGATATTCTGCAAATGGTCTATGTCATTTTGCCTAGATTTAAGAAGAAAGAGAACGAATGTGAAACGATTATGGATAAGATTATTTTTTCTCTCAAAAACGGTCACAAGCTCAAAGGAGTTCCCAAGAGTTTCAAGGAGAAGGAGCTTTTGCAGATTTTCGAGGTGGCAAGAATTTCTAATTTTACGGAGAGAGAACTCAAGCAGTATGAGGCAGCTATGATGAACAGACACGACCAGAGAGCGATCATTGCTTATGCAGAGGAGAAAGCCGATGCTAGGGGCGTAAAAAGAGTTGCTCGCAATATGCTTACGAAGGGATATTCCGTTGCTGAAGTAATTGGAGTAACAAATCTTTCGCGTGAGCAGGTTAGAGCATTGAACAAAGCCTAGCCGTTTTGTCGCCATTCGCTGCCTATATGCCATAAAGCCGTTTTTCTCCAATCTACTCTGATTGACTCCAGCGACCTGCGAATAGAAAAACAAACCGCTTGACGTCCACACCACCATTGGTGCAAATTCTTTTTCGGTGTGCCACTACCTCACAACCACACGCATAGTTTGGGTGCTTGTTTTCACAATGTATATTCCTGTCTGAACCCCGATTCTCAGGATTTTAGGATTTTCAGGATTTGCTGAATATATGCGCTTGCCTTGTAGGTTGTACACTTCCACTTTTGTGTTTTGGGGTAGGTTGGAGAGTAGAATTGCGTTGGCGGTTGTGTGTACGCTGATGTTGCTGGTTGCGATTTGCGGGTGTGTGACTGGGGTGCCGTGGTCTGAACTGCTGCTCGGTATTACGCTACTGCTGCTTGGTGCAACATTGCTGCTACTGCTTGAAGAACTTGATGAACTGGGAGCAATTCCACTGGAACTGCTATTTGGCATTAAGCTACTGCTGCTACTTGGCATTGCACTTGATGAACTTGGGATTACAACTGGTTCAGCATCTGTCTTTGCATACAAATAATCAGAAGCCTCTCCTGCGTTGTAATTTGCATTTTCTTTGGAGCGAGCGAATATGTAGTAGTTCGTTGCGGAAAAGAGACCTGTGAATTCTAATTCAGTTCGCCATACGGTTGTTGCATCTGTGGGAACTGTATCGGTTTTTATGGCGTATTCCACTGTTTGCCCTATCGGTGCAGGAACAGCGTTTATTGCTATGCTGTTACGTGTTTTGCTCGCCAAAGTTGGAGCGGTTACCGCTTTGCCATTGGCTTTATATATTTCTACTTCTATGTTATTGTTTTCAACAAGCGTATAATTGAGAGCATCTGTGCCTGTCAAGGTTATGTTTGTTTCAACTGCTTTGTTGTTGCCTACGTTTGGGGTAGCAATCGTGCCGGCTCCAAGTGCAAAGTTTAGGGCATCGCCACTCACTACGCCAATAAGCGTTCCGCCAGCAAGCGCGACCGTTGTTGAGCCGTTGTAAGCACGGTTGGTAGCGGTTACGCCGGTGATGGTCACGGGTTTCGCTGTAATATTTGCTGTAACGTTTGCGGGTTGAGTTTTAAGCGTGTAGTTGCTTACATCTGCGCCGCTGATTGTAAAGTTGGTAAATGTTACGGTTTTGCTGGTTCCGGCATTCTTGTTATTGAATGAAGCAGTGCCATTAGAAACAGTCACCTCATCGTCATCAATTTTGCCGCTGACTACTGCTGTTCCATCAACGTGAGCAGTCGCGTTGCCGTCGTACTCCTTGTTGGAGACAGTTATACCCGTTATAGTTACAGGCTTCGCTGTGATGTTTGCCGTAATGCTTATTGGGTCGTACACAGAAACCGTGTAGTTGTTTACATCTGCACCGCTAAGGGAAAATCCGCTGAATATTACGGGTTTGTTGGTTCCAATATTCTTGTCGTTAAATGAAGCATTACCTTTAACAATAGTTACATTATCGCCGCTAACTTCCCCGCTGATTGATACATTTCCGTGAACCTCGGCGGTTGTGGTGCCGTCGTATTCTTTGTTGGATGCTGTTATTTGATTGACTGTGAGGGTTATGGGTTTAGCGGTGATGTTTGCGGTAACACTTGCGGGTTGTGCCGAAAGCGTATAGTTGCTTGCATCTGCACCGCCAAGGGAAAATCCGCTAAATGTTACGGCTTTGTTGCTTCCGGCATTCTTATTGTTAAATGAAGCTGTGCCTGGAATTACCGTTACATTATCACCGTAATTATCACCGTAAATTACTCCGTTGACGGCTGCTGTTCCAGTAATTGTAGCGGTTGGATTGCCGTCGTACTCCTTATTGGATACCGATATGCCTGTGATTGTGACGGGTTTTGTGTATATGGTAAAATTCGCACTTTTAAAGGTAACATTATAATTATTACTTGCATTGAGAGTGCTTTGATTGATGACATACGTGCCTACTATATCACCAGCCGCACGAGATAACGTGCCACTTAATTCATCACCACTTACCAATGCAGGTTCTATGCTATAAGTGAGTGGGGGGTCGGCAGAACCGTAAACCTTGGTATTGGTATTGGCGGTAACCGTAACAGGCTTCACAGCTATCGTATATTCCCCAAGCGCAATGCCAGATGCTGCAACAAATTCCGTGCCTTCTGCAACATCAACCGTTACAGCATACGTTCCCGCATTGGTCGGTTCGTCTGTGCTTCCGTTGTAATACACTGTTATCGTGCCCATTCCCATGACTCCTGAACGAGGCGAAACTGTGATACCTTGGGGATTGCCGTTATAAACATAGTTAGTAGGTATGGCAAAGTTCAAATTCGCTACTGTGGATATACCCATCGTCTTTACTTGTACACTTGCAGATGTTCCAGTTGCAAAGTTCGTATTTGCTTGTGAGCGAGCGAAAATGTAATATGTAGTATTTGCATTTAAGCCAGCAAAGGTTGTTCCTATTTGCCAGCCGCTTGCAGGCATTGAGTTGGTAGTATTTTTTGCATATTCAACGGTCTGCTCTGTTGTCGCTGAAAGATTCGCTGCGTTTATTGTTATGCTCGTTAATGCTTTTTCGTTGACCGTTGGAATATTTACGTTAGCGCCGATAATTTTGTTACCAGTGACAGTCCCAGCAATATTTATTGTTGAGGCGTTTGCGGGCGTTATTGTGCCGTTGTTGGTTAGCGTTATACCTGCGGGGATAGTTAAAGTCGCATTTGCAGGTATGGTTAGCGTACTATTTGAAGGAATAGTTACATTTTCTCCGAGCGTTACACTTGTACCGTAAAATGTTCCGACATTGCCAACAAAAAGAATGCCGCTCTTTCTTCTACTTATGTTCATATCTCCAACGCTATTCGTAAACACAACTGCATTGTCGTCCAATGTAAACGTTCCTGTTGCACCAACGTTGTCCCCGTTCCCACCACTACCACCACCAATTCCTGTACTTGTGGAACCACCAGTCGCTGTCACCGTTCCACCATTGATTGTGATTACACCGCCGCTACCGCCAAAATTATAAGTATTACCGCCACCGCCACCGCCAATCCCCGCACCCATATAGTCGCCAGTCGCCATCACCGTTCCGCTATTGATTGTGATTACACCGCCGTTGCCGCCATTACCAGAGTTGCTTCCGCTACCACCCCCAACCCCCGCACCATTAAATTTGCTAGTCGCCGTCACCGTCCCACCATTGATTGTGATTGTGCCGCCGTTACCGCCACTGGGTCCGCCACCGCCACCAATTCCTGCCCCACCGTAGTTGTAACTGCCACCAGTTGCTGTTACCGTTCCACCATTGATTGTGATTTCGTTGCCGTTGCCACCTTTGCCACTACTGGTACCCCTATTGCCGCCGCCGCCAATCCCTGCACCTCTGTCGCCACCAGTCGCTGTTATCGTCCCATCACTTATGGTTATTGTGCCGCTACCACCATTGCCGCTACCGTTGCCGCCAC
>Ga0268262_10006281_pt1 | contig 11459 bp, 7 predicted proteins | sample TergutNc150P3_FD_190354 | JGI IMG/M metagenome (GOLD analysis project Ga0268262, IMG submission 190354) | Nasutitermes corniger P3 segment gut microbial community from laboratory colony in Florida, USA - Nc150 P3 (SPAdes) (version 2) | ecosystem: Host-associated > Arthropoda: Insects > Digestive... | reverse complement strand
GACCGTGCAATATTGCCGAAAACATGATATATTAAAAGAATTAATGGAAAAACACGCCAAGGAGGTAATGAGTATGCTGACGACGGAATGGAACTGGGACACCGCGAAAGAAGTCTGGCAGGATGAAGCCCGTGAGGAAGGCCGTGAGGAAGGCCGTGAGGAAGGCCGTGAAGAAATACTTAAACTTTTTGAGCAGGGATTGTCGGTCAATGAAATAAAAGAAAGGATACGAAAACAATGAGTATGCTGACGACGGAATGGAACTGGGACACCGCGAAAGAAGTCTGGCAGGATGAAGCCCGGGCAGAAGGCCTGTCTAGAGGCCGTGAGGAAGGCCGTGAGGAAGGTCGTGAGGTAGAGCGTGAAGAAATTCTTAAACTTTTTGAGCAGGGATTGTCGGTCAATGAAATAAAAGAAAGGATACGAAAACAATGAGTTTTCTGACGACGGAATGGAACTGGGACACCGCGAAAGAAGTCTGGCAGGATGAGGCTCGCGAAGAAGGCCGTGAGGAAGGGCGTGAGGAAGTCCTTAAGTTTTTCGAACAAGGATTGTCAATTGATGAGATAAAAGAAAGATTGAAGAGACAATGAGTATGATCCGTGACACGAAGGAAGGGATTTTCTTCTTTTGGCGTGTAGATGCATTCTTCGTTTTAATCCCCCAAATCCCCCTTCGTGTTCTTCGCATCTTTGTGTTCTTCGTGTGAAATTCTTCGTTCTTCGTGTGAAAATCTTTCGGACTTTGTAGGTTCTGTATAGGGGAAATTCCCTATAAAACTGATAAATTTCTACAATTTTAGAAAAAAAATAGTTGACAAAAATAAAAATTACCATATAATAAATTCAGAATGTGATTACTTGAACTCTGCAAGTACTGGGCGGCTTTTTTTACATAAACAGAATTCAAGTAAAAAGGAAGTTGATGGATGTTTTAAAAACACCATCTCAAAAAAAAACAACGCGCGTTGCGCGTAATCAAATTTCGTACCTGCGAAGGGACAGTATTCCTAAGTTTATTAATTTTGGAGGAAAGAATGAAAAGAGTAATTTTTGGAATTATGGCGATACTGACAGTATTAGTCATGGTAAGTTGTCCAGAATCAAGCCCGAGTCCGGCACCAAAGCCAACGCTATTTACAGTTACATTTGATGCTAACGGCGGCACCGGTACGGTTGCGGCAATTACACAGAAAAAGGCAGGCGATCCTATAGAGATACCTGGCCCGGGTACTATGACAAAAGCCAACAGTGTTTTTGCCGGTTGGAGTACAACTGCGGCTGGTACAGCCACTTTGTTTGCAGGTGACGAATATAAACCGACAGCCAACACCAAACTGTACGCAGTGTGGGGTACTGTAGGCGGTCCCGCAACTATTATATTTAATGTTAACGGCGGAACAGGCACGGTTGCAAATGTTACCGGAACCATTGGTACTCCCGTAGCTCTGCCCGGTAGTCCTAACAATCCACCTACCGGCGTAACAGGTCCTAGTGATAAACCGAATTTCCTCGGTTGGGCGCGTGCAGCTACTGACACAGAACCAGATGTTTCCAGTCCCTTTACACCTGCTGCTGCTTCAACCACCCTGTATGCAGTGTGGTCAGCTCATGCGGCAGTCGTAGCAACCGTATCATATGACGCTAACGGCGGAACAGGCACAATGACAGCTACTGCTACAGTAGTTGGTGCCACTATACAGTTACCGCAAAATGGTTTTACCGCTCCTTCAGGCAAAAAGTTTAAAGGTTGGGGAGCCACCGCTACTGCTACAACCGTCAAAGCTCCTGGTGATCCCTTAGATGTTGAAACCGCTGCAGTTACCATTTACGCGATTTGGGAAGATGAATCCGTAGGCCCCGGCCCCGGCGAACCCGAAACAGGCACTGACAGATCTGAATATGTTGCCCAGACCAATAACTGGTTCTCAATGTACCGCATGGTGATTCCTGAAGGCTATACATGGGCAGATTACGCATACCTTAAAGTGTCCTATATGTTTGACGCGGAGCATCTCGCAACTGCAAGAGCAAGAAACGGACGTATATACGGCCCCTATGAGCCGGAAGATTTCTCTTTCTTAACAGGCACAACTGACGGAAAAATGAGGGCGATTGCCAACCTCAATAACCAGAATGCGACACATATTCTTGATGACGCCGGTTTGGGCAATAGTTCCACCGCTGGCGCGCTTCTTACAGCGTTGGCTGCTAAAGGCATAAACCCCGTAGCCAATCAATGGTTTACCTGTGGCGAAGACTTCTACAAAATTGACGGTTCAAGAAAGAACGGATCATATACCGATGCGAAACTTGCCGCTCTTATGGCTTCAACCGGTGTCCTGTACATGACTGTTGGTCTTCCCGCCGGCGGAAATGGTGATCCCGCGAATGAATATTGGATTAGGGACATAACCCTTGTCGGTTTGGAAGGAGTTCCCAATGTAGTCGCCACCTCGCTCTATTTTGAATATAACGGCGTAGAAGTTCCCGCATACCTCGGATATCCCACAACTGACGGTTCTAACGGCTGGGATGACTCATACCGCGTATCCGTTGATGATACCAAAACCGTAGTACCCTCGGCTAAGAGCGTAGAAAAAGTTCATGCTACCAATAACTGGTTTACGCTTTACAAGTTTGTCATTCCATCTGATAAAACATTTGCGGACTACAAAGCGATTTCAGCTGACTATATGTTTAAAGCGGAAGATCTTGCCACCGCAAGAGCAAGAAACGGCCGTATATATGGCCCCTATGATGAAGAGGCAGATTTAACATTCTTGGTAGCCAATGATGATGATACTGATGCAAGGTTTATTGCCAACCTCAATAACCAGAACGCGACACATATTCTTGATGACGCCGGTTTGGGCAATAGTTCCGCTGAAGGCGCGCTTCTTACAGCATTGCAAGGTAAAGGCATAAACCCCGTAGGCGGTGAATTTTTTACCTGTGGCGAAGACTTCTACAAAATTGACGGTTCAAGAAAGAACGGATCATATACCGACGCGAAACTTGCCGCTCTTATGGCAGCCACCGGAGACTTGATCATGGGTATCGGGCTTCCCGCCGGCGGAAATGGTGATCCCGCCAATGTGTTCTATATCAAGAATATAAAACTTATCGGTTTAGACCCGGCTGACACCATTTATGCCGTACCGTTTTTCAAGACTCACATGGTAGAGATAATGGAAGATGTGGTAACTGAAGAACCGGTAATGATTGAAAACCCGGATTATGATGCGGAAGAAGCAGCAGATAATCCCGATTATGACGTTCCCGAATATGTACAGAATATGATACCGAATCCGGACTATGTGGATGAAGATACTACTCCTGATGTGCCCGAATTAATCGGAGAAACACAAGAAGTCCACACCCCGACCGGCACCGGCGAATTTGAAATTGATCCCGATTATCCGGATCCGATTCGCGTATATCTCGGTTATCCCACCACTGACGGTTCAAACGGCTGGGCAGATTCATATGCCGAACCGTGCGATATTAAGTTTAAATAGCATCAGTGCTATATGAAGGTGTCAAAGAGTACAACTCTTTGGCGCCGACATCCACGGGGGCGTTTAGGAAACTAAGCGCCTCCCCTTTACCGGCGGGCGCAAACCCGCCCGGCATTTTCCCTTGGCAACAAAAATGCCAGGGGATTTTTATATCAGAGGAGCAATAATATGAATAAAAAAAGAGGCGTGGCAATTATTGTCAGTATCATACTGGCAGCCGCGCTGGTTCTTGCCGCGTGCGAATTGGGCGGCGCGGAAGATCCGCTAAAAGATATTGTAAAACCGTACATCAGCGTACAGCCCGAAAGCAGATCATTTTTTACGGATGCCTATACGGCACCCACATTAAGCGTGGAAGTTTGGGACTGGGATGATGCCGATGGCGCTCTTTCCTATCAATGGTACAAGTTTGAAGATATCGACGAATATTGTACAAACGGCGGTGGAACCGAAATTGGTGGAGCCACGGATAAAACCTACACCCCCGATGACATAACCCCCGCCGCCACGACTAGGGTTTATTATTATGTGATAGTTACCAATACCAATAACAATGCAAAGAGTGATAAAAAAGCCATTATACAGAGCGAAGTGGCAACCATCGCATTCAGCAAGACGGGCGACCCAATGGTTCCGATTATTTCAAGGAATCCGGCAGATGCCAGTTATGGCTGGGGACGCGCGTTAAACGCGCTCAAAGTGGAAGCAAGAATGCCGAAAATCAATGAGAATGCTGTTGCGGACGGCACCATGACTTACCAATGGTTTTCCAATGGAACTCTCAGCGTTACGGGCGGAACCGCGGTAACGGGAGAAAATAAAGCTTCTTTCATACCCGGCTACGACGCCCTCAAGATAAATCAAAACATTTTTTATGTCGTAGTAACCAACACCATCGGCACAAAAACGGCCACCGCGACAAGTATTCCGGCAATTATTAATATGCAACCCGGACTTCGCGCCGCCGCCCCCCGCATAGATATACAGCCCGCCGATAAGCTCTACTTTAGCGCCAATGAAATCCAAGCTAATGCTTTAAGCGTAAAGGCAGAAGCTCCGGATATGGGGACATTGAGCTATAAGTGGTATTCCAATACAACCGCTCTTAACAGTGGCGGAACAGAAATTCCCAATGCGGAAAGTGACTCATATACCCCCACGGGAGCCGGCTTCTATTATGTGGTAGTCACCAATACGAATAATAATGTTACAAGTAATGAAAAAACCGCCACGGCAGCCAGCAGGGCGGTACAGGTGCGTATTGCCGCAGCCAACACCCTGACGGAAAATTTGACGGTTAAAATACCGGACAATATTTTTAATGCCGACCTTAGCGTCAACAAAGCATCCGCCAGCTTAAAGCAGTATGTCCGGGGTTACGGTGGAATGCACGTAGCCTGGGATAACTTTCCCGCGCTTTACAAGGAAGATACAGAATTAATGTATAACCCGGACAAGATGGGTTATAACATCCTGCGTATCATGATTAGGCCTGACAACATAGACGTTAAAAAAACAATGGATGACATGGTTAATGGTAAGGGCAGGCAATTCTATGTTGACTTCTATGAAAATGTTAAAATCGTTAACCAATACGGCGGCTATGTCGCGGCAAGCCCCTGGACCCCGCCCAAGGAATGGAAGAGTAACAACTCAATCAACGGCGGCGGCAACCTGATTCCCGGATACTACAGGCTCTTTGCCAACTATCTGCGAACCTTCTCCCAGTTAATGTACGACAACGGGGCCCCGATTTATTGTATTTCCATTTCCAACGAACCTAACTATGTCGCGGGCTATGACGGCTGCGAATGGTCAGGAACTGAAATGAGGGATTTCTGGCTTGAAATCGGACACTTTACGGACGGTATCCGAGGCTACGGCGGCGGTAAGGAACTTCCCTATGTGCTTACCATGAACGGCGAATCTGCAAATACTCCGTATGACGTCAATAAACCGACTCTGGATAATCCCAAGTCCCGTGCGGTAGTAGACCTTCTTGCACGCCATATCTACGGTTCACGTACGGACAGTTTGTTTAACAGCGGTACTTATAACCCGAATTTATTAAGAAAAGCCGACGGAACCTTAACCGAAGTATGGATGACAGAGCATAACATCAACAGCGCCAACGCCACCGGTTACTACAACGATTCAACATGGCCCTATGTATGGCGCTTCCTGAACGATGTGGACCTTGTTATGCGCATAAATAACGAAAACGCATTTGTCTGGTGGGCGTCCAAACGCTTCTATAGTATGGTGGGAGACGGTCAGTTTGGTACGACCGAACATGCGCCTCTGCCGCGTGGCTGGGCATTGACCCACTATGCCCGCTATACGACTGATACAACCAGAATTAATCTGGCTAGGGGCAGTATAACTGGTACTATTTATGAGGGTGACGGAACCGGTACTCCTAAGACTATTGGTAATAGTCAAATTGAAGCGGGTGAAATAGCCGGCGGTTTGATAAACAACACCAATGACAATTTGGATAGTGATAAGCCCCGCATTACCGCCTATGTATCTCAGGACGGGAACGAAATCAGCTTAGTTATTTGGACTCCTACAAAAACCGACAGAAGCGGAGGTTATAATTTGGGAACCGTAAAAATTAATTTCCCAGCCGGATTTGAGGCAAAGGGCGTAAAAGCGCATAGGTCAACCAGCGCCGCCGCAAATGAGATTTTCCAGCCGGATAACACGGTTACATTAAGCTCGGACAGAAAGTCAGCTTTCGTAACAGTTGGCCGCAGTCAAATCCTGTCTGTCAAATTTAATAAATAGGAGCGATAAAAATGAGCAAAGAGCAATTTGCAATGAACAATTATCGCTCCATCAAAGCGCCGACGGCCTTGTTAGTATTGGTTCTTGGCATTGCGTTATCCACCGCGGCTTTTGCACAGGAAATTAAATTTTCCGGCGAGGCAAAAAGCGGTATATTGTGGCAGCAGACGCAACAGGAAGGCTTGGACCCGGATGCCAAGGTTGACCTTGGCAACAAGGATGACGCTGGTAGCGGACGCGGCCGTTTCCGTTTGAATGTTGATTATGACAACGGTAACAATTTTGGCATGAGGTTCCGTATTAACTGGGAAGCTTGGGCGGACACCGCCCCCGTATGGCCCTATGCGTTTGGTTATGGTAATTTCTTTGATAACCAGATGTCCGTATCGGTCGGTAAATTGGGCGGCTCCCCGTGGGGAACCGGCGGACCTGAAATGTGGAAGGAACTTGAAGCCGCGTCCGGCGGAGGCATGAGGGTGGAGTGGAAACCTGAATTCGTACCCGGCAAATTAAATCTTGGTTTTGTTTTGAGTTATTTTAACTCGGACCGCGACCAGGGCTGGATACAAGGGGTGCCGATTTCACTGCTTAATATTTTAAGGGAATCCGTTCTTGGTGTTTCTTATTCCAACGACTCGTTTCTTTTCCGCGCCGCCTACCGCTTTGACGATGAATATGACGCGACTCAGGAAAATAAGAACCGGGGCGGCAAGGGCGAGGACGAACTTGTGTACCGTATTGAAGAGCGGGTGCTTGGCAAACTTCTGCCCGGCTTCCAGATTTGGGCCATTGGCTATTGGTTTGGCGTAACCTCCGAATATCCGGAGATGAAGCTGTTCCAGAACTGGCTCTTTATCCAGTACGCGCCTGAACTATTTACCGCACAGGTTCGCGTTGGCTACGACTATATCGAAAGCCGCAGTGATTTCTACGTCAAACCCAGTTTTTATTTGAACCTTTTCGATAAACTGCTGACCGTAGGCGCGTCGTTCCAGTACTGTCAGGATTTTGGGGACGGCAAGATATATGAGGGTTCTCCGTACCGGTATATAGAGTTTGAACCAAAGATACAGTTAAACTTTACTTCTTCGTATATCGCTTTTGCGTATAACTTCAAGCAGGAATATATACAACCGTATCCCGAATTAAAACCGGGGAAAGACCCGCTTAAACAGACGCAGTGGATGAATCTGCGCTTCTGCATTTATTATTAGGAGGCTTTATAATGAAATTAAAAACCAAAACGCCGGTTACAATGTTAATGGTGATACTCATCGCCTTTGCTTTTATTACCTGCGTAAATCAGGACATAAAAATCCTGAGAACCGATGCCGTGCTTAAATCGCTGAAAATAAAAATTGACGAAAACATTACGGACATGGCGTCGAGGGTAGCGGCGCCCATTTCCTCAAGTGTAATGGACAAAGAAGATTTAAAACCCGAAGATCTGTTTGGTATTGATCCTGACAAGGATGGTACTGATATCGGCTGGGTGGACATCAGGGTAAGGAATAAGGATACCGATAAAATCCAAGGTCGTATCATCACGGAACTCAGCGGTGGCGCCCATTCGGTATGGGGCATCGGTACGCGTACCACGCCTCCTGCCGTATATTATGACACGCGCGTTCCGGCGAATCTTGACGACTCTGAGTACATTTACATCCGTGTCGTATCCGAAGATGGCAAAACCGTCAACTACTACCGCTTCTGCGCCAAACTGCTCAGTTGGACAACCAACCTGCAGTACATAAGAATTGACAGAAAATTGCCCGATGGCAGCCCCGACACGGTTAACCCCGCGCGCGAAGGCAAAGCCGGTGCCGACATACACGGTCATAGTACCGGCGGCAGTACATGGGACCACGCGTCTGAATGTACGCTTTCCATTGCCCAAAAAGAGGGTGTTAACGCTATTGTTACTTCGGTTACGTTTGATCCTAACGCAACGGTTGAATATGCCGTGTTGGACAATGATACGACCGAACCGACTACTTTTACCCCGCCCGATCAGGCGATAACTATCAACGACCAGAATTTCCTGTACGTCAGAGTAATTGCGGAAAACACCGTAGACAAAGAGTACTTCAAGTTCAAAGTAAGCGTTGGCAGAATAGCCAATATTGCTACCTTTATACTGGACGATGGCACAACGACTACGCACGAAGATGGTAGTGTGACAAAAGGCATTCAAGTATATGGTCTTGGCTTACCCCAATCCGTTTGGAGTGAAGTAGGCTTCGGCGAATACCAAACCGCCAAACAGCCGACTGCGGGCTATGGCATAATATTGGTTCCGGATGATCCGGACGCGACAATCGGTTATGCAAAAATTACCAACGATGCCGCTGCAAAACCAACTTTTGCCGCTCCTTCTACCACCAAAATTAAATTTACCAATTCTTCTGACAATAAGCCGGAGGTTCTGGCTGTTGAGGTAAAATCCGCAAACGGACTCGTTACCCTGTATTACAAAGTCAGAATAATGAATCTGGCGGCAACTATTACAAAACATCCCAAAGCCGCATGGTATTATCAGGATGATATTAAATCTCAGGGCGTTTCCGCGGAAGGCAAGAAAGCGGTAGTGCCATTAACCATCGAATTAGACCCGCCGGATACCGGACAGTACGAGTATGAGTGGTATGAAGCGGATTCATGGTATGGGCTTTATGGAAGGCATGGTACTCCCCTTGATGAGAAAAATAACATAACAACCGTAAACGGCGGTCCCGGACAGTATTTCTATCTGGTACAGCCTGATGAAATACCGTATAATGAAGGCGGAGCCACGGGCGGAGGAAAAGTGGGAGCCGGTCCGTTCTTAAAACCCAGTGATTATTGGGCGGATCTTGATAAAATCTACCAGGCAGCCGGTAGTGATAGTGCTACTAATTCATGGGCAGAAGCCGGATCGCAAGACGATAAGTACATGGCATGGACCTACACAGGCCCCGGTCAAGGCACAAGTAGCATTACACCGCGCACGGACTGGAAAAACCACTTCAGTAATATGGTATTTTGGCATAATGTAAAAGGTCAAAATGAAGCTTATCCTTTAAGACCTGAACCGCCTTATGTAGATTTCCTTTCAGGCGCCACCAACGAATCCCGCTACTATTGGGTAAAAGTCACCGATAAAAATACCAAATTAACAGTTACCAGCGATCGGGCATTGATTCTGACGGAGACTGACAAGGATATGGTTCACTTCATATTTGATCTTTCCATTTTGCCCAAAAAGAACCTTATTCCGTTTACCAAGGAAGGAACCGCTTATGACAACATTTATAAGATTGATCTGAAGAACTATCCCTGGCCATCTGACATTGGTACTTGGCTTCCCAAATTCCAAATTTGTATCGCCCATGCCCAGTACTTCCTGCCTGACGGCCGCCCCTGGACCCAGAATTGGACCCACGGCAACCTCCACTTTGGCATGGATGACAAATCGATGATCTGGTACCACAACAACATGGGGGCCAACGGCGGTTCAATACCGTTACAGGCCCCACACTCCGCTCAGGGCGGCATGACTGATAAGCCCGAATGGATAGGGTTCACCCCATCCGGCGATCCCGCCAAAGGCTTACCGCCTCCTGTCAGCACCGGAAATCTGCCCAAAGGCATTTACTCCATGGATGCAAAAGACCCGTATCCCGCTGGCGTAGCGCAAGGTTACTTCGCCGGTTTCATAGAACTGCTGGAAATCCGTTTCTCATTACCACCAAAGGATTGATCTTAACTTCCAGCTGATTTTTCAAGGCTGTCCGCAAGGGCAGCCTTGAATTTTTGCGAAAAACCCCCAAATTTGAGCCTAAAAGGGCTGAATTTTTCGTATATTTAATATATATTTATATTGACAAATATATTAGTGTTTCATTAAAATGTATAAAGAATTCGAAAATCATCTATTTTTTAAAAAGGATGTATAAATTTATATTTTTGAGTTTAATCTAAATTTTAAACTCAATAGGAGTTAATTTTAATGATATCTATTCAATCTATTGCGCCGCCTCATACTTCTGATCCGGCTAAGCTTGAGGAGCAAAAAGAAATAATTCAAATTTTATGGAATTCATTTCTTGAAAACTACAAAGCGTTTTTAACCAAAAAAATGAAATTGGAAGACGAGATTAACTACACCCTTTTTAACGCGCCGGGCCCGGCCCAATATGCCGCGTTTGTCGCTTTATTTGATTTTCTTGAGGATGCGGAGAATCAAATTTGGGCGCTCAATAATTATATGTATACGCATGATTTTGCGGTTTTGGATAAAGCGGCAGAGCCCGCCATACTTGTATTACTGCGGAATTTAATTTCGTGTTATGCCACCGAGATGAAGCGGCTAATTATGGTATCGGGATCATTTTGGAAAAATCATCTTCCGACCCGTCAGGAGATAATTTCACTTTTTGAGCAGTTCTATGAAAAAAACCATGCATTGCGGGTTATAACGATGGCTAAGTTGGATGAGCAGTATTTGGGCGATTTGGTTTCCCTTCTGGGACGGGATTCCCATTTTGGCATCTACGACCGGATACCTATTCATTTTGTGTGGGCTGTTGATCGGTTTTTTTATTTTGAATTTCCTCATACTGAAAGCTCAGTGTTCAGACTTAATATGCTTCTTGACCTTGACGCTCTAAAGTATAAGAAGGGAAAATCAAAAGCTGATCTGGTAAAATATCTTAATAACTTGATTAAGAGAAAGAGCCGGTGCTGAGTCTTTTGTGTATGTTCGCGCTGGAACCTTAAGTCACTATAATTACTTTGCAAGAAGTTTAAATCTGCCTAATCTAACTCCTTGTGATTCCCTTCAAGCAATATAGACTTTTAAGTGGAAACCGTGGTACCGGAAAAACGGCAAAGGAAAACCCAATAATAATCCCTCTTCCCCAGTGGTTAAATTTTTCCCCGGCATTTTCACATGAGAATTTAAATTTTAAAAAGTCCTTTTAATTAGCCTGTCTGGTATAGTTACTCAAAAGAATATCCAATTTAGTTTTTATTTCTATAAGCAAATCATGATCGACCTTGTGTTCACTTTCGGTAACCCCAAGGCGTATTTCAAGCGTCCTTTGCTTGGTAACGGAAACACCCCAAGCAACGGCAACACTTCCCACAAGAGTAACTACAGCTAAAATAA
>Ga0268262_10006280_pt1 | contig 11459 bp, 10 predicted proteins | sample TergutNc150P3_FD_190354 | JGI IMG/M metagenome (GOLD analysis project Ga0268262, IMG submission 190354) | Nasutitermes corniger P3 segment gut microbial community from laboratory colony in Florida, USA - Nc150 P3 (SPAdes) (version 2) | ecosystem: Host-associated > Arthropoda: Insects >... | reverse complement strand
AGCGCAGTATGATGGACAGGGACAAGCGGGTCCAGGCCGTTCACAGAATGCAGGAGATTATATACGAAAACGCGCCGTACCTTATTTTGTATTCTGATATTAACGTGATGGCTGTCAATAACAGGTGCACCGGATATGTCCAGATGCCTGCCGGTTTTGGCGGAATTCAGAATATTCACACGTACAAGAACATAAAAAAGAACTAGCGTAAACTGTCATCGTATAAGCGCCATATTCCCTATGGCGCTTTTTTTATGCCCTTTGCGCTTGTTTGGGGATATGCCCTAATTACTGTCTGGCTTTGTAATACCTGCCCGATTTAAGAAAAACGTAAACCGATTTATTTGCCTGATCCTCGTTCAGCCAGATGGCGTTGCTGTGAGTGGGCTTTATATACGAATGTACTGCGTCTTTGGCGTCGTCCCATACAAAAATTGAAACACCTGTTTCAAAGTTTGGATTATGCGGATTAACGGCTTTCGCAACGGAAACAAGGCCTGAGGTCTTGCCTATGATCATATACTCCCTTTGGGAAACGCCGTCTGTCTCCCGCTCGCGCCCCGTGGGCACTAGCGAGGCATCTTCTATAACGGGCGCACTGCCGCCGGCATCCTTCACCTTCCCGTGAGTTTTATACGCGACCATCTTGGAAGCGCCCCATGCCTCCATAAATTGCTTTTCATCGTACCGTCGCCTGACACCGGCATCGTTCTCCGCAGCGGGGTCGTTTACAACAACGTAAGCTTTGCCGTCCTTGTCCCTTTCATACCCGACGACGACTATAAGGTGACCGGGTGTGCGATCTATAGGTGCCGAGCTGATCACGGGCAAATTGCCGTCCACACTGTCATCGCGCTTGTAGCGGACGCTGCAAATAACGGGGTTGTTCATCATAAGCTCGCGCTTTATGTCGTCCAGCCCGTCGCAATACTCAATGTACGATTCAAAGCCAAAACTCGCGATAAACGCCGCATTAAACGGCCAGTTTCCGTATCCGTCATAGTAAGTGTCCAACACGCCCATGGCCGCCATTTCCGGTAAAATGTGCACGCCCTTATAGTCAAGGATCATGCAAGAGCTTACGGCGCTGCAAATGGCCGAGCTAAACTGCGGATCGCGGATCATTTGGGAATAAGGCTTTACGTCCAGGGTTCCGGTGAAGGCATCGATTGCATCCTGCGAAACATCGTCGGGGATTTTATTTCTCCGGCCTTCCTGCTTATTCTTGAACGTCGCGTTTATAAGACGAACAGTTGGAGTAAAGTTTCTGTCTTCGGTCATGAGGGTGAGGCGATAACCGTATTTATCCGCCGTTTCGCTATTTTGGTAGATAGGTGACGTTTTAATGTCGCCTATCGTATAAGTATACGACGTTTTAATGTCGTATACTTTGCTTTTGACCGTTACTGTATCCGTATCGACATACGCTATGTTGTCCCCGCTTTGATCGGACTTCATGGCGGAAGCTTTTTCCGCGCCGGAGCTCCATGTGCCTACCAAAAGCCACTTTGACCAGGCACCGTTTACGCGAACACGCGTCTCGATTTTTACCGATGTGCCGTACGGAGTGTCTGTGTTCCAGGACAAAACCATGCACACAAACGAATCGCTTTCTATTTCCGGCGATTCGTAGACGCCCTTAACGGGATAAATTCCATCAGGGTTTTTTTTTAATTCAATAACACCGTTGCCCTTTTCCAGAACGACGGTATCCGTAAACGTGCCTTTCGAAAAATCAGCGTAACTTTTGTGCATAATTCGGACTCTATAGTATCATATCGCGCAAATGTAAAACTAGAAATGTTCCAGATAACGGGAGGCTGAGCGGTTCATCTCTTTCGCGAAACCGCTTGAATACTTGCGTTCGTAAAAAGCCTTGATGTATTCCTCGAATTCTTCTTCCCGTTTTATTGCGCCTTTTTCAAGGAACATCTGCCTATGCTCATTTTCGCTCAGTCTGCGATATTGGTTTTCCTGCACTATATAGGAAAGCGGCGGACGGTTTGGTTTTGCCCGCTCCGTTTGCCCTTTTGTGGGAAAGCCGTACACGACAAAAGCCGCGGGAAACACGTATTCGTCAAGGCCCAGCGCCTCGCGGACTTTCTCTTCCTGCTCCAGAATGTCGCCGATATAGCAGGAGCCAATGCCCAAAGACTCGGCGGCTACAACCGTGTTTTGCGCCGCGATAACGGCATCCGCCACTGCCAAAAGCAGGTCCCCTTTTTCGGGAGGACGCGCCTCAATCCCGGCCACAAGGTAACTGTCGTACCACCTTCTGCAGTCGGCCAAAAACAGCAGGGCCAGCGGTGCTTTGGCGATAAAAGGCTGGTTATCGCAATACACCGAAAGCGAACGCTTCAAGCCTTCGTCGGTAATATCCAGAATGGTGTAGAGGTTCTGGTTCCCGGCAGTAGGGGCCTGCAGGGCCGACTCCAGAATCAGGGTCTTTTCTTCCGGAGAAACCGGGCGCTCCTCGAACTGCCTTACGGACTTGCGCCTAAAAAGGGATTGGATTATCTCGTTCATGTTCTCTATGGGCAACAGCATTTACAGATTTTACCTTCACACAAATAATAAGTAAACCAGTATCGGACTTTCAGTCCGCGGGGACAGTGCGGGTCTACCTCCGGTTCTGTAGGCCAAAACAGATGGGAGAACCCGGTTCACATATTAAACTTGACCCACAGATTTGTAAAAATCCGGCAAAGGGAGGGCAGCGGTACGGCAAAAAAGCTGGATGAATCTATCTCCACAGCCCCGTCCGGCTTTTTTTTCTGCAACAGGGTGTTTTCTAATTTCATAGATCAGCGACATCTTCATGTTTCTCATGCCGGACGCCATTATTACACTTTAGGTTTATGTTTTTTCTCTGGTCTGTTTCGATAGGGAACTCCAGAAATTTTTTGCGTCCCGCTGCCCTCCCTTTGCCAGTCTAATTTGAAAAATTGTGGGTCAAGTTTAGACTAACAGGGATTAATGCTCTGCACTGTCCCTTTTACCATATTACTGCGATGATAAAAGGGGAAATGCTGTTGCCCTATGATGGCAGAGGCCAGCCAGAGGGGGTGCCCTGCCCTGGCGGAAACATTTGGAATTCCCCGCCGAGACAGACGAGCGAAAAATGGTTAGGCCTAAAGTGTAAAAATGCCTGACTATTTAATTTAAGAAATAATAGACATTTGTTTCAAGAGACGTCTTTATGAATCAGTGGTCAGGCGGCTGTGTCGGCGGATTCTACAAGCGTTTCCGCCAGGGCAGGGCACCCCCTCTGGCTGGTTTGTGCGCTCGTATAGTAAGCGCTGTTTCCCTGGACAGCCATTGACAATCGGGCCAGTTTATCGTATAGATATTCACGTTACTATTGAACAAAGGCGTTCGTCAGATGACAAAGGTGTCTATCGGGCACTTCGGATGTGATGAACGCCTTTTCTGTTTAGGAGGATTACTCTATGCAGAATGAAGGGCAAACGCGGATACCATCCGGCTGTGCCATAACGGGGATCATCGACAAGTCAGGCCGACGCATGAGCGGCGAGATAATGATAAAGTCCATATCCGTTATGCACGACCGCTCGAATGGCCTTGGCGGCGGTTTCGCCTGTTATGGTATTTATCCGGAATACAAAGACTATTATGCTTTGCATTTGTTTTACGATTCCATATCCGCAAAAAAAGAATGTGAGGATTTTTTAGACCGACATTTCGATATCATTAACCTTTCCAAAATACCTACGCGAAAGATAAAGTCAATTACCGACGAACCGTTGATTTGGCGTTACTTTGTTACGCCTCTGCCTACAAAACTTGCCTCAAGCCAGCTCGACGAGCGGGAATTTACGGCCAGATGCGTGTTCCGTATCAATACAAGTATCGAGGGCGCTTATGTGTTTTCCAGCGGAAAGAACATGGGCGTATTCAAGGCGGTCGGCTTCCCCGAAGATGTAGGGCGGTTTTACAAACTCGAAGAATACGAAGGCTGGTGCTTTACCGCTCACGGGCGCTATCCGACGAACACGCCGGGCTGGTGGGGCGGCGCACATCCGTTCGCACTTCTGGATTATACGGTGGTACACAACGGCGAAATATCCTCTTACGACACCAACCGGCGTTCAATCGAAATGTACGGCTATAAGTGCTCGCTCCAGACCGACACTGAAGTTATCACCTACATAATTGATTACCTGCACAGAAAACACCAGCTTGCCTTCAAAGAAATCGCTTCGGTTATCGCGGCTCCGTTCTGGTCGACTATAGGACGCATGAAACCGGACGATCTGGAGACCCATGAGTACCTGCGCATCATGTACAGCGGGCAACTGATAACCGGCCCGTTCTCAATTCTTGTGGGCTTTGACGGCGGACTGATGGCGTTAAACGACAGGCTTAAACTGCGGAGCATGGTGGTCGGCGAAAAGGATGAGCTGGTATACATCGCAAGCGAAGAAGCGGCTATCCGCGTCATTGAGCCGAACCTTGACACAATCTGGGCCCCCAGGGGCGGCCAGCCTGTGATCGTCTTTATGAATGGGCGCGTTCCGGATTCCGGACCAGCCATATACAGGGGTGAAGAATGGCATTGAATTATATATATCCGGAATATGAAGTTATAAGGAATGGCGACAGGTGTATCACCTGCCGCGCCTGTGAACGTCAATGCGCAAACGAGGCGCACGAATATCTGGCTGAAATGGACAAAATGGTTACCAACGAAGCAAAATGCGTAAACTGCCACCGTTGCGTTTCGCTCTGTCCCACCCGAGCCCTGAAGGTTGTAAAAAGCGGCAACACGTACAAGCATAATTCAAACTGGAACGCCAAAACCATCGACGAAATTTACAAGCAGGCGGATTCAGGCGGTGTGCTTTTGTCAAGCATGGGCAATCCTGAAGATTATCCGGTATACTTTGACAAAATAATTATTAACGCTTCGCAGGTTACAAACCCGTCCATCGATCCTTTGCGCGAGCCGATGGAGACAAAGATATTTCTGGGCGCAAGGCCGAAAACAATAGAACGCGACAGTAATGGCCGTATCAGGAACAACCTGGCACCGCAGCTAAAACTGTCCATGCCGGTAATGTTCTCGGCCATGAGCTACGGTTCCATAAGCTACAACGCGCACGAAAGTTTGGCGCGCGCAGCCGAAGAACTTGGCATATTTTACAATACGGGCGAAGGCGGCCTGCATCAGGATTTTTACCGTTATGGCAAAAACACCGTCGTGCAGGTCGCGTCGGGACGTTTCGGCGTCCACCCGGATTACCTGAACACGGGCGCGGCAATTGAGATAAAAATCGGCCAGGGCGCCAAGCCAGGTATCGGCGGGCATTTGCCGGGCATGAAAATAGTCGGCGACATATCCCGCACAAGAATGATTCCGGAAGGCACCGACGCTATCTCCCCCGCGCCGCACCACGACATATATTCGATAGAAGACCTGCGCCAGCTTGTTTATTCCTTAAAGGAAGCTACGAACTATCAAAAGCCGGTAATTGTCAAAATTGCAGCTGTCCATAACGTAACCGCGATTGCAAGCGGCATAGCGAGAAGCGGCGCGGACATCATTGCAATCGACGGCTTTCGCGGCGGAACGGGCGCAGCGCCGACCCGCATACGTGACCATGTCGGCATTCCCATAGAGCTTGCGCTTGCAGGCGTTGACAAGCGCCTCAGGGACGAGGGGATCCGCGACAGCGTATCCATTATCGCGGGCGGCAGCATTCGTTCCAGCGCCGACATCGTGAAAGCGGTCGCGCTGGGCGCTGACTGCGTGTACGTCGCTACGGCAGCGCTTATTGGGCTTGGCTGCCACCTTTGCAGAAACTGCCACACCGGCAGATGCAACTGGGGCATCGCAACGCAAATCCCTGAACTTACCAAACGGCTGAACCCGGACCTCGGGTACAAGCGCCTCACCAATCTGATAACCGCGTGGCAGCACGAGATCAAGGAGATGATGGGCGGCATGGGCATCAATTCGATTGAGGGCCTTAAGGGAAACAGGCTCATGCTCCGCGGAGTGGGGCTTAACGAAAAAGAGCTTGAAATTCTGGGGCTTAAACACGCAGGAGAATGACAGTGGAAGGAAACGTGAAAAAAATCATCAGTGGGAAAGTGCGGGAAGTTTACGAGATATCAGAAGACAAATTAGTCATTGTTACAACGGACAGAATTTCCGCTTTTGACGTGGTTTTGTCAAAGCCTGTCGCGAACAAGGGAAAGGTGCTAAACGCCATCTCCCTTTATTGGTTTAACTTAACGAAAGGCATCATCCACAACCATATTATCTCAAGCGATCTAAAAGATATGCCTGAGTTTTTCCAAAAGGACGAATTCGAGGGGCGCACAGTTCTGGTAAAGAAGCTAAAAATGCTGCCGTTTGAATTTATAGTCAGGGGATATATGTTCGGCAATATGTGGGAGGCATATTCCAAAGGTGAAAAATTCTGCGGCCAAAATATCGATGGCAATTACAAACTTGCCGAGAAACTGGCCGTCCCGCTTTTTACCCCTTCCACAAAAGCGCGTGTCGGGCATGACGAGTATATCTCTGTTCAACACGTTAAGGACGTGATTGGTGCGGAGCTGGCCGGCAGGATAGAAACAGTTAGCCTAAAACTTTACAACACCTGCTACAACTACGCTTACAACAAGAACATAATTATCGCCGATACCAAATTTGAATTCGGCCTTGATGAGCATAACAGCCTTTATGTCGCGGACGAAATACTTACGCCGGATTCAAGCAGGTTCTGGAGCCTTTTGGATTATAAGGCGGGGGTTTCTCCAAAAAGTTACGACAAGCAATTGGTAAGGGACTGGCTCACGGAAAACAAAATAAACGGCGAGATGCAATTTGACAAGGTGAGCGACGAGGTTCTAAGGAAAACATCGGAGATCTACGCGGAATGTCTAACGAAAATAACAAGCCTTGTATGACAAGGCAGATGATTAAAGCCGCGGGGTAGTAAGGAGAAGTGAATAAGTGAAAAGGGTTTATGTAAATGAAAAATGGTGCCTTGGCTGTCATTTGTGCGAATACTACTGTGCTTTTGCGGGGACAACCGAAAGCGACATGGCTCGGGCGCTGAAAGGCATAAAGATACGTCCGAGAATCCATATAGAGAAAAAAGACGACATCAGTTTCGCCGTTTCCTGCCGGCACTGCGAGGAACCGTATTGCGTCAAGGGCTGTATTACCGGCGCGTTAACCATTGCCGACGGCGTAATTACGATTAACAAGGACAAATGCGTAAGCTGTTTTACCTGCATTATGAGCTGTCCGTACGGCGCTGTATCCCCTTCTGAAGACGGCGCTGTGCAGAAATGCGAGCTATGCGTAAGCACCGCTGCGGGAACGCCGGCCTGCGTAAAGGGCTGTCCGAACAATGCCATTGTTTTTGAAGAGAGGGGGTAAATGTCTTGAAATACGTTATCATAGGCAATTCCACTGCAGGCATTGGCGCGGTAGAAGGAATAAGATCAATAGACAAGCAAGGCGAGATCACAATTATCACTGACGAGGCATACCACACATATTCGCGCCCTCTCATTTCCTATCTTTTGCTTGGCAAGGTTACAAAAGAAAGCATGAGATACCGCAGGGATAATTTTTATAGTGATAATAACTGCACTCTTCTATCGAATGCAGTCGCAGAAAAAATTGACGCCAAGGCAAAAAACGTGGTTTTACGCGACGGCAAAAAAATAACCTACGACAAGCTGCTTGTCGCGACAGGCTCTTCGCCGTTTGTACCGCCCTTCGAGGGCCTGGATACCGTAAAGGACAAATACACTTTCATGAGCCTTGACGACGCGCAGAAACTGGACACGGCGTTAGGAAAAGACAAGCGCGTGCTGATTGTCGGCGCGGGGTTAATCGGCCTGAAATGCGCCGAGGGCATTCACGAGCGCGTCAAGCATATCACGGTGCTTGACCTTGCCCCGAGGATTTTATCCAGCATACTCGACGACGACGGCGCGAAACTGGTTAAAAACCACATTGAAAGCAAGGGCATCGAGTTCAGGCTTTCTGCCAACATCAAAAGCTTTAAGCCAAACGCCGCTATTTTAGAGGGCGGCGAAACAATAGATTTCGACATCCTGGTCCTTGCCGTTGGCGTACGGCCCAACACCGCACTATTGAACGGCATTGCGAAGATCGATAAGGGCATTGCCGTCAACGAAAAATCAGAAACATCGGCCCCTGACATTTACGCGGCGGGCGATTGCACGCAAACGAATGACATTTCAAGCGGGCAGAACAAAATCATGGCGCTTTTGCCTAACGCTTACATGCAGGGCGAATGTGCTGGAATCAATATGGCGGGTGGCGACAAGATCTTCGACAAGGCAATCCCCATGAACGCAATCGGGTTCTTCGGCCTGCACATGATCACGGCAGGCAGCTATGCGGGAGACGTACACGCCGAAACCGGCAGGGACAATTACAGGCGTTTGTTTTACAGCGACAACAAACTTAACGGGTATATCCTTATCGGCAACGTGGAAAAAGCCGGGATTTATACAAGCCTTATCCGCGAGCGAACGCCGCTTGACACAATCGACTTCGCCCTCGTTTGCGAGAAGCCGGGGCTTATGGCGTTCAGAAAAGAGGAAAGAATGGTAAAACTTGGAGGAGCTTCATAATGAACATATCGGCGCAAAATTTAGACCACAAAGAGCTGAACAAACTGATAAGAAACGCAACGGAAGCCGTCTGCATAAATAATTGTTTTGGACAGAGGTTTATCGGAAGCGGCATGAGCGGCAAAAATATAACGATAAACGGAACGCCGGGAAACGCGATGGGCGCTTATTTTAACGGCGGAACCATTACGGTAAACGGCAACGCGCAGGACGCCGTCGGCGATACGATGAACGACGGCAAAATCATCATCCACGGCAACGCCGGCGACGCGCTTGGCTACGCCATGCGGGGCGGCAGTATTTTTGTAAAGGGCAATGCCGGGTACAGAACCGGCATACACATGAAGGAATACAAGGAGAAAAAACCGGTAATCGTCATCGGCGGCAAAGTGGGCAGTTTTCTGGGCGAGTACCTGGCCGGTGGGGTGATTGTCGTGCTTGGCATTGGTTCGGAAGAAGCCCCTGTCTATTATTTTACAGGAACCGGAATGCATGGCGGGAAAATCTTTATACGGACGACCAAAGACCTTCTGAGCCTGCCGGTACAGGTTGTCTTGTCAAACGCTACGGCGGAAGACTTAAACGAGATTAAGCCATACCTCCTGGAATTTGCGGGTCATTTCGGAATGAATACAGATTCGCTTTTAAAAGACAATTTTTATTTGCTAAAGCCCAATACAAAAAACCCGTACAAACAGTTATATACAGCAAATTGAGGTTGTAATGGAAAGCGCTTTGATAATTTCCTGCTCAGAAAAAGAAACGGCTTTCTTTACAGAGCTGTTAAGCTCTGCTTCCATTCATCATATTGCTTCCATAAAGTCTGTCGACAGCGCCCAAAAACTTATTCTACAAGAGGACTTCGATCTGGTGATTGTCGACGCGCCTCTGCGTGACGAATCTGGCGAAAACTTTTCCAGGCATATCGTTTCAAAGGGCATAGCGCAAGTGATCCTCCTGGTAAAAAACGAGTGCTTTGATTCTGTTTCCGCAGTATATGAGGGCGACGGAGTGTTCGTAATTTCAAAGCCGGTGGACAAAGCGTTTTTTTTGGCCGCGCTCTCTCTGACCAAATCGGCTCAAAACAGGATAAAGCGGATACTGAATGAAAACGTGCAGTTAAAACAAAAAATTGAAGACATACGCATTATTGACCGCGCAAAATGCATATTAATATCCATTATGAAAATGAATGAACAGGAAGCCCACAAGTATATAGAAAAACAGGCGATGGACATTCGTTCAACAAGAAGAATTGTTGCTGAGGGAATATTAAAGCTTTATGAAAATTACTAGAAAGCTGAACGAGGAATGCGCCGTTTTCGCCGTAAGCCTGGCCATTGACGAAGCCGCCGGGCTTACCTACAACGGCCTGTTGTCGCTTCAGCACCGAGGCCAGGAAGGCGCGGGTATCGCCGTTGTAAACGACGGCCATATATTTTGCCACAAGGACACGGGGCTTGTCAGCGAGGTTTTTTCCACTGCCGAGCTTGAAAGACTGCCCAAAGGGAAAATCGCCGTCGGGCATACGCGGTACTCAACAACCGGCGTCAATAAAAGGGAAAACGTGGGGCCTTTCGTAACGGACTACCTAACCGGAAGGATCGCGGTAGCCCACAACGGCAACGTAACAAACGCCCTTGAAATACGCGAAGATTTAAAACGCCAGGGCTTGCGCTTCGGCGCTACCAGCGACAGCGAGGTTGTTTCATCGCTCATGGCATACTGCATGATGAAGGAAGCCGATCCTTTATCAGGCATCATTAAAGCAGCGGATATGCTGAGGGGCGCGTTTTCGCTTGCGATAGTCTGCAACGACGACAAGCTGATTGCCATACGCGACCCAAACGGTTTCCGCCCCCTCTGCATCGGGCAAAACGAACTCGGGTTCGCCGTGGTTTCCGAGAGCTGCGCCCTTGACGCCTGCGATTTTAAGTTCGTCAGGGATGTACTGCCCGGCGAGGTAGTTGTAATAGAAAACGGAGAAATAAAGAGCGCGGGAATAAAACTCAATAAAAGGGAAAATGATCGGGGGCTTTGTATTTTTGAATACGTTTATTTCGCAAGGCCGGACTCGGTAATCGACGGGCTTTCCGTATATTTAACGCGGCACAACATGGGGCTAATACTGGCGGAAGAACATCCGGTAGACGCCGATCTGGTCTGCGGAGTGCCGGATTCCGGCCTGGACGCCGCTGTCGGATACAGCGAAAAAAGCGGAATACCGATTGCCGCAGGCTTTGTTAAAAACCGCTACATTGGCAGAAGTTTTATCTACCCCACGCAAACCCAGCGGGACAACGCCGTCAAGCTCAAGCTCAATCCCCTTGCGGCTGGCATTCGTGGGAAGAAGATCGTGCTTGTGGATGACTCCATCGTGCGCGGCACTACAAGCGAAAAAATCGTCAGGAGCCTAAAAAACTCAGGCGCCAAAGAGGTACACATGCGTGTCTCTTCGCCGCCTTTCCGCCACACCTGCCATTACGGAACCGACATTGACAGCGAGGAAAACCTTATTGCGAACAAGATGAGCCTGGATGGCATCAGGGCTAAAATCGGCGCAGACAGCCTGGGCTATATCAGCATAGAGGGCCTAAAGCAGGCTTGCGGCGGATGCGCCCTGGCTTTTTGTACGGCTTGCTTTACGGGCAACGGCGAATCCGAGCGGGCAAAGAAAAATGTTTTTGAATAGAAAACAGGCTAGTGCTTATTTACATAAAGACCTCTCACAGAGGCACGAAGCACACAGAGAACACGGAGGATGATGACTTGTTACCTAATTACGCATTACCTACTATGTTCATTTTTAT
>Ga0268262_10006279_pt1 | contig 11460 bp, 8 predicted proteins | sample TergutNc150P3_FD_190354 | JGI IMG/M metagenome (GOLD analysis project Ga0268262, IMG submission 190354) | Nasutitermes corniger P3 segment gut microbial community from laboratory colony in Florida, USA - Nc150 P3 (SPAdes) (version 2) | ecosystem: Host-associated > Arthropoda: Insects > Digestive... | reverse complement strand
TGGGCTTCGGTCAGGTCCTTGTTCAAGCGGTCGCGCAGGGCCTGGCTTCCGGCTTCCGGGGCCACGGCCGCGCCCTGGAGGCGGCCGGCGGCCAGTTTTTCCGCCAAAGCCGGGGTCAGGGCCGAGAGGCGCAGGGAGGAAAGGGTCACGGCCCGGCCCTGGCGGAAAAGTTCGGCCAGGAGTTCGGAGAGGTCCGGGTGTTCCGCGGCGGCCGGGCTCACCAGACCGACCTTTTCCGAGGCCGGGGCTCCCAGAGCCTCCAAGATGGCCCGGAGGGGCCAGGGGCGGTGGGGCCGGAAGAGAGCCCCGGTGAGGCAGAAACGGCAGCCGTGGGGACAGCCTCGGCTGATTTCCACCAGGCGCACGCCGGAAAATTCAGCTTGGGGGCTGACTATGGGGGAGACCGGAGGGCAGAGATCAGTCGGAGGCGGCCAAGCCAGCACGGCGGGACGAAGGGGGGAAAACTCATCTTCGCCCGGCGGGCTTAAGGCTTGGCCCGGGGCGGGGACGGCTGCGCGGAGGTCTTGATCTCCCTTGGCCGAATAGGCCGCCTCCGCGCCCGGCCGGAGGGCGCCCGGAGTGTGCCGGGCCAGGTGACGGAGCCTTTCGGGTTTGGTGGGGAGGGGATATGATGAATCCAAGGCGTGCCAAGCTGAAAGAAACTCCGGCCACTGGGCTTCGGCCTCTCCGGCCAAAATCAGGTCAACCCAGGGCCAAAGGGGCCAGGGGTTGGCCCAAACGGCCACTCCGCCGGCCAGAACGGGGGGGGCGTCCTCAGCCCGCTCGTCCCGGCCGGGGGCCAAGCCGCCGGCCGCCAGGAGGACCGGCAGGCGCCAATAATCGTTTTCCAAGGAGAGTGATGCGGCCACCAAGTCGAAATCCCGGAGGGGCCGGCCGCTCTCCAAGGACAGCAAAGGCGCGCCGCTGCGGCGGTAGGTTTCGGCCAGGACGCCGTCCGGCCAGAAAAAGCGTTCGGCCAGGACATCCGGTCGCCGGTTCAAGAAGCCGTAGATGGAGAGATAGCCCAAGGCCGACAGGCTGGTTCGGTAATCGCCGGGCCAAATCAAGGCCACGGACAGCCGGCCGCCGGGTTCCTTGGGCGGCGGCCCGGTTTCCGCGGCCGTCAGTTCCCGGAGGCGGGCTTTAACGCTCCAGGCCAAGACCGGTTTTCATCGGCCTGGCGCCCCGCCCTTTTCCGCGTTCAAACGGCGCCGCGGCGGAGATAAACGAAGACCGGTCTTCATCAGCCCCCGCCCTTTTCCGTGTTCAATCGGCGCCGCGGCGGAGATAAGCCAAAACCGGTTTTCATCAGCCCCCCCGCCCTTTTCCGTGTTCAATCGGCGCTGCGGCGGAGATAAGCCGGGACAGCGTAGTTGTCTTCGCCCAGGTTCAGGGAATCAAGGGGCTTTCTTTTGATGCGGTCAATGGCCGGATGTTCCAGGTTGCCTTCGCCGTAGCCCAGGGCCTCATAGCGCCGGAGGCGCTCCCGCCGGCTGGCGCTGCCGATGGAGGCCTTTTGATGGGCCGGCGTCCGTTCCGCTTCCCGGGGCAGGACCTGGGGGGCCGGGGCGGCGGGCGGAGGAGTATATTTCAGGACCTTGGGTTCTTCGACGGGCGCTTCAGCCCGCACCGGTTCAGCCGGGCGCTCCGGTTCCTCGACCGGTTTGACCAGGGCGGCCGGTTGCTTTTCGACGGCGGCCGCCTGGCCGCCCAGCCCGGTGGCGATGACCGTGACCTTGACCAAACCGTCCTCGGCCAGGCTGGAATCAAAGGCCATGCCGGTGAATATCTCAGCCTCCGGGTGGGCCGCGGCGGTGACGAAATCGCTTATGGTGGCGATTTCCTCCAAGCCCAGATCATTGGGCCCGGGGCCGGTGATGTTGATTAGGATGCCCTGGGCGCCGGCTATGGAGAGGTCGTCCAGGAGGGGGCTCATGACGGCTTCCTCGACGGCCTTGCGGGCCCGGTCGGGGCCGCTGGCCTGGCCCACGCCCATTATGGCCGGACCGCGTTTGGTCATGACGGTTTTGAGATCCTGGAAATCGACGTTGACCAGGCCCTGGCCGGTGATTAGGTCGGTGATGCCCTGGACGGCCTTTAAGAGTACCTTGTCGGCCTCATGAAAGGCTTCCTGGATGGTGCAGCCCTTGGGCATGGTATCCATGAGTTTCTGGTTGGGGACCACCAGGATGGAATCGCAGTGCCGGCTCAACTCTTCGATGGCCTCCTGGGCCTGTTTCATGCGGACCTTGCCTTCGTAGTCGAAAGGCTTGGTCACCACGGCCACGATGAGGGGGCGGTTGTTGAGCTGGGAGAGGAGTTCGGCCACCACCGGGGCGCCGCCGCTGCCGGTGCCGCCGCCCATGCCGGCGGTTATGAAGACCAAATCGCTGTCGGCCAGGAGGTCCCTGATCTTGTCCAAGTCTTCCAGGGTCGCGTTCTTGCCTTTTTCAGGCTTGCCGCCGCAGCCTTGGCCCCTGGTCAACTGGGCGCCGAGCTGGATTTTATGAGGGGCCAGATTGCGGTCCAGATCCTGCATATCCGAATTGGCGGCCACGAACAAGGGCCCGGTGAGCCCGGCTTCGATCATGTTGTTGATGGCGTTGTTGCCGCCGCCGCCGATGCCGAACACCTTGATTTTGTGCAGTATCTTCTGGTCCTGAAAAGCGAATTCCATCATCTAAGTCCCTCCCTGGAAACCCGCGGCCCCGGGTTTCGCGCCGGCCGCGCCATCTCTGGCGGGTCCGGCTGTGGCCGGGTCAGCCCGGTTGTTAAAGGGGCCGAGCGCCCGACATATTTCGGATTTTACCACATTTCCGTTATCTTAGCAACTAAAATGTGGCTCCTTCAGCCAAGTCCAGGCCTCAAAAACTTTCCTTGATCCAGCGCTTGAACCGCCCGAAGATCGAAGGGAAGGAACCGTCCTGGCGCGGCCCGCCCCCTTTCAGGTTCTCCTTTTTCAAGCCGTAGAGCACCAGGCCGACGGCCGTGGCATATTTTGGGTCGTTGATGACGTCCTTGAGCCCGCCTATCTCCCGGGGATAGCCCCGACGCACGGGCAGATCGAAAATCTGTTCGGCCAGTTCAGGCACCCCTTCCAGGAGAGCCGCGCCGCCGGTGATGACCAGCCCGGAATTGAGCTGGTCGTCAAAGCCGCTCTTGACCAGTTCCCGGTTGATGAGCATCATTATCTCCTCGACCCGGAGTTCCAGTATGTCGGCCAGCACCCGGCGGTCCACCAGGCGCGGGGAACGGCCGCCCACCGAGGGCACCTCGATGACCTCGTCGTCCCCCACCATGGAGGTCAGGCAGCAGCCGTGGATCTTCTTGAGTTCCTCGGCGCTGGCGGTGGGCGTGCGCAGCCCCACGGCCACATCGTTGGTCAGGTGCGAGCCGCCCAGGGCCAAGACCGAGGTGTGCTTGATGCTGTTCTGGGAAAAGATGGCCATGTCGACCGTGCCGCCCCCGAAATCCAGAAGGGCCACCCCCAGTTCCTTCTCTTCCGGCGTCAAGACCGCGTCGGCCGAGGCCACCGACTCCAGCACTATGTCCCGGACGTCCAGGCCGGCCAGGTGGGCGCAGCGAACCAGGTTCTGGGCGCTGGTGATGGCCCCGGTGACGATGTGGACCTTGGCCTCCAGCCGCACTCCGCCCATGCCCACCGGGTCCTGGATGCCGGCCTGGTTATCGACGATGAATTCCTGGGGAATGGTGTGGATGACCTCGCGGTCAATGGGTATGACCATGGTCCGGGCCGCCTCCAGGACCCGTTCCACATCGCTGGGGGTGACTTCCCGGTTTTTTATGGCGATGACGCCCTGGCTGTTGCGGCCCTCGATGTGGCCGCCGGCAATCCCCACGTAAACCTCCGGGATTTCACAGCCGGCCATGAGTTCCGCTTCCTTCACCGCCTCCCGGATGGCCGTGACCGTGCTGTCGATATTGACCACCGCCCCCCGGCGCATACCCTGCGACGGATGGCTGCCGATGCCGACGATGTCTATACCGCCTTCGTCATTGGGCTCGCCGACCACGCAGCATATTTTGGTGGTGCCGATATCCAGCCCGAAAATCAAGTCTTCCGCCATTTTCCCCTCCATGCCCCGGACGTTGTTGACCAAACTCCAAGACCCGGTTCAGCCGGGCCGGACGATCACCCGGGGACTGGCTTCCAGGTTGATGTAAGCCAAATTCTCAAACTGTCCGCGCTGTTTCAAATGAGCCTCGACCCGGTCCAGGCGCCGGAATTTCTCCTCATAAGCCCCGAAACCGACCTTGACCTCCAGTTCGCCCCGCCGGGCGAAAACAGTGAGCCCCCGCACGGCGTCGAAGTTTATTTCGGAAATCATATCCAGCCTCAACTCATCCTGGCGGGCCTCCAGAACCGCCACCAGGCTGAAGATTTCCGACAGAGCCGTCACGACCCCCGGGGTGCGGCTCAAAAGTTCATCCTCGGTGAAGCCGCTCACTATGACCAGGTTCGGGTTTTCCCCCGGTTCCAGGGCCTTGAACGGACGCCCCCCCTCGTTCAGGTAATAGAGCCGGCCCAGGCTGGCCAGGATTTTGGGCCGGTGTTCGACGATGTCTATGGTCACCGTGTCCGGCATGGCCTTGGACACCCTGGCCGTGTCCAGCCAGGACAGAGCGGCCAGGGCGGCGGCGGCCTGGTCGGTATCGAAAAGCCAGATGTTGACCGGGCGGTCCAGCCCGGCGGCCAGGAGTATCTCGTCGCGGCTGATCCGGCTCAAGCCGGAGATGTTGACTTGCTTGACGGCGAAATAATCCGATTTCGAGACGTAGAGATAACCTATCAGGAGACCCGCGGAAATCACGGCCAGGGCCAGGACGGCCAGGACCGCGCCGAAGACGGCCGTAAGGCCGCGCCCCAGGATTTTGAGGCCCAAGCCGAAGGCCGGCCGAGCCGGCCCCCCGCGGGTCAGGCGGATGGACCGCGAAGGCCGCCTGCCCGAAAGGGAAGACCGTTTGCGCCCGCTCATGCCCTCACCCCGCCGTCCGCGCTCACGACCTTGAGTTCCAGTTCCAAGGCCAGACCGTGCCGCGCCAAAACGCCCTCCCGGACGCGGTCTATGAGGGCCAGGATATCCGCGGCCGTGGCCCCGTTCTCCGCCAGGATGAAATTGGCGTGGACTTCGCTCACCCTGGCCCCCCCTATCCGGCGCCCCTTCAAGCCGCATTCGTCAATGAGCCGCCCGGCTGAAAGGGACGGCGGGTTCTTGAACACGCAGCCGGCCGAACGGCCGCCTCTCGGCTGCCCGCTCCGCCGCGCCCGCATCTCCGCCAGGCGCGCCCGGAGTTCCCCGGCCGGCCGGGGGGTCAAAGCGAATTCAGCGGCCAGAATCACGGCCCCCTCCGGGAGCCCCGCCAGGCTGCGGTAAGTGAAATCAAGTTCAGCGGCGGAAAGGCGGCGAGTCCGCCCCTCACTGTCCAGGATGACAAGCCCGGCCACGGCCCGGCCCAGGCCTTCCGGCCCCGCCCCGGCATTGCCCGACACTGCCCCGCCCACGGTTCCGGGCAGGCCGGCCAAGCCTTCCAGGCCACTCAAATCCCTGGCCAAGGCCCAGGCCAGAAGGTCGGCCGCCGCCGCCGCCGCCCCGGCCCGAACTTGGGAACCCTCGCCCTCCAAGGCGGCGAAGCCGGAACCCAGCTTGATGGCCAGGCCGTCAAAACCGGCATCCTCAAAGAGCAGATTGGAGCCGCCGCCCAGAATGATGCAAGGCACTCTTTCCTTCCGGGCCAGGGCCAGGAGAACCGCCAGTTCTCCGGCCTCTTCCGGCCGGGCCAGCATTCGGGCCGGACCGCCCACCCGGAAGGTGGTGAAATCCCGGAGCGGCGCCCCGAAGGTCAGGCGGCCGCCCAGGTTTTCGGCCAATTCGCGCCAGGGATCGGTCATCGGCCCTCTCCGCCGGTTTCTTCCAGCCGGCTCATAAGGCGCAGGGTTTCCTCGCCCACCAGGTTGATATTGCCGGCCCCCAGGGTCAAAAAGACATCCCCCGGGGCCAGGCTGGCGGCCAAAATCTCGGACAGGCCGGAGAGATCGGCCTGGTAGCTGACATCGCGGTGCCCGTGGCTGCGGATGGCCTCGGTCAGGCGCCGGGAATCCACGCCCTCCATGGGCGTCTCCCCCGCGCCGTAGATATCGGTGACGATGAGGCGATCCGTCTGGTTGAAGGCCGGGATGAATTCGTTAAAAAGGCTCCAGGTGCGGCTGTGCCGGTGCGGCTGGAAAAGCACCACCCGGCGCCGCCGGGGGAAACATTCGGTCAGGGCGGCCAGGGTGGCCCTGATCTCCGTGGGATGGTGCCCGTAATCGTCCAGAAAGGTCACCCCCCGGGCCTCGCCCTTTTTTTCAAAACGCCGCCCCACCCCCTTAAGTTCCGCCAGGCCGCCCATGACCGTTTCCGGGTCCAGGCCCATCTCCAGGCCCACGGCCGCGGCGGCCAGGGAATTCAAGACATTGTGCCGGCCGGGGATTGAAAGGTTCACCCGGCCCAGGGTCCGGCCCGACCGGCAGAGATCGAAGGCGTAGCCCCAGTCGCCGCACTGGACGTTTCGGGCGGAAACCTCGGCCTGGCCCGAGAGGCCGTAGGTCAGGCAGCGTTTCTTGATCTTGGGGATAAGGCTCTGGACATTGGGGTCATCCAGGCAGATGACGGAGAAACCGTAGAAGGGCACCTTGTTGACGAAGGCCAGGAAGCTTTCCTTCAAGTGTTCCAGGTCCCGGTAGTAATTCATATGTTCCAGGTCGATGTTGGTCACCACGGCGATGGTGGGGGAGAGGAGCAGAAAGGAGCCGTCCGATTCGTCGGCCTCGGCCACCAGGAGCTCGCCCTGGCCCAGGCGGGCCCCCACGCCCAGGTGGTTCAAGCGGCCGCCGATGACCAGGGTGGGGTCCAGCCCGGCCCGGGTCAAAACCGTGCCCACCAGGGAGGTCGTGGTGGTCTTGCCGTGGCTGCCGGCCACGGTCACGGCGTATTTGAGGCGCATCAGCTCGGCCAGCATTTCGGCCCGGGGTATGACCGGAATAAGATCGCGCCGGGCCGCGACTACCTCGGGATTGTCGCCGGGCACGGCCGAGGAGACCACCACCACTTCCGCTCCGCGCACGTTCAAGCCGGAATGCCCTATGGCGACTTCCGCCCCCATTTCCGAAAGCCGGCGGATTATGTCGCTGGACTTGAGGTCCGAGCCGCTGACCTGGTGGCCCAGGTTCAAAAGAACCTCGGCCAGGCCGCACATGCCGATTCCGCCGATGCCCACGAAGTGTATGTGCCTTTTTTTCCTGAACATCATTTAGGTTTCCTCGGCCTTTCGGCCAGTTCCAGGCAGATCTCGGCCAGACGGACATCGGCCTCTAGCCTCGCCAGCCCGGCGGCGGCCCGGGACATGACGGCCAGTTTTTCAGGGGCGCTCAAGAGGCCCCCCAGGACCTCGGCCAGAGTCTCCGGCGAGAGGCCGGCCTGGGGCAGAACCAAGGCCGCCCCGGCCCTCTCAAAAAAACCGGCGTTGGCGGCCTGATGGCCGTCGGCCGAACTCGGCAAAGGCACCAGGACGGCCGGCAGGCCGGCCACGGCCAGTTCCGCCAAGGTGATGGCCCCGGCCCGGCCCACAACCAGGTCGGCCCGCCGGTAAAGCGCGGCCATGTCCTGATAGAATTCGGCCGCCTCGGCCTCCGCCCCGGCCTCTTGGTAAATGCGCCGCACTTCGGCCAGATCGGCCGTTCCGGTCTGATGAATGATTTTGACCGCCACCCCCCGCCGGACCAAAGAGGCCAAGGCCGGAGCCGCCGCGAGGTTCAGGGCCCGGGCGCCCTGGCTGCCGCCGGTGACCAGAACGCACAGGGGCCGGCGGTCGAAATTCCTTTCCATGTCCCGGAGAGCCGTTATTTCCGGGCGGACGGGGTTGCCGGTGACCAGGACCCGGCGGGCCGGGAAGGCCGGCGCGGCCTCTTCAAAGCCCAGACAGATCCGGGCGGCCAGACGGCCCAGGACCTTGTTGCTCAGGCCGGCCCGGGAATTCTGCTCTTGGATGACCAGGGGCACGCCCAGGCACCAGGCGGCCAAACCCACCGGCACGGTCACATAGCCTCCGGCCCCGAAACAGACCAGGGGGCGATAGGACCGCAAAAGCCCCAGGGCTTGCCAAAACCCGGCCCAGGCCAGCCGGAGGCCCTTTAAGCGGGCGACCGGCCCCAGGCCCTTCCAACCGCCGGCTTTTAGCTCCACCCGGCGGAATCCGGCCGGGTCCAGAATGACCGCCTCCACAGGCCGGCCGGTGCCCACAAACAGGCAGTCGGCCGCCGGCCGAAGTTTTTTCAGGGCCAGGGCCAGGGAGAGGGCCGGCCATAAATGCCCGCCCGTGCCGCCGGCGGCCAGGATGAAACGCGGTTCATTCATGGTTTCCCTGTCCATCAGGCCGGCCCTCCGGCCCGGGCCGCCGTAAAGCCCCGGAAAAGCCTTACCGGCGCCTTTTCACCGTGACACTGGCTGGATACATTCATGAGGAGGCCCATGGCCGCGCAGCAGACCAAAAGGTTGGTTCCGCCGTAGCTGAAAAACGGCAGGGGCAGGCCCTTGGTGGGGATCAGGGCCGTGACCACGGCCATGTTGAAAAAGGCCGGCACGGCCACCACCAGCGTGGCTCCCAAGGCCAGATAAACCCCGCTTTTATCCCGGACCGCGACCGCCCGGGCTATGGCCAGCCCCCGAACGACCAGGGTGAGAAACAAGGCCCCGACCACCAGGACGCCCGCCAGGCCGACTTCCTCGGCCAGGACGGAAAAGATGAAATCGGTATGCGGCTCGGGCAGAAAGAAGAGTTTTTGCTGGCTGGCCCCCGGGCCTTGCCCCAAGAGGCCGCCCGAGGCAAAGGCGTAAAAGGAATGGATGATGTGATAGCCGGCGTCCTGGGGGGCGGACCAAGGATCCAGGAAAGCGACGATACGCCGGAGGCGGTAGGCGTAACTTATTATTTCATGGTAGAGGACCGCGCCCCCGGCCAGGGTCAGGGCGGCCAGGTGCCAGAGCTTGATGCCGGCCACGCACATCATGATGAAGGCGATCACGGCCACGGAAAAGGCCGTGCCCAAGTCCGGCTCGGCCAGGATCAGGCCCACGGTGAGCCCCAGCAAGGTCAGATGGGGCAGAAGCCCGTAGATGAAGCTGGCGTTCCGAGGCCCCTTGCGGCTAAGGGAATAAGCCAGATAGATAACGATGGCCAGCTTGGCCGTCTCTGAAGGCTGGAAACTGAAACCGGGCAGGCGGAGCCAGCGGTGGGCGCCGCTCACCTCATGCCCCACGCCGGGCAGGATAACCAGGACCAGGCCAAAGAGACTCGCGGCCAGGGCCGGATAAGCCAGGCGCAGCCAGTATTGGTAAGGCACCCGGGCCAGAACCAGCATCAACCCGAGGCCCAGGATCAGGTTCCGCAGCTGTGGCCGGAAAAAGAAATAGGCGTCTCCGAAGCGCTGTTCGGCCATTATGGAACTGGCCGAGAGAAGCATGACCAGCCCCAGCCCCGAGAGGGCCAGGACCAGGACCAGAAGCAGCGCATCGAATGGTTTTTTGTTTTCAGTCATACCGATAAACCAGCTTCCAGACGCCTCTGAGCGTTTTGTAATTTGACACCCGCTTTTAAATTCCCAGCCAGCCGACGAAAGGAGGCTCTACGCGGCCCGGGCCTGCCTTTTGACTTCCTTGACGAAGGATTCGCCGCGGTGCTTGTAATCCTTGAACATATCGAAGCTGGCGCAGGCCGGGGACAATAGCACAACCGAGCCCTTGGTCGCCGCGGCCCGGGCCTGGCGAACCGCCTCGGCCATGCTGTCGGCCACGCTTATGGGCGCCGCGCCGGCCAGGGCCGAGCCGATCTTGTCCCGGTCCTCGCCGATCAAGACCAGTTGCTTGACCTTGTCGTGGACCGGCTTGTAGAGGAGCCTGAAATCCTGCCCCTTGGCCTGGCCGCCGGCGATGAGAACCACTGGCGGCTTGAAACTGGCCAGGGCCATGGCCACGGCCCCGATATTGGTGCCCTTGGAATCGTCATAGTATTTGACCTGGCCGTATTCCCCGACCAGTTCGAGGCGGTGCTTCCGGGGCGCGAAATCCACGGCCGCGTCCAGGGCCTTCTGGGCGCTTATGCCCAGCTTGGAGGCCAGGCCGACGGCGGCCATGACGTTTTCCTGGTTATGCACCCCTTCCAGCTTGAAATCCGCCCAGGCCCGCCCGGCCGTTTCCCGGCCGGATTCGGCGACCAGGATATCCCCGCGATGAACCCAGGCCCCGTAGCGCTGCCTTTTACGGCGGGAAAAACCGAACCTGGCGGCCACGGTGTTCTTATGGAACAGGAGCGGATCGTCCTCATTCATCACGGCCAGATCCAAGGGGGTCTGGTTTATGAGAATCCGGCTCTTGGCCCGGAAATACTCGGCCATGTCCTCATAGCGGTCCAAGTGGTCCGGGCAGACGTTCAGAATGGCCGCGGCCGAGGCGTGAAAGACGCTGGCCGTCTCCATCTGGTAGCTTGAAACCTCAACCACGGCGGCCTGGGCCTTCTGTCCCTGGAGGATGAAGCGACTTAGGGGATCGCCTATGTTCCCGCCCACAAAAACCGGAATTTTGTTCTTGCGGCAAATATGCCCCAGAAGCGCGGTGGTGGTGGTCTTGCCGTTGGAGCCGGTGATGGCCAGGAGAGGCACCCGGATCATGGAGGAAGCCAATTCCATTTCGCCGGTGACGGGCATTTTTTCGGCCGCCGCCCGAAGCCCGGGGAAGCTCCAGGGGATGCCGGGGCTCAAGACGACCAGTTCCATGTTGTTGAAAGCCTCGGCGACCTTGCCGCCCAAGACCCATTTCACCGGACGGCCCTGGAAACGCTCCAGAGCCCCGCTCAGTTCCGAGGCCGGTTTCTGGTCGCAAATGGTCACTTCGGCGCCCGCTTCGAGCAGAAGTTCCGCGGCCCATTGGCCCGACAGACCCGCGCCCACGACCAGGCATTTTCCATATCTTCTTATTGCCACTGATTGCCCTCCTTGCAAACCGCTGATTTTGGCCAGGAACGAAACCTTCTTGGCGAGAAAGCCACTTGATTCATCTCACCTTCAAGGTCGACAGCCCGATCATGGCCAGGATGATGGCGATAATCCAGAATCTGACTATAACTTTCGGCTCCGCCCAGCCTTTCAACTCGAAATGATGGTGGAGCGGAGCCATTTTAAAAACCCTCCGGCCTCCGGTCAGCTTGAAATAGCCGACCTGAATGATGACGCTCATGGCCTCCATGACGAAAAGGCCGCCGACGATTATGAGAATCAGTTCCTGCTTGGCGATCAGGGCCGCGCACCCCAGGATTCCGCCCAGGGACAGGGACCCCACATCGCCCATGAAGATCTGGGCCGGGTAGGTGTTGAACCAGAGAAAACCCAGGACCGAGCCGGCCACGGCC
>Ga0268262_10006278_pt1 | contig 11461 bp, 10 predicted proteins | sample TergutNc150P3_FD_190354 | JGI IMG/M metagenome (GOLD analysis project Ga0268262, IMG submission 190354) | Nasutitermes corniger P3 segment gut microbial community from laboratory colony in Florida, USA - Nc150 P3 (SPAdes) (version 2) | ecosystem: Host-associated > Arthropoda: Insects >... | reverse complement strand
AACGACAATTCAGGTCTTAGGGTAGAGGCGTATCGCGGCGGTTTTTTGCCTAACGAACGCCATGAGATAGAGAGGGGGCTTCGCGAGGGTGTTATACAGGGCGTGGTATCAACTAACGCCCTTGAATTGGGGATAGACATTGGCGGACTTGACGCGTCGGTTGTGGCGGGGTTTCCTGGTTCATTTAACAGTTTCTGGCAACAGTCGGGCAGGGCGGGCAGAAGGGGAGGCACGTCCGTTTCGGTATTTATCGCAAGTGTGTCCCCCATTGACCAATTTATAATGAACGATCCGCAGTGGTTTTTCCGCAAAAGCGCGGAGGAAGCGCACATCGATCCCGACAATCCGTATATTTTAACGGATCACGTTAAATGCGCCTGCTTTGAACTGCCCTTCACCGATGAAGAATTGGAAGAAGACCGCATTTACGGCGAAAACGCGAAGGACGCCCTGGAGTATCTGCAAGAGGCGGGCATTGTTCGCCATACGAGTGAAAAATGGCATTGGGCGAACCGCTCATATCCCGCGGAGGGAGTGAGCCTGAGAAGTGCCGGCGCTGACAATGTCGTAATAATTGACGTAACGGAAGGAAGAAATTCCGTAATCGGCGAAATGGACAGGCCGAGCGCGAAAGAAATGATCTTTGTAAACGCGGTATACATCCACCGAGGACGGCAGTACATGGTTGAGTCTCTTGATATTGAAAGCAAAAAATGCCTAGTCCGCGAAGCGGAAGTTAATTACTTTACGGACGGTCTCGTAAAGACTGACATTAAAGTTTTAACGGAAGATGAAAAGTTTGTTTACGCGGGAGGGGAAGGAGTCCTCTCCGACGTACTTGTACGTTCCCAAGTTACAAAGTTTAAGAAACTTAAATTCCGTACCCATGAAAATATCGGCTACGGGGACATTAGCCTTCCCGAAGAAGAAATACAAACACGGTGTCTTGCGCTTCTATTCGCGCCCCAGTCAAAAGGCGGCAAAGTTTTATCTGGCATGGACGAACAGGGCATTGGAGAGGCTCTCTCAGGCGCGGGAACTCTGATACGCAACATCGCCTCGGTGTTCCTTCTTTGCGACCCCCGCGATTTGGGGATAGCGGAGCGTGTAAAAGATCCGCATTTTGGGGTAAGTGCGCTTTACATTTACGATAAGTATCCGGGCGGCACGGGGCTTACGGAAAATCTTTCCCAACGGATTGAACCGCTGTTACGCGCGGTTTTAGACGCTCTTGAACGCTGTCCGTGCCGGGGTGGCTGTCCTTCATGTGTGGGGCCGGGGCGGGATAAGAACGCTGCGAAGGAATTTTTGAGGGCGGTGGTTTAAATAACAGGTAACAGATAACAGATAACAGGTAACAAAGGGGGAGCAGGGGTTTTTTATTTATTAATTTATCAAACCTTCAGCTAATATCATTATTGCTTCTTTACTTAAATCTCTAAAACGAAATGTATAATAAATATCATATACCATTTTTTCAGTTATATTCAATTTTATATTTTCTTTTTGAGTATGATAATGTAATACATTAAGAAATAAACATAATGCAATTTTTGCATTTAATACATTATTAGAAATACCATCAAAATGAAATGGGGTTAGTTTTATAATCCAAAAACACATTAACGCCCCTTCATTCAATTCACCCATTTTACAGCCATTATAATATATATGAAAATATATTCTACGTTTTTCTATTCGTTCAATTATTTCATACATAGTATCCATTGAGGTATCAATCTTTTTATGGTCAATTTTAATAATATCAGAGATATTATGCAAATAACCTGCCATTTTTGCCAACAAATTTTGAATGGTTATTTTATCCAATGATGTAAATATTGGAAATTCCTCAACTTTATTGGCCATTATTCGTTTCCAATCGATTGTATATATTGAATGATTTTTTTCCCTTCTGGAGTTGTTCTTAAATCAGCCTCTTTTGATAACATTGCATCAAAAAAAGTCTCATTATCGTCTCTTAATCTGGAATTATATTCCGTTCTCTTTTCATTCAAAAATCTTGAATAAGACGCATCATCAAATATTAAGTCCATAAAACCTTCCATATTTATTATTATATATTATTTTCAATTATGTCAACATTGTATAAAAGGAAGAGTTCACACCAAGAACACGGAGGAAGAGAAGAACACAAAGAGGAATCAGGGGTGTTCTTTGTGTGAGTTATTTACCATCCGTCTTTTTTTCCTGGTATTCCAAAGCCAAGCGAATCTGTTTTAAGACATAATCCTGTAAAAGTTCATCAAGTTTTTTGAAATTGGCGATTACCTCTTCAAGTTTAAAATCCCGTCCCTTTTCAAACATTTCCCCTTTGCCGGTCTTTAGCCAGTTTTCGTTTACCCCGTAGGTGAAACAAATCATCTTGATGATGCGATCATGGATTATACGAGTATTACGTTCAAGAGCTCCTGCAAATGACGTGCTTATTTTGAGGTCTTTGGCAAATTTTTGTTGGGTTATCTTTAGAGTTTTACGAATTTCGCCTATTCTCCGGCTTATCCCGGCGTTATTTCCCAAAAAAGCCCCCTCATAAATCAATTTTATCAAATATCAGCCTTTACGGACAAGGTGTTTTTTTATTATTCTAAACTCTTGACAAAAGCGCACAATGAATTATAATATTGCTACATTGTATTATTAATGTTTTATTGGTATTTTATGAAAAGGCAGTTTTATGACGGAACAAGAAAGACTGGATATTTTAGCCAGAGATTTTGAAAAACTCAAAGAAAACTGGAAGGACTATATTTGGGAATTAACCCGGAAACTGGCTGATATTCATTGTGAAGGTGAATTAATGGGAATTAACACTGAAATTGACAGTGTTTCAGTATGTCATATATCTGGACGTTAATATGGCAAAAACCGTTTTGCGGAATAGCATCCGCCTTGAAATAGATAATAAATACAGCATCATCATTACCATAAGGAACTAAACGTATGAAAAAACTGGTAATCGTTGTAGCGTTGTGCCTCACCGCAGTCGTAGCTTTCGGGCAGGCACGCCCCACCCTTGCAATCCTCCCCTTTACCGGCGGGAGTGGAGGGGAGGGCGAAACCCTCGCCGAACTTTTTTCCTTCGACCAAACCCTCAATGGCGCATTTACCCCAATCCCCCGTACCAGCATTAATGCTGCAATCCAGAAGGAGCAGAGCTTTCAGATGTCGTCCGGTATGACTGATCCCGAAACTATCTCCCGTATCGGGAAACAGCTTGGGGCGCGGTACATCGTGGCGGGGAGCATTACACGGCTGGGGGATCAGCAACTTATAGTCATCGCCATCATGCAGATTGAAAACCTCCAGCAAATAGCCGGGGAATGGCTGACCTACCAGAATATCAGCGAGGTGCGGGGTAAACTGCCTGAAATGGCGAAAAACATCGTTGCCGCCTCCCGCAATAATACATCTAAGCTACAAAAGCTGGCGGTGTTGCCTTTCCAGATCTCTTCCGGTGACCGCGAGGCGGACGCGCTGGCGCAGATACTTGCCGCCGAAATAATCCGTACCGGCGCATACGCCGTGTTTCCTCGTACCAAGACGCTGGAACAAATACAAGCCGAGTACAACACCCAAACTAGTGGCATTACCGACGACTACAACATTGCCTCCATCGGGCGCGGAGACAACCCGCTTCTTGCGCTTTCCGGCGCGGCGCGGAGGCTGGGGCAGGACAGGATGTTCAACGCGGCAATTATAAATGTGGAAAGCGGGGTGCAGGTGAAAGGCAACTCGGTGGAATATCAGGTTATCGAAGAAGGTCCTCAAACCATACAGATTCTGGCGGGCTTGCTGACCGGGGTTATGAATATCTCGGTATCCAATCTGCATTGGTTATTGAAAGCGGTTGACGCTATCAACAAGGCTGGAGAGGGGAATTTTACCATTACCCTAACCGGGGATATTACAGTCAGCCCCAACGACCAAAACATTAGTTTTACCAACAACGGTTGGAAAACTATTACCATTTTGGGTGATAACAGTGAACGTTCTCTTACTTGCCAGCAGAAAGAGTTTCTTCTGATAATACCTTCGGGCATTAACATGATTCTAGGTAGAAACCTGAAACTGAGTTCTTCCCTTTGGGCCGGCGTAAAAGTCGAATATGGCGGAACTCTACGCATGGAAAGCGGGGCAACAATTGCAAACTGCAATGGGACTGGCGTTTCCGTTGGTGGAACCTTTACCATGAATGGCGGGATAATTAGAGGCAACAAGTCTAGTGGTGTGGTTGTCGGTTCTAAATCAATCTTTACAATGAATGGAGGAACTATCAGCGATAATAGTGAAAAAGGTAATGGGGGAGGCGTGTATGTAGCCACAGGCGGAACCTTTACAATGAACGATGGTGAAATCAGTTATAATACTGTCATGGCATTCTCTAAAGAGTCGGGAGGGTATGGAGGAGGTGTGTATGTTAAAAAAAATGGTACATTTGTTAAAACAGGCGGGTTCTTCATGCATAACAAGGCGGAAAAAGGGGGCGATGCGGTGTATGGAGAAAACAGCAACGGCAAAGCCTTCCGTAACAACTACCAAATTACTCATTCGAACATGGACAGCCGCGTAACGGGGAAAGCCGGGGGATGGGAATAAGGTGGCGTTTTAGAACAGACAGTGATAAAAAGCATGAAAAACATCTTGCTTTTCCCCCTTTGTGTCCTTTGTTCCTTCGTGTTCTTAGTGTGAAATATTTACAAATCCGATTTGAAAAAAAAATTAACAAATATGCTTAGTGTGATTTTCGCGGTAAAATTCCTTTATTTCCTTTTTAAAGCAATTATCGTTTTCGCAAACTGTGCGGCGGTTCTGCCTGAACGCCCATTATATAAAATTTCCCAACGTGACGCTTCTTCTTTCATATCTTCCGTAAATTGAATGTTTTCGGTTGATAAAATTCCTTCAATTATCTTATAATAATCATCGCTTGTTTTTGACGTGACAAAATTTACACGAATTCCGAATCGTTCAGATAACGACAATTTTTCGCTCATAGTATCGTTAAAATGAATATCGTCGCCTTCACGGTCTTTCCATGTCTCATTGATGATATGAAATCTGTTTGAAGTCGCATAAATTAAAATATTTTCAGGTTGCTTTTCAATTCTTCCATCTAAAATGGCTTTTAAATTTTTATATCCCAAATCGCCCGTTTCAAACGACAAATCATCCAGAAAAATTATATATTTAAGACGTTTGTTTTTAATACAATTTATTAGTTGGGGTAATTCTGTTAACTTTTCTTTTGGTATTTCCACCAAACGTAATCCTTTATTATAGTATTTATTCAGAAGCGCTTTAATCATGGCGGATTTGCCGCTGCCGCTTGTACCGTATAAAAGGGCGTTATTGGCGGGTAATCCGCGTAAAAAAAGAGATGTATTTTCAATGAGTATTTCTTTTTGGGGATCTAAACAAAAAAGGTGATCCAAAGTAATATCATCCGGCTGTTCGACGCCAGTCATTTCATCTTGCCATCTGAACGCGATATATTTCGCGTTTTTTCCGGAACCAAACGCGGAATAATGGGCAATTAATTTCTCTAACATTTCCGAGGGGGCGCTTGATGACGCGACAGCTCTGAGGGAGCTTTGATATTCTTCAAAAAATATTTTATGCTTCAAAGAAGGAATGTAATTTTCAAGCGGGTTTTTCGATAATGTATCCCATAAAGTATTTAAATCTTCTAACGCGGCGGATTTCAAACTGTTTCCAATATTACAGGTTTCTTCACATACCTTGGATAAAATATTTTCATCTTCTAAAAGAGATACCGTTAAGTATTCTTTAAAAATATCTTCAGTAACAGATTCGGTTTCCGCAAATTGAATTAAATGTTTTAGTGGCAAAGTTTCAATGTTGAAATTAATATTAAAAACTTTCAAAATAAAACCCTTTTGGATACATCCTGTTTTATAACGCTAAATAAATAAAAATCCGTAATATGGCCTATTATAGCATAAAATTTGTTTATTTTAAGGTATGTGGAAGGTCAAAAAGACAAACCGTCCGTTTTTTATGCATTTTTTGACAATTTAAAGAATTTAGTAAAAAAATTGAGTTTTACAGCTTTATTTCAAGAAATTATGAACTTGAAAGGCTAAATTGGGTAAATATAATACTTCCGTCCACGGCAAATATGCAGACTTGACAAAAAATGAATAATATAGTACATAATATAAAAACAACCAAGCCTTGAATTTGTGACCTTTTTTGAGGGATTACGATTTTAGGGATGGTTAAAAGGAGTAGAGTATGGGTAAGAAAAATAGCGCGTCAAATAATGATGATAGTTTAGTTAATGATTATAAAGATAAGACTATTAAGCATTCAATAACTAGTAAATTAGAATTTAATATTAATATAGACGGTACTGAATTTCATGATCTTGAAGAAGCTATAAATCACGCATATAGATGTGGATTAGCGGAATCTTATCAAATTATGAAAAGCAGTGAACATCATGGCGCGGTTGATCAAGATGAACTTTATAAAATACTAAAGACCAGTCATTCTTTAGAGCATAAATCAGACTTTTTAAGGGAAATAGCCAAAGAATGGTTCCCATTAGAACTGCATGAGGATAAGAAAATTAAAACCGTAAATCTTGAATTAAATGAACTGGCTGATTATTTAAAGAAGTAGAGGATATTTACAATCCAAAGGCTTTGAGCAATAAATCCATTTCAAGAATATCCGCTCTTTTGTCAACGATTAACTTTAAGGGAAGTTTTTCACTAAGGAAACGCATGAACTGTACTTTGCTTTTACGGTGCTTGAATTCTATTATCTTTGATTCCAGAGACTGACGGTGTTTCTTGTTCTTAGGTTCGTTTTGTTGCAACTTTTCTATTTCATTCATGTATTTGATAATCATTGAATCATAATAATGTAATTTTTCATTATCTTCATTACATAACAGTGTTTTATCCAAATAACTTGCAATCGTATGTTTTAATTGCTGTGTGGTTTTATTTTCTAAATCTTTTAAGGGGATACTCATAAGTCGTAATAAAAAACCTTCTATAGATTGTGGATAGGAAACTATAAGGATAGGGTTTCTAAAAGATGTGTTTAATGTCTGTAAATCCCTGTATGCGCGTCCTTTTAATGTATGCCTGTCAATATTCCATGAATTTGAAAGTCCTTCCAGCGTCTCATCTGATATGGTGTATCCGGGCTTTGACTTAAAATCTTCATCGAAAAAGACATAAACATTCACATCTCTGTTGGAGTATTTTATCCCATTAGTGACTATTTGATTAGCGCTGCCGCCGTTACAGGGTTGTGGATTATACCGGACATTACTATACGATGACAAATGTTCAAGAAAAGCCCCTTCGCGCTCCCCCTCATACATAACATAAATAGATTTTTTTCTTGTTTTGGCGGCCATTTCAGGCCTCCTTTATTTTCGGACGCCCATCATACTCACCGGCAATATACTTCGTGAAATAATTTTCATCATTTCGTACACCGGCAATTTCGTCAAGGCGGGTTATCTCTGTTTCAGCTTTATCATTTTTTTCGGTAATAAGTATCTGTGTCTTAGTTAAATCCTGCAGAAACCATGGATTATGCGTTGTAAACAACAGTTGCGCGTTATTGGGATTCTTGTCTTTGTTCATGAACCTATTGATAAGCCTGCCAGTAAGATCGGGATGGAGGCTTTGTTCAAATTCATCGGCAATGAACAAGCCGCCGTCTTGCAGTATTTGGGATAAATAAATAAAAATTTGTATGTAGTGTAATGTTCCACTGGATTCCTCTGATACGATCAATGTATAATCTTTGTCTGCTATCTTATGGCTGGTTAGTATAGTAGATATTTCAATCTCATTATTAATATCATTTGCATCGGCATCCTTTAAAATTTTATATTTGTCTTTTTTCAATTCAAGTGAATATATGCCGGTATCTATTACTTTCAATTCCTCTATAAGTTCGTCCAACAGAATATTGTCATTCTGTAATATTCGAGAGATGTGGTTTATTTTATATTTTGAGTTATAGCCTTTTGAAGTTAACCAGGGCTTAACATTGGAACAGAATTTTTTAAGCAATAAAAATTCATTCTTATTAAAATAATTGAGTCCAAGCATAAGGGACAGCAAAGACATATCATCGCCAAGCCGGTTTAAATCTTGTTTGTTTATTTTTACAGTTTCTCCAAGCGTTATAGGTTTGCCAATTTCCCGTTTGAAAATATAGCTATAACGTTTAGTGGTTTCATCCCGTTTCTGCAATATTTCGTTTTGTACAACACCGTCCAGAATAGTCACTTCATATTTATATTGGATTTCATTGTCTATGAATTCGGTAGAGAATTCTGTGGGTAATCCCTGGCGGCAAAAATGGGTTACAAATCTTTTATTGAATCGGTATACAGGTAAGGAATAAGATTTACATATAGACCTTAAGAAATATACAATGCCCTTTAAAACATTGCTCTTACCGCTTGCGTTGGGACCGACAAGGCAAGCTATATTATTGATTGCTTGATCGTTAATCTCGGCAAAAGCTCCCAGTTTCTGGCTGTCCCGTATACTGAAATCTATAACAAGTTCTTTACCAATGGAGCGATAGTTAGCCAATTTAAAGTTTAAAAACATGTTTTTACCTCATATTTAACGATTTTACGTTAAATATAGCATAAAACAGGTGATTTGTCAAGGATATAAATGCAAATCCCAAAAAGCCAACAGGTCATTGGCTATTATTCTACGTTAGCAAAATATGCTACATACCTCGCTTTGACCGCGGCGCAAACGGCGAGCTGAAGCACGCCTCATTTTTTTGTCGTGGGGAGCTGTTCGGCGCCGGAACGTTTGGAATTTTTCATCTACGCCCCTTAAACGGGGCGCGGTTAATTGTTCCCCAGGGAGGATTTGAACCCCCACAAGCAGATCCAGAGTCTGCCGTGCTACCATTACACAACCGGGGAATGTATCTATAAACTGAAGGCTATTTATGCCTTTCTAGGGATAAATCCTAACTAAAACCTGATAATATGTCAACTATATGATTATACAAAAATTCATAACACTCAGTCTGTTTTGACAAAATTCATCTTTCAATGTATTCTTTAATTTATGTAAATTCAATGAAATTTCCAATATTTTGCATTATTATAAAAAAGGAGCGCGTTACGAAGAATAAAAAACTTTTAAATATAATTTTAACAATGATATTGGCATGGTTGCCGGTTTTAATGGCCTGTTCTGGCGTTACCGGAGGTCAGGTTAATTATAACAGCCTTGAAGCGACAATTGCTGAAGCGGAGAAAGAGTATGCAAACACTTATGTCGCTTCAAATGGAAATAATTTGGAGCTTGGAACATACTGGGTTACATCCCAAGTGAAAAATGATTTTGAATTGGATATTGCCGCTGCGAAAGCCGCACTTAATTCTAACAGTCCAATGACTGTGAACCAGGCAGCGAAGGATCTGGCGGGTAAAATTGAAGAATTTAAAATTGCAAGGCAGCCGGGAACCGCAGCTCCCATTAACAAAACTGGTCTGTTCGCTAAAATCGCAGAGGCGGAATTGGAAAAATTATTTGTGGTGGTTGCTTCATCTGCGGAAGAAGTCGCCCATGGCAGAAAATATGTTTCTCAATCGGTTATGGATACCTTAGTGACGGGCATTACACAGGCTAAAGACAACCTCACGTCATCCAATCAAGATCAAGTAATTACTATAACAAGTTCGTTGGATACAAAGATTACCGTATTTATGTCTGCGCGAAATGACGGAACTAAATCATCGGACTTTAAAACAGACCTTAACGATTTACTTGAGGTTGCAGAGGCAATAAAAGATAAGATAAAGACAAGTGACAGAAACGGGGACGATGTAGGTCCGGCGGAATATTGGGTTAGCGAGAATAATTATAGTGATTTTAATGGCGTAATTAACAGTGCGATAACCGTAGCGTCTAACGATAATATTGACAATGTTTATCTTTCCCTTGTTTCAGCCATAAATACGATCAACACAAATAAAAAAATTGGGCCAATGACGGATAAAAATTCCTTGTTTGACGCTATTCGCTCTGCGGATACGGCAAAATCCAGAGTGGTGGTTGCGGCAAATGCGGCGGAAGCGCCTTCCGGTTACAAATGGGCCAAAAAAACACAATGGGAGCAGTTTAACACCGCTTATACTAACGCTTTAAACGCCGCACGTGATCCCAACGCGACAAAAAATGATGTTTCCACCAGAGGCTCCGCGCTGGTATCCGCGACAAATACCTTTACCTCGGCGGTTAACAACAATGGTCCCGGTACCAAACCAAATACCATTACAATTAACGGATTGCCTTATAATTACAATGGCTGCAAAATAGATATTTATCTGTATGTAAACCAGAATATTTTAAACATGGATTATCAATGCCATGGGTCCGGGATAATTCAAAACAACGCGGCAGGAGAAATCAGATTAGATCTCAGAAGCGGCGCAACATCAAGTGTAGGCGGTTCATGGTATGTGGTCTTTGTGGTTGATAAGGAGCCCATACAGTATTACATCAGCAAATCGACGGTTAGTTTTACCGCTTTTTCAAACACGGTAACAAATTTTAACGACTATAAAAAGTATGTTTTCAAATATATGTATGGCGATATTGCGGCTAAAAAGGGATTACCTTCAAGTGGAATAACGCTGGACGAATTATTTCAGCTTACGGAAGGTATAACATATTCCCAGATGCTTGAATGGGAATTATTACCTGGAAAACTCTATAAAAATGAGGCGCTGACACAGCCCTTTAGCGGAGGCGAAGTGTTAACCGCCAATACGTATATTTATTGCGAATTTTCACTAATGGACAGTCTGGGTACTATCAGTAATAAATACATAATCCCGCTTACCGCCGATACATGGAAAAATGGAAGTATTAATAAATATAATGGTATCGACTTGTATTCCATAAGCGTTACAAGTGGAAGTACATATTACCTTTGGTGGAACGACTATGGGGAAGGAGATGGCAGTAAAACATTGGATATTGATGTTTACGCATATAATAGCGGTAATAATCCAATTTCTTTAGAAAACAATGATGACGCATGGTATTATCCAGTTTCATTTACCGCAAGTTCAAACGGCAAAGTTTATATCAGGGTACGGGCATATGATGGAGGCCGATTTATGGGAACATATGCCATTATGTACAATACAAGCGGTATAATGCCATGAAAATTAACCGTTTTCCCCATTGGTATTGTAATTTTATATGGAGTTTTATCCTGAAAAAGAATAAGAATTTGTAAAGAATTCGCCGATGATCAATAAGAATAACCGTGAATTTAATCAAATTTCGGTTAGAATTGCATTGGGGAGGTTTTTAGAATGTCTGATAGTGATGATCTGGATCTTGATAGTGGTGATGCTCCTGATGCCGGCGGCGCTCCTAAAAAAAAGGGCGGCGGG
>Ga0268262_10006277_pt1 | contig 11461 bp, 11 predicted proteins | sample TergutNc150P3_FD_190354 | JGI IMG/M metagenome (GOLD analysis project Ga0268262, IMG submission 190354) | Nasutitermes corniger P3 segment gut microbial community from laboratory colony in Florida, USA - Nc150 P3 (SPAdes) (version 2) | ecosystem: Host-associated > Arthropoda: Insects >... | reverse complement strand
TCATGGCTTAACATGGCCGAGTTAGAAATAGGGGTAATGAGCCGGCAATGCCTTAAACGGAGAATAGCGACTATTGAAAAGATGGCCGGAGAAGTACAAGCTTGGGTTACCGAACGGAACAGTCAAAGAACCACTGTTCACTGGCAGTTCACCACCGCAGATGCCCGCATTAAGCTTAGGCACTTGTATCCGAAGTTTTAACCTTCATGGAGTACTAGGCCGAGTAGACACCCGCCCCTACGCCTTTGACTTGGGATGTCTGATGTTTCATGTTCACACTGATAAATTAATGTTTTACTGCCAGCCTGGCGGCTTTTGCGATAATCCCCGCAAAGTAACGACATTCCCTTTCTGTCATGGCGGAGCGTGAAAAAATGTCCCGGAAAAAACGCTCCTGCTCTTCCTGACCGAGACGCTTATAAAAACCAAGCGTTCTGAGATTTTCCATTATTTCACTGACAAGGATTTCAATTGCCGCCTGATCGAGGGGAACCCATTGCCCCTTTACCGCATCCACCGGGGCGTCATCCGCGCGGGGGCAGGTGAGGGCATTGAAAAGCTCATAAGTGTAAATCTGAACCGCATGTGAAAGGTTAAGGGAAGGGAAAGCTTCGTCCGCGGGGATGTGGGAAGCAAAATTGCAGAGTCTAAGCTCTTCGTCCTCAAGCCCGGTACGCTCGTTGCCAAAAACCAGGGCCGCCGGTCCGGGATGGGTTTTCAGAAAGGCGGCGGTTTCCGAAGGCGTCATGGTAACCTGCTTGCGATGACGGCCCCTGCGGCGGGTTGTGCCTATGACCATAGCGCAGTCATTTACAGCGGAAGCCAGGGTGTCGAAGGTTTCCGCTTTCTCCCACACATCAACAGCGTGAATTGCCCTTGCGCGGATAACGGCCAGATCTCCCCCGAAACCGAGCCCTGCTTCTGAAAGCGAAAAAGCGCCGGCGGTGTCTGTCACCGAAAAACCAGGCGCGGCAAGGCGCAGGCGTGAAAGGCCCATGTTCTTCATGGCCCGGCAAACGGCCCCAACGTTTCCCGCCCTTTCAGGCCGTGAAAGGACAATTACCACATCGGATAAAAGCATAGGGTTATTTTAGCATAAATTATGCCTCGCGATTGTTCACAATTTAAACAAATAATCTTTAACTTTAAAATGAAGATTACCGAAAAATTGTGTCTGAACTAACACAGCTTATGAAAAAGCACCGATATAAAAAATCAACCTAATAACTGGTCTATATTATACCCAGCCATGTCCCACCAACCGATAAGCTGATTTTTCCCAGCTTTTCTGTTAAACTAATAATCGGAGGCCCCAATGTCCGAAGCGTATAAACCCATAGAGGAAGAAAATTTTACCTATGCGGATTACAAAGCATGGGAACTAAAACCCGGAGAGCGTTTTGAGCTTATAAACGGCGTCGCCTATGCCATGTCCGCGCCTAATCTTTCCCACCAGTTGATAGTTGCAATATTAACAAATGAATTCTTCACATTTTTAAAAGGCAAAACCTGCCAGGTAATACCTTCTCCTTTCGACGTGAGGCTTTTTTACGAAGAAGACGATAGCGACGACACGGTAGTTCAGCCGGATGTGATAGTTGTCTGCGACCCCCAAAAACTCGGCGAAGAGGGATGCCGTGGGGCCCCGGATTTGGTAGTGGAAATCCTCTCCCCTTCCAATATGGCGATTGAAATGGAGCGGAAGCTCCTTCTATACAAGAAAGCCGGAGTAAAGGAATATTGGATCGTCGATCCCAAGGACAAGCATATCAGCATTTACACCCTTAAAGACGGCGAATATACCCTGCAAATCTACAGCATTAAGGATATTGTTAAGCCAGGCGTGCTTCCGGGCCTTGAAATACCGCTTTCTACAATTTTTGCCGAGTAAGAATGGAAAAGCCGTTTTTGGGCAAAAAGGCCCTGGTTGTAGGCGGGACAGGCGGCATTGGCCGCGCTGTCGCCATTGGTTTGGCGGAAAGAGGCACCGAATTGACAGTTCACGGGGGTTCTTCAAAAGAAAGGCTTGAAAGTACACTGAAGGCCGTCAGGGAAAGCGGGGCAAAGGCGGAAGGGTTCATCCTTTCTCTTGACAGACCTGGGGCGGCGGATGAAATTTTGGGCTATTCGTCCCAAACGGACATACTTGTCTGCGCCTGGGGACCCTTTAAGCGGGGAAACATTGAAGATTATAGCCCGGAACTCTGGCAAAACATGGTTGCATACAACCTGATTTTCCCCGGGATTCTGGTCTCCGGTGTTTTGCGGGGCATGATAGAGCGGAATTGGGGAAGAATTCTGCTGTTTGGCGGAACGAATACCGACACGATTAGGGGTTTTACTACGACCGCAGCCTATTCGGCGGCAAAAACAGCGCTGGGAGTACTTGCCAAGTCGGTGGCTAAAAGCTGCGCCAGCCGGGGTATAACCTGTAACGTGCTGTGTCCGGGCCTAACCAACACCGAATACACGCAGGAAGAACTCAGGCGCTACAATTCTGAAAAAAGCCCGGGGGGGAAGCCCTTAAGCCCCGCACAGATCGCCATTGCGGCCCTCGCGATTCTGGAAAACCCCTGCATTAACGGCGCGGTAGTTACGGCTGATCAGGGACTGGCTTTGTAGCTTATTACCCTGATAACTCAGTCTATATTTATTTGACAAAATTCATCCCAAATAGTAGTATTATAAAAGAGTTTGATGGGAGGGCTTGTAGTTGTGGGGAATTATCTGGTAAAATAGTGGATTAAGGGCGAAGGATACGTCATGGTAAATAACGATATTGTTAATGGGTTTGATGAAGAAAAGGACGAAAGCCTTAAAATCAAACTTCAAAAAGCAAGCGAAATAGATGGGTGTCTCATCCTCTATCTTACCGGATATATCGATACCTATAATTCCAATTATTTTCAAAAACGAGTTCAAAAAGCCATTGAAGCAGGGTACACCAAGTTGATTTTCCATTGCGGAGGGCTAAATTATGTTTCTTCCACCGGTATTGGGTCGTTTACCACTTTTCTGAAATCGGTAAAACCCCGGGGCGGTGATCTTGTCCTTCTGGAAATTCAGCCGAAAGTCTATGAGGTCTTTCAGTTGCTGGGTTTCTCTCAGTTCTTCAACATCAAGGACAATTTGGAAGATTCCGTCAGTTTTTTTAAAAAGGGTACCACTACCGAGACTGTATCCCTTTTCCCAAAAGTGTTTTCCTGCCCGATTTGCTCCAAAAAACTCAAGGCGCTTAAACCGGGCCGGTTTCGTTGTTCTGAATGTAAAACCATACTTGCCATTGATAACACAGGGCAGGTTTTTCTGGGTTAAATCCGGTTTTCCGGGTTAATTCTGAAAGTAAGGTAGGTAAAGAGATGGCTGAAAGCAAAATTGAAGAGTACCTTATCGATCTTAAGTACAATTATCAGGAGCTAAAACCGAATCTTTGGCTCATTGATGATTCTGATCACGGTCTGGAAGGTATAGTGGTCACACATGTGGATCCGCTGGTTGTTTTCCGGGTACAGGTAATGAACGTCCCCGGAGATAAACGAGAGGAATTTTTCAAAAAACTGCTGGAACTAAACGCAAGCGATATGATCAATTGCGCTTACGGTCTGGAAGGCGATAAAGCTGTCATAACCGGCAGCCTGGAATACGAAACCCTTGACTACTACGAATTCCGGGCAACGGTGGACGCAATCAGCCTGGCATTGACCCAGCATTATCCTATTTTGTCAGTATACAGGGAAAACCCGGCGCAATAATCGTCAGGACCCGGAGGAGAACCTATGGGTATTTTTTCAAGGTTAAAAACCTTAATTTCTTCAAATGTTAACGATCTCATAAGCAAGGCGGAAAAGCCCGAAAAGATGCTTAACCAGCTCATCATTGATATGCAGTCGCAGCTTTTGGAGTCTAAAAAAGCCGTCGCCCTGGCTATCGCGGATGAAAAGAAACTTGCGCGGGAGCTGGAAAACCAGGAAACGCAGGCTCAGGAATGGGAAAGAAAGGCCATGCTGGCTGTAAGGGCCGGACAGGACGATCTTGCCAAGGATGCGCTTTTAAGAAAGCAGGAATACGACAACGCTTCTTCGGAATACAGGAAGCAGTGGGATTCCCAAAAAGCCTCGGTTGATAAGCTGAAAGAATCCCTGCGGGAGCTTCAAAACAAAATTGAAGAGGCGCAAAGGAAGAAAAATCTTTTGATTGCCAGGGCAAAGCGTGCCGAGGCCCAGCAGAAAATCCAGAACACCATATCCAGCGTTGACGGAAATCGCAGCGCTTTTGACGCTTTCGACAGGATGGCCCAAAAGGTGGATCAGATGGAAGCCAATGCGGAAGCGGCCAGGGAACTTCAGGATTTAAGCAACAATACCAATCTGGAAAAACGCTTTAGTGAACTGGAAAAGTCCACCGCCTCCGCAGATCTTCTTCTTGAAGATCTAAAGAAAAAAATGAACGTGCTGCCGGATAAGACTTAAAGTGCACTGTATATTGCACTACATTTGATGAAAAACTTTGCCAAATTGGCTATTTTTTTCAGTATCCTCTTTATCATTTTATTCTTTATTGCTATTGTGCTTTTGTTTTTTGCTTCCTGGATAGACTTTGCCAGGGTTATTCCTGTTGAAACCAGAGCGGGAGAAGAGGTCGCGGAAGCGGCTTGGAAGGCAATTCCGGCGGCGCTTTATTTTTCTATACTCCTGACTCTAAGTTTCACTGCCCGAAGGCGAATACCTGTTTTCCCTGCTCTAGTCAGCATGATCATTTTGGCTTTTGTCGTTTCCGTTGGCGTTTCGTTTGGAATAAGCCGCGCCGGAGTCCTTAAATCCGTATTTAAGCCTGCTTCTCCTATTCGCGCAGAACCGGGGCTTATTGTCTCACAGGGCGAAAATTCCGTTATACTCCTGCGAGAGAGCGGCGAAATATCCGGGCCCAGGCTGGTTTCCATTCCGGGAAAGCCCCTCATATACCAGGAAGTCCCCTTTGGGCCAAATAATTCTATTCTCCCTATTCCGGCCATTTCATTTGAAGACGATACTCCCTGGTTTATAAAAAGTATTGGCATTGATTTTTCCCTGAGCGCCAGGGAACTAAAAAGCCGTTTTGTAGATAATTTACTTTCTTTTGCTTTTTACGCCTTTTCACTCATCCTGTTGCTTTCTTCATTGCGCCCTGTACTGGAGCTAAGCCAATGGCCTTTGGCCAATATTTTTACCGGAGCCCTGGTTTTTCGTTTGATCCTGGCTTTGGAAACCCTTCTTAACACCAGAGAGATAAATGTCCTTCTTGCTTCCTTCCTGGGTAAGTATGTATCGTCAGTTTTCATCACTCCCCTTCTTTTTTGCGCCGGTGGAACGCTAATAATGCTCTACACCCTTTTGACCGGAATCGCCAGGGGAGGTTCAGAGACCGGGGAGAGGTAAAATATCGATGAAAAAGTTCGATTTCAGCATATTTATTTCACCCATGGGAATTTTCTTTATCTACATTTTACTATCCGGTCTTGCGATTATGGCCTTTCGCTTTTTTTTCCCCGGCGAAGCTGTCCCGTTGGCCTGCTTTTCCAGTACATGGCGGCTTACAAACGGCCTGCTGGAATTTCTGGGCCTTTTCCCTGCCCTTACCCTTTCCGCTCTGGTTATCCCGTTTGGGTTCATTATTCGTCCCAATGACAGAAACAGTCCTTTTTCGGCAAAGTTTTTTCAATCGCTTAATTCGTCCATTTTTACTGCCATAACGGCGTCCGCCATTTACGGCCTTCTCTTTTTTCTGGTCATTCCCCTTGTTCAAAATTACCGGTCAAGCCTGCTCTCAGAGAGCCGGCTTTACACGCTCGCAAAAGAAAGAGCCCAGGAATGCGCCGCCAGGGGTGAATGGGACGATACCCTTCAATTTACGGCGATTTGTGAAAGTATATGGCCCAACGGACCTGAACACTCCCGCCTTAGAACGGAGGCGGAGATACGAACCGAAGGGGAACGCCTTGCCCCTACCAATTATCCTGACACTTTATCTGTCTCACAGGCTGTGCCGGACAGTACCCCTGTAGACGCTACAGAGGCCATTACCCTTGCGGAAGCAGCCCTTGCGGATGAAAGGTATTATGACGCTCATTGGCTTGCCACACTGGCCGGCCGTCTCGCAAAGCCCAACAGTGTTGAAATAGCCACGGCAACCAGGCTTGCAGGCCTGGCCTGGAGCGGAGTTAACTCCCTGGCGCCTACTTCAAAAGAAATCCAGACTTACAATACCTACAATTTAAAGCGTGATGGTTACGAAGCCCTTGTTACCGGGGAATGGATTCGCTCTTACTATATTTTTCTTGAATTATTGAATCTGACCCCCGGAGACCCGGATGTCCAAAAATACTTTGCCCTTAGTGAGGAAGGAGTCAAACAGGCGGCGTTTTTTGTTGACGAGATAGAAATGACCCTGGGGAGAATTCTCTCCGGAGCGGTTTACTCTCTTCCCCTTAAAACGGGAAGGCTGGCCATGAGGATCTCCTCGCTTTCAACATCTCCTGACACGGCCTACGGCATTGGCGTTGAAATTATGGCTTTCGATATGGATGGCCTGAGCCTTTGGAGCATGGAAGCCCCCTATGCAAAAATAATTCCTGCCACCCTTGATTCCGTTCCCTCTACGGTTATCCTGCTTAGGGCTTTGGATCGGGCGGATAAGAACAAACGCTGGGAACCTAAAATCATGGGTACAGAAAGAAGCTCGCCTCCCGGCAGCGCCGAGATCACTCTGCCTGTTTCCTGGGACAACTTTAGCCTTATTTCAAATGTGCGTCGCGGGCTTGCCTCTATCTCTTCTACGGATCTTAAAAGGGCCGCTGATAACCTTGGCTCCTGCGGCTACCTCCCACAAGTGTTTGAAACGGAGTTACTTGAACGTTTTATCCGGCCTTTGTTCCTGCTTCCTTTGGGGATTTTCGCAATTGCCTTCGGATGGCGGTTACGGGCGTTGAAACGTCCACGGTACATGGCTGTACCCATGCTGGGTATCCTGCCTGTGGTATTCAACGGATCTGTACATTTCAGCCGAAGTTTTTTCAACAATCTGGGAATATGGGCTGTAACTTCTTTTGGCTTTACCACCGCCGCAATATTCTTCGGCGCGGGAATTCTGGTTATGCTTATCCTTTCCCTGATTGTCCTCGCCGCTAAACCTGATTAGAACTTGTCCCTAAATAAAATTCTACCACGAACCACACGAAGCGTACCGCAGACCTTAAATAACAATTGCCAGGTTTTTCTTACTTCAGGCTAAACGTCAATTTTACCGGGTTGTGGTCGGAATTTTTAAAGTCCAGGTCCTGGGTTTTAACCGAAATAAGCTCCACATTGGGCGAAAGGATAAAACCGTCGATGATATAGAACTGGAAGTTTTCCCGGTTACCGCCGTAGGGCTTGTCCAGAGAGCGGCAGCTTGGAGATGAGGGATCAGCTGCCAGGATCCATCCTTCGCCAAAAAGCGAGTCGTCCACTATGCCGGGGGTAAAAAACTCATTTTGTTGAATTGGATACACGTCTTTTAAAGCGGGAAAGACCTGGTTAAAATCTCCCCCCGCAACACAGTAATTGCCTTTCGCGTATTCTGCTTTCAGGAATTCGGCCAAAACACGCGTTTGGGCAATACGGCCCGCGCCGCCAGAGTCATAGGCTTCCAGGTGAAGGTTTACCAGTACCAGTTCAGCGCCGTCGGCAAGGCCGTCGGCAAAGCCGCTAGCAGAACCACTTTCCTGGATCGGGATCCGTTGTACCAGAAGACATCGTTTAAGCTGGGCAATTCGTTCCGGCCAGGGAAAGGGAGAGGGGAGGCTTATACGTTCCGCGGAACTGCTGCCGACGGAACCAGTTCCGTAACTGTTCAGGGTAAGAAGGCCGCTTTCCACTTTCCCTATAAAATCAGGAAAGGGAACAGGAACAAATGGACACTTAAAATTCAGGGCAAAGGCGGAAGAACCTTTCCAGGCCCGGGAAAAATATTCCACCTGGTTTATCTCATAGGAACGCTTTGATTTTACATCAATCTCCTGTAAAAAGATAATATCCGGAGCAACTCCAGCAAAGAAAGCCTGGATGGCCCTGACGTTCTCTTCCACAATTCCTGCCTCACGAGGGCGGACGCCTTTGCCCCCATCCATAAAAAAATCCTCTTCCGCGCCAAGAGAAGCATATCCTATGTTCCAAATATAAAGTTCTATTGGCTGAAAACGGGCGGGTCTAAGCGAAAGTGAAGGGGCGACAGTTACAGATTCCCTATCCGCGGGCTTATATTCCCTGGAAGAGAGCCACATTATCCCTGTCCCTGCCAGAATAAACAAAGCAAGGATTATGCCCGCAATAATAAAAATAATCTTTACCGATTTTGCCATTTACTGGGATTATAACATAAATCAACCAAAACAAAAACCATAATTTACCGTTGTGTTTATCAAACAAATTAAAAAGAATATAACTCATTGAAGGGTGTGGGCGAGTGTCGTAGCCAAAACACGTGTAGAATCCGGCTATGAAGCCGCCTGACCACTCGGTATTTTGGGCAATAAACAAACTGCTGAAACAAAACCGAGTGGGCAGATATTTATTCCACTTTAACGGCAAGCATTTATTCGCTCGTCTTCTCCGCCGGAGAATTCCACATTGTTTTGTCTGCGTCACTCGCCCACACCTTCCTGTGTTTATTTCGTTAAAAATATGATATAAACAAGTAAATTAAGGTTTCTTCAAGTAAAATGGTCTGCATTTCACCCTGCTAACGCAGGCAAAACCACTTTGCTTGGTGAGATGCCGCGCCAACGAAGTTGGCGACAAAACCGAAGGTGGAATCTTTTTACCTTGTGATGCGTAAACCTAATTTGCAATGCTTTCACCGCATGGATTGACGGAATAAAACTGCTCATAGGCGGTTGGGGGCAGGGCGGGGCATGACCTTTTGCGACAAGCGAGAAGATGGGGGTTGGACAAACCCCGCCTTCGTGTCCAGCAAGCCGCAGGCTTGCGCACGAAGGCGTTGCAGAAATGATTCGGAGCAAAGAGAATGCCCCGCCCTGCCCCCAACCGCCCTTTTCCAGTTTTGTTTAGGTTGTCTATTGCTGTGAACTCAGCGACAAATTAAAGTTAACGAATATTTAGATAGTACCTCTCCAAATAAGCTATTCGGCGGCGTGCATCGTCAACACGATTGCTTAGGGGGTATTGATTGACAAGCGTGCGGTAACATTCCAAGGACTGTCTAATGTCGCGGGCGGGACTGTTGGCTTCATAAAGCTGGCCTAAAAGCCACCACGCTTCATCGGTTCCGGAAGGGTAACGCTGCCTCATCTGTTCAATAATAGCGAGGGCCTGCTCAACCCTGCCTGAGTCGAATTCCTGCTTCGCACGGCGGACATATTCGTCTGGCGAAAGGACTTCTGGAGAAGGATTAGCGGCTGCATGGGAAGGAGCAGTTGTCGCCTGAGAGGAACCGCTGACCGCCGGGCCTGCTGTCTCGGCGGCTTGTACCGCTTCAGGGCGCTGGGTTTCAGCGGATGTCCCTGCTTGCGCCCCCGTGGTCGCTCCAGAGGCTACTGTCGTCCCCGTGCTTGCCCCCATGGCCGCCGCCGGTGGTGGTGAAATGGTTTCGCTTGTCGATTCGGCGGCTTCTGGAATGGAAGGCCATCGAGGTTCGGCTATTACTCTTCCCCTGTCAATAATAGCGCCGGTTCTTCCTCTTGCTGAATCATCGGCTTCGCCAACAATTACCTGGACATAGTCGTTGATAATATAGTCCTGAATAAAATCCTGCCTGTAGAATTTTAAAATGTATGTTCCGGTTAATTCGGCGCGGAAAATAAAACTTTGCCCAAGGGTAAAGCCCCTTTCAGTATCAAGCCTTCTTGAATCGTAGCTTAAGCCCCTGCGATTTCCCAGCTCACCCAGGTACACCCAGCCGGTACCCCGGAAAGGAACCTCCAGCATCTGCCCCACGATCATCCGGACAACGCGCGAAAAAACAATAGGCGTCTCCGGCGTTTCTTCGCGCGGGAGACTGGGGAGTTCCGGTACCACAGGCTTGAAAATTTCCGGGGGAGCGGGCGGAGGTCTTTCCGGTTCCGCAGGCCCGAGAAACGGCGGCGGAAGCGGCGGTTCTCTTGGCGCCGCCTGCTCGGGAACCTGGCTTTGCGCGGGAGGGGATGGCTGTACCGGAGGAGGCGGCTGCGCCGGAGGCTGTACTACCGGCGGTTGTACCGGAGGCGCCGGAGTTGGCGGCGCAACAGGCGGTTGTACGATCGGCGGCTGAACAGGAGGCGTAGGAGTCGGCTGTACTACCTGCGGTATGATTGGCGGTGGCAAAGGCGCGCTTTCTTCTACCACCTGGATTGGCTCTTCCTTCGCCTCTTCCTGGATCGGCGCTTCAGCAATTTCCGGTATTTCCTCTATTTCCGGTTCCTCAGGGACTTCCTCCACTTCATCTATTTCTGTTGATTCTGGCTGCTCTATCTCTACTTCCGTCTCCCCGCTTTCTTCCTCATCAAGCGCTTCTGAAAAACCGTCTTTCATATCAGTATCAGACGGCTCTTCTTCGACAATGCCTGAGGTATCAACTATTTCCGTTATCTCTTCAGGCTCTGAGCTTTCACTGACCGGCGTTTCATCATCAGGAATAGCAACCGGGACAGGAATTTTGACGCCGCTCTGAGGATCACTCTGAACGCTTTTACAGGAAAAAACCAGGGCAAAAAGCAAAAATGACAATATGGTAATTCTGGCTTTCACGGAATGCCTTCCATCAGTCTGTCAACGGCGGATTTTATTTCTTCTCTCCATCGATCGCCTGGATCCGGAGTTTTCCAGTACGGACGGATATCTTCAAGCGACCAGAACATCCGCTTTTCACGCTCAAAAACAAATTCAGGAAGAAAATCCGGTTCCGCCGGAATGAAAAGTTCATCCATGGTTATGGTAAGGCCTTCGGAAGCTGCTTCAGGGGAAACCGTCCGATTTTTTTTTGAGCTTGATGTTCCGGCTGCAATTAGCAATATCAGAAAAATACCTATAAGGGCTCCGGAACCTATGAGCAAAGGCTTTCTTTTATCCGGCCCCGCGCTATCAAGCAGGTTGTTAAGCCTGGTAACCAAGACGGAAAAAAATTGCAGCTTTTTGATTTTGTCGAAAAGGCCGCCGGCTTTTCCGAGAATGCCTTCTATTTTTTCCTTTAGCCCCGATAAATCCATGCTTAATCCCATTATAGCATATTTGCCCAATATTCCAAATAGCGCTATAAACCCCAAGGTAACAGCACTTACTTTATGACAGTAGAAACCGATCGAAGGGGGCGCTGCGCAACATCGTAAATGTTAGTTCAGTCTTTTTTATATTTACTCATACCTATATAAATGTATGCTTTATTACTCATAAGTCTATATAATACAAAGAATTAAGTCAATACTTTATCTCTCATATTTACTCATATTTAGTCA
>Ga0268262_10006276_pt1 | contig 11461 bp, 8 predicted proteins | sample TergutNc150P3_FD_190354 | JGI IMG/M metagenome (GOLD analysis project Ga0268262, IMG submission 190354) | Nasutitermes corniger P3 segment gut microbial community from laboratory colony in Florida, USA - Nc150 P3 (SPAdes) (version 2) | ecosystem: Host-associated > Arthropoda: Insects > Digestive... | reverse complement strand
TCAAATTGTTCTCTGCCTGAACCAAAAGAACGCTCACCAATTCATCGCCTTCGTTTAAGGTAATTGCATTTATACCCAACCTGCGTACATTACTGAACAAACCGAGTTTCATTTTATTTATAATGCCCTGCCTTGTGCAGAACACCAAATAAAATCCTTCGGCAAATTTGCGAACAGGAACAATTGCAGAAACCTTTTCGCCCTCGGTTAGCTGAAGGAAATTCACTATTGGAATTCCCTTGCCTGTGCGCGAACCTTCGGGTAGTTTATAAACTTTTACCCAGTGCATTCTGCCTTTGTTGGTGAATACCAGCAAATAGCTGTGGGTGCTTGCCGTGATTATTTTTTCCACAAAATCTTCGTCTTTAAGCCCCGTGCCAATAACTCCCTTGCCTGCCCTACCTTGCAGCTTGAATGTATCTATAGGCAGCCTGCGAACATAACCTCTTTTGGAAAGAGTGATAACCTGCTCTTCTTCTGCAATTAAATCTTCGTAATCTAAATCGTCTTCGTCTTCTGCTATTTTTGTGCGACGCGCATCGCCGTATTTATCGGCAATCTCTTGAAGCCTTGTTTTCACAATATCCATTATGCGTTCTTTTTTTGCCAAAATATCTTCTAAATCTGCGATTTTCAACAAAAGTTCTGCAAGCTCGTCTTCAAACTTTTTTACTTCTATTTTCTTTATGTTTCTCAAACGGATTTCCAAAATTGCCTTTACCTGCAATTCAGAAAGAGAATAACGTGCTTGCAAAACCTGGTCTGGATCATCTTCAAAACGAATTATGCGTACCACTTCGTCTATATTTTCGGGAGCAAGGGCTATTTTAAAACCCTCTAAAATATGCGCTCTCTCTTTTGCCTTTCTAAGTTCAAATTCCGTGCGGCGGCGAATTACAATGTAGCGATGTTCCACGTAATTTGAGCACAAATCCTTTAAGGTCAAAAGTTTTGGCTGGCGATTTACGAGAGCTAAATTGTAAATGCTAAAACTCTCTTGCAGCCTTGTGTATTTGAACAGATTATTTTTTACAACTTCTGGAACTGCATCTTTTTTTAGCCCCACAACAATTCGCATTCCTTCGCGGTCGCTTTCGTCGTTGGCGTGGTTGATGCCTTCCAGTTTGTCGTCGTTTACAAGTTTGCCTATGGTTTCCAAAAGTTCTTTTTTGTTCACCATATATGGAATACTCTTTACAATTAAAAAATTGCGACCTTTTGAATCTTCTTCCACTTCAATATCGGCACGAACCTTTATTTTGCCGCGTCCGGTTAAATAAGCATTTCTAATTCCTGTTCTGCCGCAAATCACGGCTCCAGTGGGAAAATCCGGACCTTTGACATAATCTAGCAATTCTTCGCAAGAAATTTCTGGGTTGTCTATAACGGCTTTTATAGCTTCTGTAACTTCTCTTAAATTGTGGGGTGCCATATTGGTTGCCATGCCAACCGCAATGCCCACTGAGCCGTTCACAAGCAGGTTGGGAAAAGCAGATGGCAGTACTACAGGCTCTTCCAAAGAATCGTCAAAATTCGGGCTAAAATCTACCGTATCTTTATCTAGGTCTTCTAGCATGAACTCGGCAAAATTTGTCATTCTAGCTTCTGTATAACGCATTGCCGCAGGAGGGTCTCCGTCCATGCTGCCAAAGTTCCCTTGCCCATCTACCAATGTGTAACGCAGTGAAAAATCCTGTGCCATGCGTACAAGGGTGTCGTAAATCGCGCTGTCGCCGTGGGGGTGATATTTACCCATAACCTCGCCCACTATGGTCGCACTTTTGCGGGTAGGCTTTGGGGCGGGGGTCAGTCCTAGTTCGTGCATTCCAAAAAGCACTCTGCGGTGCACCGGTTTAAAGCCGTCACGGACATCTGGAAGCGCACGAGATACAATAACACTCATCGAATAACGCAGGTAGCTATCCTGCATATCTTTTTCTATCAAAGAGGGCACTTTTGTGCCCGGAATCATTTTAATTGTTGACATAAATTTCCTAATTACAGAAGATATAATATAGAAAATTCTACCTTACAATTATGCTTTTTATGCAAAAAAAATTTCCTGTATGCATTATGTTTGTTTTATCCGTATGTTATGCAGATTTTCTCGCTTTGGACATAGTAGAAAAGGAAGAACCTCCGCCTTTTCTTGTTTACGGAGCAAACTATGCTGGGAGAATTTTTGCCGGCGGTATAGATAATTTTGGCGGTGCAAATGCACGACTGCGCATAAGCAAAAAATGGGCTGTTGGGGCAAAAGCCGAGATGGATTTTTCGCAAAGCGGTTTTGTGGCTGGAGCCTTTGGGCACTATTTGCTAACAAGAGAATTGTTCAAGGAACAATCGGAAAATTTTATGCACTTGGGTTTAGATTTCATAAAAATTGAAGATAGGCAATCTCCAATAATATCAATAGGACTGGGGCGTGATATGCTGCCTTGGAAAAAATCCCCATTTGGTTTTAGAGCGCTTGGTAAATTGGAATACACTCCAGTAGCGCATATATTTTCACGCACAAGCAAAGGAATTTTTGGATTAGAAACAACAACATTTGCAAATACAGATTTTGCAATTGAAGTTGGAGTTTTTATATACGAGTAAATAGGCGTTTATTTTTTATCGTCTATGTAATCCACAAAAATTTGGATGCGACGGTTTTTGCTACGGTTTTCGGGACTAGAGTTTGGAACAATAGGTCTATATTCGCCATAGCCAACCGAGCTCATATTCTGCGGCTGAATGCCTGTTTGCTCAGAAAGCAATTGAACCACGGAAAGAGACCTTGCGCTGGAAAGTTCCCAATTGCTACGATAACGATTTGAATGTATGGGAACATCATCGGTATGCCCTTCAACACGAACTTTTAAACTTGGATTACTCTTTATCACATCGCTGATATCCTTCACAATTTCCTTGCCTTGGTCTTTAAGGTCTGCCGAGCCGCTTGCAAAACCAACAGGGTCACGAAGCAATATAGCAATGCCTTTTTCCGTTACCTCAACCTTTACCGCATCATCTAATTTTTTGTCCTTTATCACAGTTTTTATTTTTTCTGCATCTTTCAAACTCTGTTTCTTTTTTTGCTCATCGCCCGTCTTTTTAGGTATGTCCACAACAGGATGAATAGGAATGGTTGGGAAGGTTTCCATAATGCCAAAAGCACCCTGCAAACTCTCAGAAAGGTTACTAATTTTTACTGGGTCAAAATTTGCCATGGAAATCAATAGGATAAAAAACGTGAGCAACAAGGTTGTCATATCGCTAAAAGTACTCATCCACGCGGGAGCACCAGGCGGGCAGTCAGGGCATTTTACTTTTTTTCCCATTTCTTATTCCGAATTAATCCCTTTTCTTTCTCTCTCTTTCTTTTGCGGCTTCTAACTCAGCACGAGTCACGGGGTCAAGATAAGCTGTTAGCTTCCACTGCACAATTCTGGGATTTTCGCCAGCCTGTACCGATAGGATTCCTTCCAGCATAATGGCTTTTTCTGTCATTTCTTCACCGTGGCGAATTTTGAGTTTGGTGGCAATGGGCCAAGCTATAACGTTGGCAAGAATTGAACCGTAAAAAGTTGTTATCAAAGCCACCGCCATTGCAGGACCTATTGATGAAGGATCGCTCATGTTCTTCAACATAAGCACTAAACCGATCAGGGTTCCAATCATTCCAAAAGCCGGACCCATTGCGCCCATATTTTCAAAGAAACCAATATTGTCTTTGTGGCGAGCTTCTATATTGTCTTTTTCAATTTCCAAAACGCTTTCTATAACTGCTCGTTCCGTACCATCAACCGCAAGCTGAATGCCCTTTTTGAGAAAAGGGTCTTTAACGGTGTCCAAACTATTTTCAAGCGCAAGAATGCCCTCTCTTCTGGCTTGTTCCGCAAAACCTATAATGGAATTTATGGTACCTACTATATCGTGTTTTTGAACAACCACATACATTTTCATGAAACCAGGGACGGTTTTCCAAAAGCCGGGTGGATAGGCACATATCAATGCCATAAAAGAGCAGCCTCCTGTTATGGCTACTGAAGGGATATCTATAAACATGGGAATATTAGCTGGCGAGCCAAAGCCCCATATAAGCATAAGCAAAGCGCTTAAGATTGTTCCTATAATACCTGTTGGATCCATGGGGGAAAATATAGTAAATTTTGTCAACAATTGTATGCCAAATAAACACTTTTCACTTTCTATGCCCATATTTTCTAAATTTATAGTTATATTTATATAGTAAAACCTAAAATGAGGATATTTATGACCGACAAAGAATTGAAAAATTTAGCTGCCAGCCTTGCTCTAGAAAACAAGGAAGCTAATTTGTTACTCAAGGAATTACGTGAAGAACGCAAGGAAATTCGTAAAGAACGTGAGGAAAACGACCGAAAATGGCGTGAAGAACACAAGGAATTTGACGAAAAATTTTGGGCAATGCATAAGGAAATTGGCGGCATCAGCAATAGCAATGGGGAGTTCGCAGAGGAATTCTTTTACAATTCGCTAGAAAAAACTATGACTTTCGCTGGTATTCATTTTGATATGATAAGCAACAAATTTAACAGCAAAAAGACTATGCCAGATAACACGGAGATAAAGGCACAGTTCGATATTGTTTTGCATAATGGAGATTCCCTAGCTCTTATAGAGGCTAAGTACAAAGCGAATTTAAAAGACCTTAAGGAACTAGTAGAAAAGAAAGTTCCGAATTTCAGGTTTCTATACCCTAAATATGCAAAATGCAAACTTTATTTGGGAATTGGCTCTTTGGTTCTCAAAGACAGGGTTATCCAAGAAGCCAAGAAACTCGGCATTGGTTTGATGAAGCAGCGCGGCGATGCAGTTGAGTATAAGACTGATTGGGTTAGGGTGTATTAACAGGATTTACAGAATAATACAATAGGCAACCGAATGAACCGGTAGGGGCAACCCTTGCAGTTGCCCCAAATGCGAAATGATTTTGCTACGCGCTTAGTCCTTCTAAGATAGAATTATGGGTTTTCTTTGAGCCACAACTCAGGAGTCCACATGGTCTATTCATTTTTCCATTAAAATTGTATAGACAATAAGCTTTTCTAAATTACCCACAAATGAACAACATTCCTCTTGCAGAAAGAATGAGGCCTCAGAATTTAGACGAATTTTTGGGGCAGCAACGCATTTTGGGGGAAACGAGTATGCTCAGAAGTGCCATTTTGAACGGCAATGTACCGAGCATGATTTTTTGGGGACCGCCGGGGTGCGGAAAAACCAGCCTTGCAAGCGTTATTAAGCATAACGGGAAAAAACGCTTTGTGGCTTTGTCTGCGGTTTCTAGCGGGGTTAAAGAGGTAAAAACTATTTTAGACGAATCTAGAACATATAAGGAAAATGGCAGAGAAACAATTTTATTTATAGACGAAATTCACCGCTTTAACAAGGCGCAGCAAGATTCCCTTTTGGGTGCGGTGGAAAATGGAACCGTCACTTTGATTGGAGCCACCACCGAAAACCCAGGCTTTGAAGTGAATTCCGCCTTGCTCTCTCGTTGCCAGCTAATTCTATTTGGGCCTCTCTCAGAAGAGGATATGCAAAACTTAATGGAAAACGCTTTGCACACTCACCCTCGCGGATTAAAGAGAAAAGATTTGAGAGTGTCTGAACAAGCGGAGCAAAAATTGATAGGGCAAGCAGATGGTGATGCCCGCTTTTTACTGAACCAGCTAGAATGGCTTGCAAATGCAATTACGGGTGAGGCAGAAATAACGCCTGAATTAATGGAGCAAATTCAATATAAAAAACCGCTTCGCTACGATAAGCACGGAGAGGAGCATTACAATTTAATAAGCGTATTGCACAAGTCTGTTAGAGGTAGCGATGTGCAGGCTGCTGTTTATTGGCTCCACAGAATGTTAGACGGAGGCGAAGATCCACGTTATATTTTGCGCCGCTTAATGCGAATGTCTATGGAAGATATAGGCCTTGCAGACCCAAACGCTCTGTTGCTTGCAACGGCGGCTCTTAATGCTTTTGATTTTATGGGAGTGCCGGAGGGTTTAATTGCCCTTGACGAGCTGACCGTTTATCTGAGCCTTGCGCCAAAGAGCAATAGCCTTGAAATTATGGGTGCAAAAGTGAATGGCTGCATTAAACAAACTGGAACTCTGCCTGTTCCAAGGGCATTCAGAAATTCCGTTACAAAGGTTGGCAAAGATTTGGGCTATGGCAAAGGTTATCAATACGACCACGATTTGCCTGGTGCTTATGCGGGGCAGGAGCATTTGCCAGAAAAATTAAAGGGCTTTGAATTTTACGAACCAACGGAATATGGAAAAGAAAAAATGCTTGCGGAGAGATTGAAAGAATTGGAGAAAAGAAAAAAATGATTCTAGATAAAATAGCAGCCAAAACTCGGGAACGCGTTGAGAATGTGAAGAAAAAAGTTCCATTCTCCGAAATAAAAAATCAAGCTCAAGCACTCCCCAAGGGTGGTTTTGAGTTTGAAAAGGCAATTTCCAAACCCGGATTGTCTTTTATATGCGAGGTGAAAAAGGCTTCGCCCTCAAAGGGAGTAATTGCAGAAAATTTCCCTTACCTGGATATTGCCCGCGAATACGAAATAGCCGGAGCCAGCGCAATTTCTGTGCTAACCGAGCCGGATTTTTTTATGGGGAGCGACTCATATCTTGTGGAAATATCAAAGGTGGTAAAATTGCCATTGCTGCGAAAAGATTTTATCATAGACCCCTACCAAATATATGAAGCAAAAACCATCGGTGCATCTGCGGTGCTGTTTATCTGTGCTTTGATCGATGCAAAAACATTGAAGGAATATCTTGACATTGCAAACGAATTAGGATTATCGGCACTTGTAGAAACGCACGATGAAAGCGAGGTGAAATTTGCGCTTGAGGCGGGGGCTAGAATAATAGGCGTGAATAACCGCGATTTGAAAAATTTTGAGGTTGCTCTTGAAACGAGTGCAAATTTGCGCAAACTGGTTCCAAATAATATATTATTTGTGGCGGAGAGCGGAATAAAAACTAGAGAAGATATTTTAAAACTTGGCAATGTTGATGCGGTTCTTATCGGTGAAATTCTTATGCGAAGCAAAGATAAAAAATTGGAATTGGATAAGCTAAGAGGCGTTTAATGCTCTCCATAACCCCTGAAATTCTCCAAAAGGAACTCAGCCCCGTTCAATACGAAGCCGCCCTTGCAGTTGATGGTCCAATGCTAATTTTGGCAGGGGCTGGCTCTGGCAAAACTCGCACCATAGCGTATAAAATTGCGCATTTAATTTCTTATCACAACGTGGAAGCAAGGCGAATAGCAGCTGTCACTTTCACAAATAAAGCCGCAAAAGAGATGAAAGATAGAATTGCAAAAATTTTGGAATATCCGCAAATTCGCTTAGACTGGATGGGAACTTTTCACAGCCTTTCCGTAAAAATTTTAAGAGTGTGCCTTGAAAATTCTAATGTAACAGAGACCTTAAAATGGAAATACACAAAAAATTTTTCCATTTACGATGATGACGACCAAAAGAAATTATTGAAACTGATTGCCGTTCCAAAAGAAGGTGATTTGGCAAATGCTGCACGGATTAAAAAAATCGCATGGGCAATTTCGTCTTGGAAAAACAGAGGCGTTTCTCCCGATGAAGCACAGGCAGAAAGCGTTTTTGAAGACCAAAAAATTTTAGCGAGCTATTACGAAGAATATCAAATTCTATTGATGAATTCAAATGCGATGGACTTTGACGACTTGCTTTTGCGTGCCGCAGATATTTTAAGAAAAGTGCCACCTGTTGCGGAGCAATTCTCTGAACATTTTAGATATATATTTGTCGATGAATATCAAGACACAAATGATGCGCAATATATTTTGCTCAAATTGCTGCTCTCAAACAATAACAAAAACATAACAGTTGTGGGAGACGATGACCAAAGTATATATGGCTGGCGTGGTGCGAACCTAAATATAATAAGAAATTTCCACCGCGACTTTGCACCCGTGAAAATAGTTAAGCTAGAAGAAAATTACCGTTCAAGTTCAAATATAGTTAAGGCTGCTGGTTCTGTTATAGCAAATAATAAACGCCCAAAAGAGATGGAAAAAAATGTTTTTTCAAATCAGGAAAAAGGCTCGCTAATCCACATAAAACAGGTTGCAGACGATTATACAGAGGCAAACACTTTAGCGACAAAAATATTTTCGCTCGGCGCAGAAAACTATTCGCAAACAGCGGTGTTTTATCGCAACAATGCCCAAAGCCGCTTGATAGAAGCTGGGCTTAACAAACTGCGAATTCCAAACATAATAATTGGCGGAACGAGATTTTGGGACAGAATGGAAGTGAAGGATATTTTGGCATATATGCACTTATTGGTGAACCCAAAAGATAATGGAGCACTCCTTAGAATTGTAAACGTTCCTCCAAGAGGGCTTGGCAAAAAGACAATAGAAACCTTGCAACAAAATGCAGAAGATAGTGGCACATCGCTTTGGGATGCTTTGCCTAGTGTTCCAAAACTTGAACCTTTTGCAAAAATGATGAACAATTTTTTGCAAGAACCAAGTGAATCAATAGTTTTTTTAACCAAGAAAATAATAGAAGACACAAAATACAACGAGTATCTTGAAAAAGACGACCCCGCCACCGCAGACGACAGAAAAGCCAACCTAGACGAAATGCTCCGCGGCATTGAAGATTTTTGCGAAGAGAATCCGGGCGCAACGCTTGAACTTTTTTTGCAAGATATTTCCCTTTTAACAAGCGCAGATCGCAAAAATGAAAACTCCGCAAATTTTGTGACTTTGATGACCTTGCATTCCGCTAAGGGATTGGAATTTGACAGCGTGCATATAGCTGGTTGCGATGAGGGTATTTTGCCAAGCAAAGCCTACGAAGCAGAGTACAGCGCCGAAGAAAAAAAGGAAAAGCTGGAAGAGGAAAGGCGGCTTTTTTATGTTGGATTAACAAGAGCAAAAAAGCATTTATTTCTTTACACGAGCCAAGCCAGATTCTGGCGTGGCGAGCAAAAGAGTTTTAGCCCCACCAGCTTTATAGAAGAAATGGATGCTTCAACAATTTATTTTGATAGGCTCGCTACCAAAAGCAACCCTTTCACAATATCCATAAATCCGCCGCATTTTGCAAAGGCAAAAGCAAAGGAAAAAACGTTAGTTTACGAGCACGATGAATACAGCCAGGTTGAGCCTAGGCTGGTGGGTAAATTTGCCGCTCATAACAAATACGGAGAGGGAAAGATTGTGGGGCAAAGCGGTTCAGGGGAAAATACTCAAGTTGAAATTTTGTTCACAGACGGTTCAAAGCGAAAATTTGTGCTGAAATTTGCGAATCTTAGGTTTGTTTAGTAGCCACTGATTAACTCTGAATTTCGCTGTGGCGTTCCCCCCGTTAGCTCTCCGAGCGAAAAAAACGGGGGGACGAATGGTGATTTTTGTCAAAAAATCTCCATTCAAGGGGGGGAATGCTGATTGGATAAAATTGAGGTTGTGAGTTAATCAGCATTTACTTTATGTAAGCACTATTTACTATTTTACCCCACATGGAGCTTCCTGGTAGTGCAAACATAAACGAAAGCGATAAATGGCTTTCGTGGAGAATATCTCCAGAGGGAACTTTTTTAACAGTTGTGCGAGAGCTTGTCCCTGAGAACCCAGATATAAAAGAAATTAAAAAAACTCTGTTGATAAACAAGGTTGTCAATTTTGATATTGAAAAAATTGAAAACACCATAAAAGAAATGTCTGGAAAATCAGAGAGAGTTGGCCCGCCCTTTGAATTATTTGAAGAAGGAAAACGCAAGTACCTGCACCTGCAAGTGACACCTATGCAAGCACGCTTTTCCATAGATGTTGGTATATTGCAAACCAACTACAATATAACTCCAGAAGACATATTATTCATTTTGGCAGAAAAAGCTGTTGTTTATGGAATAAACTATGACCTTATAGAAGAAATTTTAGCTACGAGTGCCTACGGACAGGAATTTATAATTGCCTCTGCAAAACCACCCATTGCTGGCAGTGATGCCATTGTAACCGAAATAATACAAATAGACCCTGATGCAAAACCCTTTTTAAATGAAGATGGTACGGCAGATTATAAAAAATGGGATAACATAAGGCAAGTGCAGAAAGACGAAGTTATATGCACTCGCGTTCCACCAACTCCGGGCATTCCGGGTACCAGCGTGTTTGGGGTACCTCTCTCCCCAACTCCTGGCGAAGATATTGGCCTGCCAGTTGGAATTAACACCAAAGCCATAGACAACGAAACAAAACTTGTAGCCACTATACACGGCTTCCTTTATAGGCAAGGTCGCAATATTTGCATAGGCAGCATTTATATAATAAAAGGCGATGTAAATTATAAAACCGGCAATATTGAATACACTGGCGATGTTCTCATTAAAGGAAATGTAAATACGGGCTTTTCTGTTGTTGCCGATGGTAATATATCCATTGAAGGGATTGTGGAATCTGCCCATATAGAATCAAAATATGGCAATATATTTTTAAAAAGCTCTGTGTTTGGGCTAAATAATGCAAGTATAATAGCGCATAAAAACATAAATGCCGAGAACATTCAAGATGCAAGAATCAAGGCCCAAAACATTGTAGTTAGGGGGCAAATTCGCAGCTGCCAAATTGAAACTGAAAATCTGAGCATGCCGCACAATGGGCAAATCGTAAGCACATACATCGCTTTTAGCGGGCACTTGAGATGCGGAAACATAGGCGGGAAAATAGAATCGGTAAACGAATTCACCCTTATTGAAAATGAGCGTGAGCAATACAAAGAGGAACTTACAAAGCAAAATGAACTTATACAGAAATTAGACAAGGCAATAGAGATTTTGGAGGCTAAGACGACTTCAATGAAAGGGGCAGAAAATACCCCTGAACTTGAACACCAAGCAAAACTCCTGAATTCGCAGCTCACCAGTTGCAGCAGCAGCAGGGATCAATTGATTGCAAAACGCAAAAAACTCCTGAAACTAATAGAAGTGATGCCAGATAGAGAAGATCTTATTAGCGCAACATCTATTTCGCCAATTCTTAGAGTTTCAATATTTGGCTCTTATATGGAATTAAAGGAAGAATTGCATGAGTTGAGGATAAGCTGGATGAACGGCTCAATTAAAATGGAGTCATTTTAAAATTTATATATATAGTAGCCACTGATTAACTCTGAATCTCGCTGTGGCGTTCCCCCCGTTAGCTCTCCGAGCGGAAAAAACGGGGGGACGAATGGTGATTTTTGTTAAAAAAATCTCCATTCCAGGGGGGAATGCTGATTGGATAAAATTGAGGTTATGAGTTATCAGCATTTTCTATATTTTCCATAGTGGAGACAAAATATGGCAGATTGTAGTATTGAAGATAAAGGTGGGTATTATCAAATCGTAGGCTTTGATTTTGAGGTCGGTGATTTTCATAATATCTTCGC
>Ga0268262_10006274_pt1 | contig 11465 bp, 8 predicted proteins | sample TergutNc150P3_FD_190354 | JGI IMG/M metagenome (GOLD analysis project Ga0268262, IMG submission 190354) | Nasutitermes corniger P3 segment gut microbial community from laboratory colony in Florida, USA - Nc150 P3 (SPAdes) (version 2) | ecosystem: Host-associated > Arthropoda: Insects > Digestive... | reverse complement strand
AAACAAATATAAAATTTATAATACGAGGTAAAATATTTACGCCAAAACAGAATGTAGAAATTATTATTAATAATCGTTCTTATGGGAATATAAATGATAATAATAATTTTATCATAAAAAATGATGAACTATTAGGAAAAAATAATTTAAATATTAAATTAATAATATCAAAACCATATTCCCCAAAAGAGTTAGGTATTAGTGACGATTCTAGAACATTAGGCTTTGCTTTAATTGCAATTGGTTTGTATGAATGTGACTAAAAAGAATATAAAATATTATAAGGACTTCAATGAATATTGCTATTGATCTTATGAGTATCCTTGGGCCTACAAAGAATCGTGGGATAGGATACTATACTACAAGCCAACTAAAAGCTTTATTTACACTAGATAAGGAAAATAATTATTTTTTATTAAATTTATTTGAAGATATTCAATTAAAAGATGTATTATATTATGATGGTAATGTAAGTGAGTATTATTTTAATACAGGGAATAATTTATTATTATGGGAATACCCTGAACTAATCGGTGAAATATATAAGAATTTTATTCTAGAACATAAAATAGATTTGTTTTATATTACGTCTCCATTTGATCATCGTCATCCTTTGGAAAAGACATGGTTTGTAAATACTAAATATATTGTTACTATTTATGATTTAATTCCTTATATTTTTCCTAATGAATATTTAAAAACCAACGAAATGAAAAAATTATATAAAAAAGCTTTGGAATTAGTTATTAATTCTGATGGTATGCTTGCTATCTCGCAAAGTGTTAAAAATGACCTATTAAAATATAATATATGTAAAAATAAAAATAAAATAAAAGTGATTAATGCGGGAGCTGATATAAATAGATTTCATATAATAAATATTTCCGAGGACGAAAAGCTGCAAATGCAAAAGAAATATGGAATATTTAATAATTTTATATTATGTGTTGGCGGTGATGATGAAAGAAAAAATATTGCATATTTAATAGAGGCTTATTCCCATCTTTCGGAAGAACTACGATTGCAATACCAGCTTGTTATTGTTTGCCACCTACCAAAATCAAGCGAAGAAAGATATTATACAATAGCAAAAAAAATGGGCGTAGTTGACAGGGTAGTTTTTACAAAATTTGTTTCTGATGAAGACTTGACTAAACTGTATAATATGGCCTTTGTATCTGCTTTTGTTTCAAAATATGAAGGTTTTGGTTTACCTGTTTTGGAATCAATGATGTGCGGAGTTCCTGTGCTTACATCAAACAATTCAAGTCTTGTAGAAATTGCAGGTGATGCAGCTATATTAGTTGATCCATTCGATATAACTGATATAGTTCGCGGTTTGAATGATCTATTGTCGAAAACAGATTTAGATGTATTGCGCAAAGCAGGGTTTGAGCGTGCCAAAAGTTTTTCATGGGAAAAAACAGCAAAGCTTACATTGGATGCAATATGTAATGTAACACCTAAACTTTACAAACCATTAACAGAATGTAATTGTAAAAGAATTGCTTTTTTTACACCATTACCACCTATTCAATCAGTAATATCCAATTATAGTGTTGATATTATTAATAAACTTGTAAAACATATTTCTATTGATGTATTTATTGATATTGATTATTCATATAACTGCTTATTACCGCAAAATGTAAATGTATATAAACATACAAAATTTTTTATAAAACGGAAAAAATATGATAAGATAATATTTCAACTTGGAAATAATAATTATCACGAATATATGTTAGGTTATATCAGAAAATATAATGGTATAGTTGTGTTACACGACTATAATTTAAATGATTCTGTTTTAAATTTTGCAGATATTATTATCGTTAACAGTAAATGGGAAAAGAAACAATTACTAATAAAAAACATTGAAGCAAATGTACAATATATTCATAATTATGTGCAAAACTTAAATAATATTTTTTACGGAACAGAAACAGAAGAAATAAACTTGAATAAAATTATTCAAGAATACATAAAAGTATTATCTTACCCATCCAAGATAAAAACATTGACAAATCAAATACTTTCTCAGATAATAAATAATTATAATAATACAACTGATAAAGATAAATATAGTTTAGCAAAAACTCTTGCCTATACTATGCAGAATTTTGGGTAATATTTTTTAATGTATTAACATTTAAAGGGAAAAAGAGGATAAAAAATGGAAGCTAATAGTTTAATGAATCAAACTGTAGATGTAAGATTAATTTTGAGTAAAATTCGTAAAAATATAAAAGACAAAAAAATATATCAGGATAAGCTTAGTTTTGAAGATAATTTTGATAATACATTTCTTTCACTGATTCCTAAAAATAATGATTTTGTAGATATTGAGCAACATTTAGATATTTTACGTAATTCTTGGGATATAAAACCAAATAAACCTTTAAATGGGAATCTATTAATTATATTTTTAAAAAAAATTATCAGAAAATTAATAAGGTTTTTTGTAATACCTATTATTAATGAACAAAACGCAATTAATTATTCTGTTTTTTGTATTCTGGAAAAGAACTGTGAAATGAAAATAGAAATAGATAATCTTCATGATCGAATAGTACAGTTAGAAAGAGAGGTAAAAAGATTTCCAGTTGATATTAATCAAGAATTATTATTTAAAAAAGGCTCTTTTGCAATTAACTATTTAGAAAAAGGATTTTCTGTTCCGGAAGAAAATTTTACGTGGACAAATCAGGAGACAGCAGAAATTAATATTCCAATTTCTTTTATAAATACAGATTTAATAATAATAATTCAAGGTAAATTACTTACCTCATCACAGACTATGGAAGTTATAGTTAATAATCATACTTATGGAGAAATTAAAAAATTTAACGGTAAATATTTAATTAAAGATACAGAATTAAAAAATCAGAATAATTTAATTATAAAATTTATTATTTCAAAGCCATGTTCTCCAAAGGAACTGGGTATAAGTGATGACAACAGGACATTAGGGTTTGCTTTGACAGCTATTAGCTTGAATGTAGAGAAGAATAGGAAATAAACAATGGCTAAAATTGCATTAATAAATCAACGGTATGGTTTGGAAATAAACGGTGGGAGTGAATATTATACACGTCTTATTGCAGAACAACTAGCAAAGAAGCATGAAGTTGAGGTATTAACAACTTGTGCTCTAAAATATGATGATTGGGAAAATTATTATCAATCTGGGATTCATAACGTAAATGGAATTGTTGTAAGACGTTTCCCTACTACTCAAAATCGATTACCTGGTCATCCTAAAGATGGTGAAAAATGGATTGATGACCAAGGTCCATTTGTACCTGAATTGATTAATTATATTAAAGAGTATAATGATGAATATGATGTATTTTTTCCTGTAACATACCTTTACTATACAACAGTCAAAGCAATCCCATTAATTGCTGAAAAATCAATTGTTATTCCAACTGCGCATAATGAATATTTAATATATTATCCTGTTTATAAACGTGTTTTTGGCGCAGATAATAATTATTCTAAGCCGGCAGCTTTTATGTTCTTAACAGAAGAAGAGTGTGACTTTGTTCATAAGTTATTTAAAAATTATTCTATTCCTAGTTGGGTTGCTGGGGTTGGCGTTGATTTACCAACCAATATAGATGGAAATAGGTTCAGAGAAAAATATAATATAAAGGAAGATTATTGTATATATGTTGGGCGTATTGAACAAGGGAAAAATTGCGAAGCAATGCTTAATTATTTTCTTGAATATAAAAAAAGAAATAAAAATAAAATGAAACTTGTTTTAATGGGAAAAAACTCTTTTAATATTGAAATACCCAAACAAAATGATATAATTCACTTGGGATTTGTTTCTGAAGAGGATAAATTTGACGGTATCTCAGGAGCAAAGGTACTGTGGTTGAATTCGATGTTTGAAAGCCTTTCAATCGTAGTTTTAGAAGCATTTTCTTTAGGTGTTCCTGTGCTAGTTAATGAACATTGTGAAGTATTAAGGGGACATTGTATAAAGAGCAATGCTGGGCTTTACTATAAAGGGTATTTTGAGTTTGAAGGTGTTTTAAATTATTTAATAAATCATGATAAGGAATATGCTATTATGTGCAATAATGCAAAAAGATATATTGAACATAATTATAAATGGGAGATCGTAATGGATAAATTTGATAAAGCGATAGAATTAGTTATGAAAAAGAGGTAGTTATAACATGAAAATAGAATTTCAATTATCTGGTTTAGGCGATGTAAATTTAGAAAAAAAAATAATTGATGCAGTAGAGTCCGCAGGTTATTCTGACTTGGAATTATCTGATATAAGATGTCCCGCACAATATAGTCTTTTTGATTTAAAATGCGATTTGAGTAAAATGAAAGAAAAATTATTTAAATTACAACAGATCACTTCATTAACTCCTAACATTTTTGTTCCTCAAAATGTTTTAAATATTAAAACTTTATTAAAAAAATTAATAGCAAAATTTATTAAATGGTATATTGTTCCTATGGCTGAATCGCAATCTAGTTTTAATTATGAAATATCAACATTATTTTCAGAAACCATATCTTTGATGCAAATACAAAAAGAAGAAATAATACGATTAAATAATGAAATATATAAAATGAGGAAAGAAAATGTTTGAAAAAGTATTGCAGGTTAATAGCAATTTTTATGATAATGACGGTGTTAGCAATATTATTAAAGATTTATCTACAATGCTTAATGAATATAATATAGACAATAAACTTTTTACAATATCCATAGATGAAAATAGCGGATTTGATAAGAAAAAATGGGCAGACGTAAATACGCTTAAAAACTATATTACATCTAAATCACTTGTTATTTATCATTTTGCAACGCCTTCATATTTGTCTAATATGATTTCTGTACTTGAATGTCCCAAAGTACTGTTATATCACAATGTAACACCACCTATATTTTTTGAAAAATATAATCCAGAAATTACAAATATTGTTAGTGACGGATTAAGGCAAATAATTAATATGGCACCGTATTTTTCATACGCTTGGGGTGATTCAGAATATAACTGTTCACAATTACGGGATGCAGGCTATATAAGAACAGCTGTGGCAAATCCTCCATATAATTTTAATCGTTTCTCTACAATTAAGCTTAGTAAAAAAATAAAAAAGAAGACTGGAATTAAAAATATTCTTTTTGTAGGAAGGATTGTGCCAAACAAACGTCCTGAGGATATAATCAGAGCCTTTTATTATTATCATAAAATTAATTCAAATAGCGAATTGACAATTATTGGTAGCTATGATGGTTTTAAAAACTACAAAAATGACCTTGTTCAATTATCAGATGATTTAAAACTACCAGTAAATATTACTGGGATGATTCCACTTGATGAACTGGTAGCACATTACCAGAATGCGGATTTATTTTTGTGTATGAGCGAGCATGAAGGATTTTGCATACCAATTATTGAAGCTATGTATTTTGGTGTTCCTGTGCTTGCTTATAATTCTTCAGCAGTAACAGAAACTGTAGGAAATGCAGGAATAATATTTAAACAAAAACATTTTCCCTCTGTAGCGCATTTAATGGATGAAGTATTAAACAATATTACATTACAAAACAAGATGAAAGTTGCTGGTCAAGAAAGAGCATTGCATTATAGTAAAGAAAATGTATCACAAAGACTTATTAAACTAATTCAAGATTATGCATTAGAACTTAATATTTAAGTATTTTTATAGGAGTAGATAATATGTTTAAATTTTTTAGACGATTAATGAAAAAGATAATAAAAAAAAGTTTTCCATATTTAGTAATGAAATTACAAGAAATTGGTGAAATTAAACAATTAACGGAGGATAACAGAAATTTATCTAACGATACAAGACAATCTATTGAAGATATCAGACGCATAACAGAGGAGACTAGAAGTTTAACTGATGATAACAGGAATATAATTGGGGATGTTAGGCAATTAACAAAAAATTTAGAACAATCCGTTGGAGATATCAGACGCATAACAGAGGAAACCAGAAGTTTAACAAATGATAATAGGAATATAATTGGGGATGTTAGGCAATTAACAGGGGAAATCAAAAACATAACAGATAATACAAAACAATCTATTAGAGATATCAGACGCATAACAGAGGAAACTAGAAGTTTAACATATGATAACAGGAATATAAATGGTGATATCAGGAAATTAACAGAAGAAAATAGGAATTTAATAATAGAACTAAAGCAATCATTTGGTTTATTAACCGATAGTGATTTTCAAGTAACTAAATTAAAAAGAATGCTTAGTGAAGTAGAATATTATCAACCTGCTTACATGATTGGCGGGATTAATCTTATTCCTCAACGAGAATGTAAAGATAGATGCAGAATAATTGAGAAATCTTTGAATAATAGTATTGCCGGATTGAAAATACTGGATATAGGATCTTCTTTAGGTTATATATGTTTTTATTTTGCAGATAAGGGCGCAGTAACGGAAGGATGGGAAAGCAATCCCAAAAATACTGAAGTTGCCAGACTAATTGGTCAAATAAATGGATTATCTGCAAAATTTAAAACAAAGGAATTATATTTAGAATCATTAGATGATATGCACATAGGAGAATTTGATATTATAATAATTCTAAGCGTTCTCCATCATATCATTCATTATAAAGGTTTACAGTATGTTCAGGAAATTTTTAAAAATTTAATTGATAAAGTACCAATTCTAATTTTAGAATTAGCATTAAAAAATGAAGATGAGACTTTATTTTGGAATGAATCTCAACCTGAAAATGAATTGGCAATTTTTGATCTTATTAAAGATGAAATTATCATAGAAAAAATAGGAGAATTCCCAACACATTTGTCACTAAAGCAACGCCCACTCTATAAAGTTTCAAAAAAGAAAAATAATATTATAATAAATGGTAAACCATATTTATATGATAAAAAGACTAATTTTGCATATAGTGATTCTGAATTCCCATATTTGCATTCTGAATTGAGCAGGGATTACTATTTTTCTAAGAAGTATATCATCAAAGAATATTCTGTAAAGATATTTGATGATAATATGAAACAGATCACTACAGAAATTAGTAACATGCTTTTATTAAATGATATATCTAAAATCAAAACAACAAAATTGATAGATTTTGAAATAAGTAATAATCGTGCTGTTGTTGTACTTGCTCGTGATGATGGCGATCTTATTTCTGATATTTTGGGTAAAAAAGAAATTGATCCTGAAAAAGTAGCAAAGGATGTTTTAGAATTTCTGTCTGTTCTGGAAGAAAATAATTATCATCATAATGATATAAGAAGTTGGAATATATTATGGAATGATGAAAGTGCGCAAGTAATTGATTATGGATTGATGTCACCTATAGTAAAAGATGACGATATTATTTCATTATTAAATATTCTGGATGCTATACAAATGAAATGTAAAGAATCTAGTGTTTATGGTATTAAGATTTTCCCTCCTAAAAATAATTTTGTTAATCCATGTTTATTACAACTATATGAAATTATTGAAAAAGGGGAAAGATCTCCCAAGAAATTATTAGAATATTTAAAAACAATGAAATAATGAGTAAAATAGTTTTTAATAAAAAATTATAAAATTGAAAGCAATTGTATTCATATAGATAAAACTAATAGATATAGATTTAAATTCGTAATATAAAAAAAATAAAAACAATGACTGTAATTTTATCCATATATAAAGAAAATTTTCAGAAATATCTGAAAACATTAAAGCAATTCCTGGAAGCAGATTGCAAAATTTACATCGTTGATATGAGGGCACAGAATAAACAGAATATTGTGGAAGTTACAGGTTTTTCTTATTATTGCTGCAAAGATAATACCGAAAAAATGTTAGCATACAATGAAATACTGAAAGAAAATGACAAGACAGAAAATGATGTGTTAATAATAGATGAAAGCGTACTTCATTCCATTACTATAAATAGTTCTTTTTTGAAAGAATTATATGATGTATTATATTACACAGAAAAACATGGCTTTGTTTCGCCAAGAATTGGTTATGCGGATGATCCTAATTATTTAATAACACAGCTTAAAAAATTACCGCGTTATTCCATTTTAGCTGAGCCTGATACTCGTTGCGTTCTTATTAAAAAAAGAGTTATTGATTTACTGCTTTATTTTTCCACTAATTATACAAATTTCTTATATTCTTTATTAGACTTTGTACAAAGGGCGAATTGTTTCGGATTCAGTATTGTACGAAGTAATTATATTTTTCTGTCTTACGTAGAAAATCAATTTGAAGATACAGCTAATTCTTGTGATGATAAAAAATTGTTTTTGAAGCGGTATCCTTACTATACACGTATACAAAAAAAATTTTATTCAACTTATGTGAGGCATCCTATTGATAATTTTTTTGAGTTGTTTTCAAAAAAGAATGCTAAAAAGAAAATATTACTAAATTATTTTATTATGCCATGTATGTATTGCGGAACATCTGAATTTCAACTGAGTTTTGCGGAAGCTTTTTATCGTTTATTTCATGATAAATATGATATTTATATTTACACCAATCATCCGGCTGATGACTTTCATCGTTTATCCAAGAAATATCCAAATGTATTATTTCCTGACACAATTTCAGGCGTATTTGATTTAGGATTTTGCGCTCACCAGCCATTTGGTATGGATGATCATATTTTCTTAAATCAACGTTGTCTTAAATCGGTGTACAGTATGCTTGACATTATAATGTTACGTTGCGATTATGTTATTAGTGAACATAAAGATTTGATAATGGATGATGTTGTTAGATTTGGATTTCAGGAATGCGATGGAATTGTTTCAATTAGTGATTTTAGCACTGAAGAATACAAGGCATATTTTTTTGAAGATAAATTAATACAAAATAAACCGGTTAAACGTGTCTATATTGCAAGCAATTTTAACTCTTCTTTGCATGAAAAATATGACTTGCCTTTTAGCGAGTATTTTCTTATTGCTGGTAATCATTATAGACATAAAGGGGTTATAGAAACCATAAAAACTGTTCAAAATTCAAACAAGAAATTTATTGCAATAATGGGTATGGCGAATAATGGTTATATCAAGAATAATATTTACGCATATAAAAGTGGAAATCTTAGCGAGGATTTTATCAGTTATCTTTATATTAACTGTAAAGCTGTTATTTTCCCCAGTATGTATGAGGGGTTTGGACTTCCAATTGCGATTGCATTGAAAAACAAAAAGCGGGTAATTATATACAATAATACACTAAACAAAGAACTGTTTCAACATTTCCATGAATTCAAAGATTACTTTTTCTTCTTTAATAATTTTTCTCAAATCAATGAAATTATAAGTACCATTGATTTTACAAAAGAATTACCGTCAGTGGAATATAAAGATACATGGGATCAAACTACAATTGAAATAGAAGCTTTCTTCGAAGAAATACTAAATACTGAAATAGACATTGATAAGTTGAATGAACGATGGCATTTATTCAACTTTTTAGAAGCAAAAATGAAGGAATCAAAAACAACAGTTAAATATCTTAGTTTATATAATTTGATTATGGTTAAATTTAAAAAAATATTACGTAGTACTTTTCCAAGATTATATTTATTTTTAACGAAAATTAAACAGAAGATTATTGATGAAAAAAAACAACGAAATAATAAGAATTTAATTGAGGAGCATCTAATATGACAAACATAATCTTATGCGGCGGCAGCGGTTCTCGTCTATGGCCTGTCTCACGGGAACAATTTCCAAAACAATTTTGTGATTTGACAGGCAATTATTCTTTATTTCAAGAGACTGTAATTCGCAATAAAGATTTATGCAATAAAACAGTTATTGTTACAAATAATAATCATTTTAATTTAGCAAAAAAACAAATTGAGGAACTGAATATAAAGAACGTAGAATTTATTCTTGAGCCTCTTGGTCGTAACACTGCTCCGGCTATAACAATCGCCTGTTTGTCGTTAAATAAAGAAGAGATAGCTTTAGTAACGCCTTCTGATCACTTAATTAAAAATGGAAAAGATTATATAGATACAATAACTGAAGCTCAAAAACTGGCAGAGAATGATAATTTAGTAACTTTTGGGATAAAGCCGACGTATCCTGAGACGGGGTTTGGTTACATAGAGGCGGAAGGAGAAAATGTAATTTCCTTTAGGGAAAAACCGGATGAAAAGACGGCAAAAGAATATATAGAAGCAAAAAAATATTTTTGGAACAGCGGAATGTTTGTTTTTAAGGTAAAAACATATCTTGATGAAATAAATAATCATTCAAATGATATATATACGGCATCACAAGAGGCATTTAAAAATAGTGAAATTAATAATAACATAATAAAGATACTGGAATCTTACATGATAAAAATACCCGCTAACAGCATAGATTACGCGGTTATGGAAAAAACAAAAAAAATAAAAATGATTACGTTAAAAACAGACTGGTCTGATCTTGGCAGTTTTGAAGCATTATATAATATTTCAAGTTACGATGCGGATGGAAATGTTTCAACATCGAAAAATGTTCTTTATAATTCTAAAAACAATTTAATTATATCTAAAAATAAACCAGTTACCCTTATTGATGTTGATGATTTAATAGTAGTTGATACTGATGACGCTGTATTAATAAGTAAAAAAGGTTCCTCGCATAAAATTAAAGAACTAATACCAGAACTTGAAAAAATATCACCGAATATTACTAAAATAAAAATAGATAAATCATAATTAATTTTAAAAGTGCGAATTTAAATTTAATAAACTAATTAAAAATCCAACCTCTCTTAAACCTTCAATACCCTCGAAATAAACTTACTCTTGATGTCAATTGCTTTGTGCGGGCATAATTCGTGGCAGCAATAACAACGAATGCAGTTTTTCAGGCTGATGACGGCTTTTTTCTTTTTATTTTGCGTAATTATCGTAATCATTTTTTCGGGGCAGGCAGTTGCGCACATACCGCATCCTATACATCTATTTTTTGCTACTACAGGATATTTAGTTAAAGCTGATTTTAAAAGATTTCTTACTACGGGATTTTTCTCGACAGTTCTGCTGAAGCCCCTTACGGTTGACGGGAATTTATAATCGGGGATTTTTAAGCTGGAAAGGTCTTCGCCAATTACATTTACATCTTCTATTCTGTACGGTAATATTCCGCGTCTTTTTGCGGCCATTAAAACGGGATTGTGTTCATAGGGAAGTCCCATGATTTCACCCGCAACGACATCAATGGCAAGATCGCTTGTTGATGCGATTAAAAGTCCCACCTGCCTTGGAGTACCCGATGCGCCCGGTCCTTCGCCTTCCATGGCGAGTACCGCGTCCATAATTGATAATCGTGGGGCTACATAAAGAGACAAATCCAAAAGCATGTCCGCAAAACGCTCTTTATCAAATAATTTTGCGTGAAACCCTACTTTTGACAAACCGGGAATAATTCCAAAATGATTTTTTAC
>Ga0268262_10006273_pt1 | contig 11466 bp, 10 predicted proteins | sample TergutNc150P3_FD_190354 | JGI IMG/M metagenome (GOLD analysis project Ga0268262, IMG submission 190354) | Nasutitermes corniger P3 segment gut microbial community from laboratory colony in Florida, USA - Nc150 P3 (SPAdes) (version 2) | ecosystem: Host-associated > Arthropoda: Insects >... | reverse complement strand
TTCTGTATTTTACCCCTCTTATGCGAGGTTTAATTTGCACAATGCGATAATCCGCCGTGCCGCCGACAATGCCAGGATTTTGTCTGCGGCTATGGTACAGAAAGCTAAATCCGGGCATCCGGGTGGCGCAATGGGCGCCACTGAGTTCTTTTCCGTTTTATTCAAGGAATTTTTGAAATTCAACCCAAAAGACCCCTATTGGCGGGGAAGAGATCGTTTTTTTATGGACCCCGGGCATATGTCCGCAGCTTTTTATTCTATGCTTTGCTTCACAAAAAGACTGAGTATGAAAGATTTGAAGGATTTTAGGCAGCTCGGCAGCCATACGCCGGGGCATCCAGACCTAGATGTTGAACGCGGCATAGAAAACACCTCCGGCCCCCTTGGGCTTGGGCACGGGCTTGCGCTCGGCTGCGCCATCGCGGAGAGAATTTTGGTAAACCGCTTTGGAAAATTATTTGAGCACAAAACCGTTTGCCTTTTATCTGACGGCACTATTCAAGAGGAAATTGCCTACGGCGTTGGGCGCATAGCCGGGCATCTAAAGCTCTCAAACCTCATATTCTATTTTGATTCAAACAGTATTCAGCTCTCTTGCCCAACCAGCGAGGTTATGAGCCACGATGTTGCCGCCCAATACGAGTCTTGGGGATGGAGGGTTTACAGCATTGACGGCCACAGCCCGGACGAGCTGAGAAAAGCATTTACAAACGCTTATGCAGAAATAGAAAAACCTGTTATTATAATAGGCAATTCCATTATGGGAAAAGGCATTAAAGATGCCCAAAACAACCATTTTGAAAACAAAGTGTCCACCCACGGGCAACCGATAGATGCGGCAGGCGCTTCCACAGCTCAAACCATAAAAAATTTGGGCGGAGACCCTGAAAATCCGTTTGTTATTTGGCAAGACGTAGAAGAAGCCTTTAACAGCCGCCTTGAAGAGTTGCAAAAGGAATGCGATTCCTGGCAGAATAGATTTGAAACCTGGAAGCAAGCCTATCCGCAGCTAGCAGAGGAATTGGAACATTGGCAAAAAAACAAAGCCCCGGTTCTTGACCTTTCGATTATTCCGCAAAAACAGGGCGTTGCCACAAGGGTAAATTCCAGTGCAGTCTTGGCTTGGCTCGCGGATAATCAAAAAAATATGGTTTGCTCCTCAGCAGACCTCTCTAATAGCGATTACACCCAGAGTTTTTTGGACAAAACAGGCATACTCAAACCGGGTGATTTCAACGGGGCATTTTTGCAAGCCGGGGTTGCCGAACTCACTATGGGCTGCGCTATGTGCGGCATTGTTCTGCACGGCGAGTTCACCGCAACCTGCGCAACATTTTTTGTGTTCAGCGATTATATGAAGCCCATATTGAGGCTCGCATCGTTGATGGCTTTGCCCGTTAAATTTTTATTCACGCACGATAGCTTCAGAGTTGGCGAAGACGGCCCAACCCACGAGCCTGTGGAGCAAGAGGCGCAAATTCGCCTGCTGGAGAATATGAGCTTGCCAAACGGGAAGCCATCTATGCTGGTTCTGCGCCCCGCTGACGCAAACGAAACAACGCTCGCTTGGGAAATGGCAATGGCAAACGGCAATAGCCCAACCGCATTCATACTATCCAGGCAAGTGATGCCTCCTTTGGAGAATCCGCATTCAAAAGCCAATGCCGCAGGGTACATAGTGCAGAATGCAGAAAACCCCAAGCTGACATTCGCAGCCAACGGCTCTGATGTTTATCTATGCTGCCAGGCTGCTGAAATTTTACGCAAGGGAGGAATATCCGTACGCGTGGTCAGCGTTATGAGTCCAAGGCTTTTTATGGACTTGCCGCAAAAAGAGCGCGAGGCTTTGATTCCTCGCTGGGGAGCGGCATTTGCTGTTTCCAGCGGTTTGCCATCTGTGTTTGCGCCTGTGGTTGGGCCTTTGGGCCGCTCATGGGGCTTGGCCGAGTTTGGAAAATCCGCGCCGTTTACAATTTTAGAAAAGGAATTTGGCTATACCCCCGAAGCAGTCGCAGAAAAAGCGAAAATGTATCTGAAAAATTATGAGGACATTAGGAGGGAATTATGCTCATAAGTTTTTTAAAAAAAGAAGAATCAGAAGAATCCGGCTCAAAATTTATGGGCAAGGGTGATATAATTTTTCTTTTGGTTTTAGCCGCTCTCATATTTGGCTTTTGGTATTATTACACTTTTTCCAAGGAAAAAGCTTATAGCCACTATGCGAGGTGCGATGCTCTGTTCAATGCAGATAGCCTGAGCGCGGCTAGAGAATGTTACGAGAGCGCAATAGATTTGGGTTACCGCATAGATAGCTTGGATTCCGTTGGCTATAACAGGAAAGTGAAGATAGATAGCATTTTTGGAGAGTCCCGCTAAGCACTTTTCACGTATGCTTTGATAGCATCTCTAAGCGAGGTGAAAACATTGTTCAATTCCTTTTCGTCTTCTTCCAAAAGAGTTATGCGAAAGCCCAGAAGCTCCGAGCAAAAACTGCTGATGGGCACAACGCAAATTCCTGTTGCGCCGAGAAGGTAATAGACAAAGCGGTAATCGGGGCTGACGTCCTTGCACCATTCCTCAACAAGCGTTTTCATCTTTGGGTTTTCAATAGGCAGGGTTTGCTTATCGTTCAAAACCCCGTCTTTGAAAATCATAGAGTTGTAGAATGCGCCGTAAGTTGGGTTGAATTTCAATTCGGCAACTTCGCCTAAAATTTCGTTTATCAAAGCGCTGCGTTTGCCTATCCTCTCGTTCAAATCCGCACGGTGCAACTCGTAGCGGCTATCGCCTAAAATGAGCGGCAACGCGAGCTGCGGAAGGGTTGTTGAGCAAACCTCCACCATCTTTGCATTGTCCAGCGCGCTGCAAAAAGCAGCAAATTCTGGGTCTTTGTCCCTGTTGTAATATTCCATCCAGCCACAGCGAGAACCGGGCCACGGCAATTCCTTAGAAAGCCCTTTCATAGCGATGCCCGGCACATCACCTATGTATTCCGCAAGCGAGTATGAACGCGCTCCGTTATACACCACTTTATTATAGATTTCATCGGCTATAACAAACACCTTGTATTTTTTTGCAATCTCGATCATCTTTTTAAGATGTTCAAGCGGGTACACCATACCCGTAGGGTTGTCGGGGTTTATTATTAAAATGCCAACTATGCTCGGATTGTATTTAACTTTGTTTTCCAATTCCTCAATGTCTGGATACCAGTGATTTTCTGGGTCTAGCCTATAGGTTATGGGGTCTGCGTTGGCGTGTGCCGCCTCTGCGGAGCTGTGCGTGCTGTATGCAGGGGAAGGCCCAATAACACGGCTAGTCACATCCAAAAGCTGGTAGGTTGTGGATATGCCATCTCCCATTCCGTTAAAAAATAAAATATCATCGGGGGTTATTTGCACGCCTCCCAGAGCGTTGTTTCTTTTGCACAAAAACTCGCGTGTTGCCAAAACCCCTTTTGATGGGCAATATCCATAGGATTTATTCTGCTGCACCAAGTCTGCCATAATATCTTTAATCCACGTGGGTACTTGGCATTTTTTCTCTATGGGGTCGCCTATATTTTCCCAATGAATTGAGAGTCCCAAAGCCTTGAGCTGGTTCGCCTTTTTCACTATTTCGCGAATCTCATACTTAAATTCTTTTGAGCCTTCCGAAAGCAGTTTTTTACGCATAAGATAAAGAAATATAGAAAACGCTGTTCTTTTATTTTATTACTATATTCTCCTTGTGAAATTCTTAGCTGATTCTCTTTTAAAGAGCTATTCGGAGTTAAAAAACTCCATTCCGATAGACCCTAATTGCCAATTCGGTAAAAACGATGTTGTGGAACTTATTGACAAATTGCGCGGTTTGCTGTTTCCAGGTTATTTTTACGATGAGTACGCAGAAGTGCTCTTGGAAAAAGTCAGACATTTATTGCTCCGTTTGCTGACCAACAAAAAAGAGCAGGAGCATAAAGAAGAATCTGCAAAATTAGTGATGGATTTTTTGACAAAACTTCCGAAAATCAGGGCGAGCCTTGCCACCGACGTGGAGGCTGCATTCGATAGCGACCCTGCTGCGATAGGCAAAGAAGAGATTATTATTTCTTATCCCGGTATTTATGCCATATCAATTTACAGACTTGCGCATGAACTTTACCTTCTCAACGTTCCAATGCTCCCACGGATAATGACCGAATATGCTCATTCAGTGACGGGAATAGATATTCATCCCGGAGCGCAAATAGGCGAGTATTTTTTCATAGACCACGGGACAGGCATTGTAATAGGCGAAACAACGATTATAGGTGAACACGTGAAAATTTACCAGGGTGTAACCTTGGGTGCGCTCTCCACAAAAGGCGGGCAGAGCTTGAGAGGGAAAAAGAGGCATCCAACGGTAGAAGACAATGTAACCATATATTCTGGAGCTTCCATTTTTGGCGGAGATACGATTATAGGCAAAAATTCCGTGCTGGGTAGCAATGTGTTTGTAACGGAATCTGTTCCGGCTGACTCAAAATTGAGCATATATGACAGGCCCGTTAAAAAAAGATCGCAAAAATATTGGTATTATGAGATTTAGCGATAGGAGCTAGAAGATGAATTTTCTTGAAGAATTTCACAAAAAGCCTTTTCTAGGAATCATCCGTGGCTTGCCGCCAGAATATGTTATAAACTGCGTTGGGGTTTGCAAAAGCACTGGTTTGAAATTCGCAGAAGTTCCCCTAAACACGGCAAATGCGGCAACCGCTTTGGAAAAACTATGCGAAGAAGGCGAGAAGAACGGCTTAATAGTTGGTGCAGGGACTATTCTCACCGAACAGGATTTGCAAACCGCCCTCAGTTGCGGAGCAAAATTCATAGTCACGCCCGGCACAAATCCCGCTGTGGTGAAATTATGCGTTCAGAAAAACATTCCTTGCATTCCGGGTGCTTTAACGCCAACGGAAATTATGCAGGCCAATGCTTTGGGAGCAACCGCCATAAAGCTCTTTCCAGTATCTTCCTTGGGCGGTACGCAATACATAAAGGAATTGCGAGGGCCATTCAAGAACATCCCTTTGCTCGCCTGCGGAGGTGTTAAAGCCGAAAATGTCCAAACTTTTTTTGATGCAGGCTGCGACTTTGTCTCTTTTGGAGCAAGCGTATTTTCCGTTTCCGATATGGAAAGCGGAAATTGGCAGGGCATTGAGAAGAGAATTATTCAGCTACTGCATTGAATTGTTCTTCCGTTTCCACCGGATAAACGCGGACTTCGCGGTTGATGCTGCGCATCAAGCCCATCAGCACCTTGCCAGAACCTACTTCAATGCCTCTTTGAACGCCAAGCGAAATGGCTTTTTCCATACCTTGCTGCCAGCGCACTGGGGAAAGAAGCTGTTTAGCCAAAAGTTCTTTTAGCTCCGTGCCTTTGCTCGCAGGCTCTGAAGTCACATTGGCTATCACGGGGACTTTCAAATCGCTGAAAGCGGTTTTTTCAATTGCCTCTTTTAATTTTGGCAATGCGTATTCCATCAACGGGCTGTGGAACGCACCGGAAACCGGCAGTGGAACAACCTTTTTAGCACCTTTTGCGCTTGCTATTTCGCCAGCTTTGGCAACGCCTTCTTTTGAGCCGCTGATAACTATTTGCCCAGGTGAATTGAAGTTTGCCGCAACAACAACGCCTGCGCTCTGCGCCTCGCCCAGCACAGCGTTCAAATCCGCCTCCGAGAGACCCAGCACCGCGGACATCGCGCCCGGCTTTAGCTCGCCTGCCTTTGCCATAAGCTCGCCGCGAACACGCACCAAGCGAAGCCCGTCTTCAAAAGAAAAACCGCCTGCCGCATAGAGCGCGGAATATTCGCCCAGCGAATGCCCAGCCACATAGTCAAAAGAAAGGTTTTTGCTCTTCAAAAGCTCCATCGCCATACAGGAGCAAACATAAAGAGCAGGCTGCGTATTATCCGTGCTTTTAAGCGTATCCTCAGGGCCTTCCTGCATAATCTTGGAAAGCTCAAAGCCAAGAACCTCGTCAGCTTTTTTAAGAAGCTGTTTTGCAGGCTCAAAAGTTTGGGACAAAACCTTGCCCATCCCAACATACTGAGCACCCTGCCCCGGAAATAAAAGAATTGTTTTAGACATAGAGAGTAAGGTAGAAAAAAAGTGAATTGCTAAAACATTTTATAAAGTGGTGTGATTTTTTTGTAATTTACGCTCAGGGAGAAAGGCAATGCCTAATTTGAATGAGATATTGAATGAAGCTAAAGTGCTAGCTGCCGCAGGTAGAGGCGATGCCATTGATGTTGTAAGGCGAAAATACCTGAAGCAACTTTCTGATTTAACCGGAAGAAATACTATAGCATATTATTCGTGCTTCCTAACTAATCCAAATATTGAAGAAGCCAGCATAGCCGATATAGATAAAAATGGCTTTATGTCAGTGATAAACAAACTAGACCGAACGAAAGGGCTTGATTTAATTTTGCATACTCCAGGTGGAGACATAGCTGCAGCAGAATCTATTGTAGAATATCTCCGCTCAATGTTCGGAAATAACATTAGAGCAGTCATCCCTCAAATTGCGATGTCCGCAGGCACGATGATTGCCTGTTCGTGCAAATCTATAATTATGGGAAAGCAATCCAATATAGGGCCTATAGATCCGCATTTTCGAGGTATTCCAGCTTCTGGCGTTATTGACGAGTTTAAACGAGCGAAAGAAGAAGTAGCAGCTGACCCTAAAAGTATTCCCATTTGGAGAATAATAATTGAGAAATACCATCCCACATTTATAGGCAATTGCGAAAATGCTATTCAGTGGTCTAAAGGCGTTGTAACAGAATGGCTAAAATCTAATATGTTAGAACATGAGGCTGATAAAGACAAAATTGCGAATGAAATAGTTGATTATTTAAGCGACCCTAATAAAACAAAAACTCACGCACGGCATATTGGTATTGAAGACTGTGAAAGAATAAAATTGAAAATAGACAAAATGGAAGAATCTGTTGAAGGAAAGGATTTACAAGACGCCATATTAAGCGTTCATCACGCATATATGATCACTTTTTTCAATTCCCAAACAGTCAAAATTATAGAAAATCAAAATGCAGTGGCTTTGTGTATTGATAAAGGTTCCCCAGTTCCTTTAGCTCCGCAACAGCTAATACAGATCCCACCGCATTTCTTTCAACCCTTGCCACCACAAAATAAATAAGGAGGTTTCTTATGGATGAAAAGATAAATGAATTGTACGAAACTTTGGGAATAGCCGATAAGTATTCAGAGAAAGACAGTAACCTTACCGCTTATGATGTTCATACTCCGTATGAAAAGTGCGGGATTACTGTTAATGTGCCTATTACGGCGGGTAGCTCTTCAGTTACTTTCATCCCGAATGTAATAAGGTAGCTAGAAAATATTTCTACCTTCCAAAAATGAGCCTTTCGCGGCATATAAATCCAAACTTGCTCTCGCTTTGCAATTTGTCTTCGTCTTGGATTTATGAAAATTTGAGCAAAATACTCAGGGTTGGCGAGGAAGGCGGCAACACTTGCTTTGGGCTTACAATGCGCTTGCATAGGGAACTTGTAAAACTTGGCTATTCGCCAAAACTTCTGCTTGGGCATAAAAGGCATATAAAAAATGCGCACTGCGCACTTAGCATAATTGATAATGGAACGGAGCTTTTCTTAGACCCCGGCTACCTGATTTTTGACCCTCTGCCCATTCCGGCTAACATTCCACAACTGAACAAAATCACATTTCCCCTGCAACCAAACTGGGTACGCCTTGAACGCGAAGGCGAAAACCTCTGCCTCTGGACAGGCGTTGCAAACGAGGCGGCAAAGTTCCGCTTTTACTTCCCGCTCAAAGGCTGCACCACGCAGGAATTCAACCTCGCTTGGGAAGAGAGCTACACCGGGGAGTCTATGAAATATGCGGTTTTCAACAAGCTGGACAAAAAGAACGGCACTCAATATTATTACCAAAACGGAAAACTTTTAACAAGAACCGCCAGTGGAGCAACGCAGCGGAGAATTGAAAACAAAGACAGAGTGGAAGTTCTGTCTAGCATTTTCGGTTTGGATAGAGAATTGCTCTCTACCCCATTCCTCTTTTGAATTTTTTGCTCCACCACACCAAGAATGGCGCGCTTATGCAGATAGAAGAGTAAGTGCCAACAACAATGCCAACAGACATCACAATGCCAAAATCACGAATGCTAGAACCGCCCATAACCGCAAGAACTATGCACACGAACAATGTTGACAAACTTGTGATTACAGAGCGAGAAAGGCTTTGGTTAATAGAAACGTTTATGCGTTCTTCCAGCGTTTCCTTTGCAAGGAATTTATTTTCGCGAATACGGTCATAAATGACGATTGTATCGTTGATTGAATAACCTATCATCGCAAGAAACGCGGCTATCATCGCGCCATCTATGGGAAGTTTTAAGAAACTTATTAGGCCTATGCAGAAAATTGTATCGTGAATTAGCGTGACCACTGAACCAACGCCAAAACCCAAACCCATTTTGCCAAACCTAGCCCATATATATATACCTATGCCAATCCAAGACAGAATAATTGCTAGTATCGCGTTAAAGCGAAGCTCGCCGCCTATTGTTGGGCCCACTTCATCTATCCCGATTATCTTTGGAGAACCTGCATTTGCTAGAGCCGCATTCAATTTCTCGGTTACGGCTGTGGCAATTTTTTCATCTGAGCCGCGAGTCTGAATGCTGAGTTTATATTCATTTAAGGACGAGCCTTGCTTGCGAATGGTTACGCTGCCTAAATCACCAGTGCCAAGGGCAGTTTTCAATTCATTGATATGGTTGTTATCATCAGCGTATTCCACGGTGTAAACCAAACCACCGGTAAAATCTATGCTGTAATCAAAGCCTTTCACAATCGCAAGCCCAATGCAAAGAGCGCATATTGTAATTGAAGCCTTTGCCCAAATTCCACGCTTGGAAACAATTTGAAAAGCAGCTTCTTGCAGCCATTTTATTCCTCTGCCCACATTTATTGTTTTTGCATCGTGTTTGGAAAGCTTAAAGTCAAAAATAGCTCTTGTTACGGTTAATGCGGAGAACAGAGAGGCGGCTATGCCTATCATCAGAGTTAAGCCAAAACCTTTCACAGGGCCTGTACCTATTTTGTAAAGTATAAATGCCACCAAAAATGTTGTTATATTAGAGTCCAAAATTGCGCTGAAAGCCTTTTCGTAACCCTTTGCAATAGCCATTCTCGCCATTTGCCCTGCTCGCAATTCTTCCCTTATGCGCTCGTAAATTATTATGTTGGCGTCCAAAGCCATCGCTGCCGTCAAAACCATACCTGCTATGCCCGGAAGCGTGAGAGTTGCTTTGAATAAAACCAGAGCAGCGCCTATCATCAATACGTTTACAAAAATACCCACATTGGCTACAATACCGGCAAAGTTGTAATAAAATAACATAAACACAAGGCAAATAGCAAAACCTATTAAAGCAGAGCCAAAACCAGCTTTGATGTTCTCTTCGCCAAGGCTTGCGCCGATATTCCTCAATTCAATTATTTCCATAGGAGCAGGTAGCGCGCCAGCCCTCAAAACTATTGCGAGCCGAGTTGCTTCTGCCATATCCGACAAGCCTGTTATTTGAGCTTCGCCGTTTGGAATGCGGTCTTGAATGGTGGGAGCGCTTATCACCTGCCCGTCTAGAACGATTGCCATTTGCTTGCCGATGTTATTTCCGGTAACGGAAGCGAATTTCTTTGGGCCCATACCCTTAAAACGAAGGGACACAGCCACCTGCCCAGCGGTAAGGCCGCCGGAGATTCTGTTGGCCTTTGCTGTGGAAACTTCTTTGCCGTCCATCTCTGCGCGGCGTTTTAGAAGATAGAGCCTTTTCAGTTTGTTTCCGTTTTGCAGAACTTCATAGTCACGCCCCCAAGCAAAAACCAGGTCTCTTGAAAACAGAGCCTGCACTCCGGGCATATCCAGAATAGCTTGAACCCGTGAAATATACTCTTGGGGAACAGCTAGGCTTGAATTATAATTTGTTAAAAATCCGGTAAATGGTTTATCGGGGTTTATGTAGCTGGCTGCAACGGCTTCATCGCTTTTTGGCTGCTCGGTTTTCATTTTGTCTTCTGGCAATAGCAAATCTTCGTCATCTTCGCTTATGTGCTTGGTTGAGTCTGAGCTAGCGACTGCTGCCGTATCTGCGTTAATTGCCGCAATTGTATCTGTGCTGGTGAGTTCGCGGCCCTTTAGGTAGTTGTCTATTGAGGTTAAAACCTGTGCTGCCTTTTCTTGTTCTGCAACAATTTTGAATTCAAGTATTGCCGTGCCGCCAACCAGTTCGCGAGCATCTTCGATGCCTATGCCTGCAAGGTCTGCCACAATGCGGTTATTGCCGCTGGGGTATATTTGCGGTTCGGAAAGGCCGTATTGGTCAACTCTGTTGCGAATTATTTCCAAAGAGCGTTCTTGAACGTCCGAGGCCTCGTCCGGTTTAAGGCCGCTTTTGTCAATTTCCAGAATTATGCTTGTACCGCCAGCTAAATCCAAGCCAAATTTTACGGAGTTGCTCACAATTTTGGAGTTTTCTTCGGCAAACTTTACTTTTTCCGCGCCCTGTTTAGTGTGATATTGAATAGATGGCCATATACTATAGGCAGAGCCTATAACAATAGCTAAAATTATCAATTCGCGAAGCCCAAATTTTTTCTTTGTCATCTCTTAACCTTTATTTTATAAACTTCAAGGTGGTCTTCAAATATAGCAAAAAATTTTTGTGCCGTCAAGTAATAAATAATTCACTTTTTTGATTTTTTTTCGCCTTGACAAGCGTCTAAGTATAAAGAAACAGAAAAATGGAGGTTTCTATGAAAAAAGAAAGGGTTAAACCTTGCTATGGTGGCAATATTTTTGTATTTTTGAAGGAGGGATTGCTATGGAAAGCATTTTGAACCTCATATTCAACGCAGAAAATGTGCGTATGCTAGCGTTGCTGGCATTCGGCTGTAGCGGCTATGTGCTGATTAACAGAAAAATGGATAGGTTAGACTATAAAATTGATAGGGTAGAATTGTCCCTCAACAGGCGAATAGACGGCGTTGAGTCTTCCATAAAGAGCGACTTGGTAGTTATAAATGGGCGAATAGACGGCGTTGAGGCTTCCCTAAACAGGCGTATAGACAGCGTTGAAGTCTCCATAAAGGAGCTAAAACACAACGATTTTGCCCATTTGAACAGCACTATAGAAGCCTTGACTTATGCTTTGGAGAAAAACGGCTCTCTGAAGCAGGAAGACAAGGCTTACGTGGATAGCAGGCTGGCTCATTAAAAAAAAATCAACACCCCCTTGACAAATGGTCAAAGCTTTTCTATATTTGTTCTAAAATATGACTTTTAGCCAAAAAAATCGTTTTGCCGAGCCTCCGCAGGAGGCTCTGGGCGGTAATTTGGCTGCTATTTTATCGTTGACCCCCCCCCCCCCCCCCCC
>Ga0268262_10006272_pt1 | contig 11467 bp, 8 predicted proteins | sample TergutNc150P3_FD_190354 | JGI IMG/M metagenome (GOLD analysis project Ga0268262, IMG submission 190354) | Nasutitermes corniger P3 segment gut microbial community from laboratory colony in Florida, USA - Nc150 P3 (SPAdes) (version 2) | ecosystem: Host-associated > Arthropoda: Insects > Digestive... | reverse complement strand
TTTAATCCATTGGATACAAAGTAAAAGTTTGCCTTGTATTCCAAGGCGGCACATACATTCGCTCCGCCCGTAATTGCGATTAATCGCAATGTATAGTTTTTTTCTCATTGTGTAAAGCCCCCAAGTCCCTGGGTGATAAACTTGTATAACACCCTAATATCATTATTTTGAACTTTTAAATTATCAATTTTGATCATTTTTTTCTGCTCTGCGGAAAATATCGGAGTAGGATGCACTAAAATATTTATCAATAAAAAACAAATCATGTGGGATAGGCGCTGTTTGTCATCTTCCGCTGTACCGCCGACAGGCTCAATATCAACGTCTTCAAAAAGCCTGAAAATTTCAAGGTTTTTATCAGGCTTGCCTAAATCCAGTTTGCGCGTGCGAAACCAATTCATCGCTATAAGAATTTCCGGTCTTGAGCGAAGATAAACCGCGATTGAAAAAATCCCAAGGTACAACTGTTCTTCCGCTTTTGCGGACAAATTGATTCCCTGACGCGCGTATTCAATAATGCGCTTGAATTCGGTAATAAAAAGACGGCGCAGCATATCTTTTTTATTTTTAAAATGTCCGTATAAACTGCTCTTTGAAAGCCCCAATTTCTTGGCGACCATCTCCATTGACACGTCCCACGGGCCTGCTTCAGCTACGGCTTCGGCTACAGCCTTAAAAAACGGTTCCTGCTCTGCGTTAAGTGTCATCTTGTCAACTTTCTTTTCCAAATCTTCAAAATCCAGCGAGACCTTTTGCGGGGTAAGATTAAGACCGTTTTTAATCGTCATGTTTATCAGTTCAGTTATATTTTTAATATCATCGCCGGAAGGCGGATTATCTATTGTTTTTTTTGTTTTATGAAAATGAGACATTAGGAAAGTAAGGGCGGCAAAAACAAGCCGTACAACTTTTTGATCGCATTTATATTTTTTTTCTATTATGCGTTCAAGCACGCCCATGTCCACGCCCCGGGTTTTAAGCCGATCCGCTATGGAATAAACTTCAAGATTACGCTCGTAAATATTCGTTATGGAAAAAATAAGCGCGTATACGTTACGTGCAAAATAGCCCGTGACGCTATGGACAATTATAGAAATGCCGTCGTCAGCATCGTTTGTTTGCAGGGCTTTTTCAAAATCCGGACGGACAAAATTGGCAAAATCATCAAGAAACTTATCCGTCATTGCAATGGTAAGCTCCTGTTTGCTAGCGAAATGGCGGTATAGGGCAGGCTTGCTTACGCCCAATTCTTTTGCAAGCTGTGAGAGACTGGTTTTCTTGTAAAAGTTACGGCCCCAAACGCGGAACGCCGCTTCTTCAATTTCTGACTTTGTCAATTTAACCTCAGTTACCGACCGTTCGTTAACATAACTATAACCTACAGAAATTAAAAAGGCAACAAGATTTTGTAGAAAATTCTTGATTTTCCATTTTTTCTTTTCTATATTGATAAAATAAGAGGAAATGCAGACGTGAAAACAAGGCGTTTTTTAATTTTATTTGTCATTTTTGTCTTTTTTTACGGCTGTAAAAACAATGATGAAATAATAAGCAAGCATTATCAAAACGAGGTGAAGCTTCAAGGAACATTCACCGCTGAATTTGATATTCGTCTTGAAAACATCGGTTATTCTAAAAAGAAGGCGAAGTTGGTAGAAAAGCTTGTTTATCAGGGTAAAAATTTTGACGAATATTTTGCTTTTACGGAAGAAAATTTTATTAAAACAATAAATGTTAATGATTTCCTGCCAATAATAGGAGATGACGGGAATGAATATTACAATCAATCCTATTTTAATGAAAGTTATAATATACTGCATTATAACGATTCGTATATAATAGTGGAATATAACAAGTATTATGTTTTTTCTTCCGCCGCCCACGCGTATATTTGGACGGAATATTTTATTATTGATATGGCGAAGGAGCGTCTTCTTGGCATAAATGACATCGCGACTCCTCTTCCCGATGATTTTTTAGACGAGATGATTAAGGAAGATTACAATGTTGATCAATTTTTAAGGGACAATATTTGGCCGCCTGACACAATCAATATAAGTCATGACAGTGTTGAGCTTATTTGGAATGTTTATACAATAACGCCTTATTCGGACGGGATCATTAGTATTGCGTTACAGAACGATTCATTTCTGACCAAAAAAGGCAAGGCGATAAAGGCAAAGTTACGTTAAAAACCGGTTAACAAATATATTTTATGGTGATATACTGGATATAGTGTTTTTATAAAACCATCATTTTTTAAGGAGCGTTTTTATGGAACCGAATATTTTTTTTACAGTACCAAAAATTTATTTTTTGATTGCACTTGGAGTTGTATCGCTTGTTTACCTAGTCACTCTATTTTTTAAAGAAAGTGTTTTTCAATTTATATTGAAAAGCTGCCTTGTCCCCTTTATTCTGGCGGTGTATATTTTTGGCCCAAATGAAATCCTTCCAACAATCGTTCTGGCCCTTGTTTTTGCCTGGTTAGGCGACGTTTTATTGATAAAAATAAACAATCCAATTTTTTTCAGGTTTGGCCTTGCAAGTTTTTTAATCGGACACATTTTTTATATAATAACGATGTTCACCCACGCCACGCCGCTTCACATTCCTGTTCTGATTATCAGCGTTGTCCTCGCCGTCTGTTATGGGATCTTCGCGTTCAAAATGGTTAAACCGTCACCCGAAATGAAAATCCCCGTCATCGCCTATGAGACAATAATCCTGATAATGGTTATTTCCGCATTACAACTTTTCCTTGCGCATGGAGGATTGTTTGGCACGTTAGTATTTGCTGGTAGCCTTTGTTTTCTTGCTTCTGATACAATGTTGGCACTTGTTACATTTCGCAAGAAGCCGCTTTATGTTTATGTGATGATTACTTATATCGCGGCGCAATTGCTTATTGCGTTGGGGTTTTGCTTGGTGGGGTAGTGGGGGATGGTGCATGGTGTTGTTACTTAGGCTAACTGTTTTTGGTTTTTAGGTGTTGATTTGGAAATTTTTGGAGATAAACACTGCAATATTAATGTACATTTTTCCGATAGATTTATTGACGAGAAGATATATTTGCTTTATACTACATTTATACTATGACAAGGCAAATTGGGAAAGAAACTGTCCATAAACTCATAGAAGATTTTGTAAAAAATGAAAGCCAATATATGTCAAAAGGTTTTCAGGAAACTGAAACCCGTAATCGGTTTATAGATCCCTTCTTTACCGCTCTAGGTTGGGAATTAAACCAAACAGAAATAGCAAGAAAATTTTGGGATGTTCATCGGGAATACAGCCAACGTGATAACTCTTCTACTAAAAAGCCGGATTATGCTTTTAGGGTCAAAGAAGGTATTAAATACCGGGAAAAATTCTTTGTGGAAGCTAAAGCACCACATGTGGACTTAAACGGAAATATTCCTGTTTTTCAAGCAAAGCGTTACGCCTTTTCTTCGCATGGAAAAACGCCCATTGTAATTTTAACCGATTTTCAAACCTTTAGAGTTTTTAATGGTCTTGAAAAACCTATTTTTGAAAATCCATTACAAGGATTGATTAAAGGTTTTGATCTGGAATATCACACATATCATGATACATGGGACGTAATTTGGGATTCTTTTTCAAAAGAAGCGGTTACGGAAGGGAGCATAGAGCAGTTAATCGGCAAAGTAGGTCGTAATACTAAATCCCTTGACGATGAATTTTTAGCTGATATTTCCGCATGGCGGGAAACACTGGCAAAGAATGTGGCAATACGAAATAAAGAACTTTCGGTAGATCATATAAATGAAGCGGTGCAGAGAATTCTGGACAGATTAATTTTTATCCGTAATCTTGAAGACCGTGAGATTGAAGGTGGAAATGAGTTGCTATCAATTATAAAAATAAAAGACAATATATATCCCCATCTACTTCCCTTGTTCAGAAGGCTTGATGGCGAATATAATGGATTGCTTTTTAAAGAACATTTCTCAGAAACCATCAATGTTGATGATCAAACTATTAAGAGCATAATTAAACAGTTATGTCCGCCATATTCACCATACCGATTTGATATGATAGAGCCTGAAATTCTTGGGCGAATTTACGAACGGTTTTTGGGAAGTAAGATACGGCTAACAGATAACCATCAGGCTAAGGTGGAGGAAAAACCGGAAGTTAAGAAAGCAGGCGGTGTTTATTATACTCCTCAATACATTGTTGATTACATTGTGGAAAACACAGTGGGAGTAAAGATAAAGGATAAAATCCCAGAAGAAATAGCAGAAATTAAAATTTGCGATCCAGCCTGTGGTTCTGGCAGTTTTTTATTAGGGGCTTTTCAATATCTTATTGAATACCACCGCGAATGGTATGCCAAATCAAACCAAACAACGCAAAAGAAATACAAGGACGATTTTTTTACTACCGCAGAAAATGAAATCCAGTTGACACTTAAAAAGAAAACAGAAATCCTGAAAAACAATATTTTTGGTGTGGACATAGACCGAGAAGCGACCGAAGTTGCTATTATGAGTCTATACTTGAAAATCCTTGACGAAGGTTATGATAAGGGGCAAGGTGAATTTTTTCTGCGTGGTCATATCCTACCTGACATGACGGACAATATTAAATGTGGAAATAGTCTTATTAGTACTGACTTTTATAATCAGGGAAATCTTGATCCGGATGATGATAATCTGAACAAGGTAAATTGTTTTGATTGGGAAGGGAAAGACGGATTTGCTGAGATTTTTAAAAATGGTGGTTTTGATATTGTGATTGGGAATCCGCCGTGGGTGTCATTGACTGGAAAATTTGGAAATGATATATTAACAAAAAATGAAATTGATTATTTACAAAAAGTTTATAATTTGGCAAATACATATATGCCTAATTTATATGAATATTTTTTATATAAAGTTTTAATTTTATTAAAAAGCAAAGGTTTTTTTGGTTATATTATACCAGATAGACTTGCAAGTAATAGCCAATTTATTAATTTACGAAAGGAAATCCTTATTAAAACCAGTATAAAAAAACTTGTTTTCCGAGCGCCTTTTCCAAATATTACTGCTGACACTCTTATTATTATCTATCAAAGAGGATATGATGCTAATAATAAAATCGAAATTTCAGAATATGATCAAAATGCTATTTATATAGATCAAAATGAATTTGAACAGAATGAACAGTTTTCATTTATTACAAATACTAATAAACAAGTATCAATATTACTTAAAAAGATTGATACTCTTTTTAATATAGTAAAAATAGATAGTCTTTACTCTTCAACTTCTGGTTTCGGCGGTAAATCAGATGTAATAACTACAAAAAAGAATTCCCCTAAGCAAATCCCCGTGCTTAAGGGTGCGTCAATAAATCGTTATTTAATGTTACAAAAATATTGGTTTGAATTCAAGAAACAAAATATTACAGGCAGAACAACCGATAAAGAAAAATTAGGTTATAGACCAAAAATACTAATAAGAAAAACTGGTGATAGTATTATTGCGATGATTGAGAAAACGGGAATGTTTCCAGAACAATCTTTGTATTTTCTGTACGAGCCTTTAACAGATCTATCACCAGAATATATTTTAGGAATACTTAACAGTAAAATAATATCGTTTTATTTCCGTGAAAAATTAATAACAAATAAAAATAGTATTGCTCAAATTAAAAAAATTGATTTGGATAAATTGCCTATTCCTGCTCTTGACCTATCAAAAGAATCAGACAAAACTAAACACGATAATCTTGTCTCACTTGTAAACAAAATGCTTGATCTCAAGCAAAAAGAAGCCGCCGAATTGAGTGATCATCTAAAAACGGTAATAACTCGGCAAATTGATGCCGTTGATAAGGCGATTGATACGGCAGTGTATGAGTTATACAACTTAACAATAGATGAGATTAAAGTAGTGGAAGGGGATAGATGAGTTATATAGAAAATTTAAAAAATCTTAATTTTCAAATACAAAATCAGGAATATTCTTCTGTGTATTTTGTTTGTAAACTAGAAGAATATATTGAAAAAAATGTATCTCCTTATATTATTATTGCGTTAGATAAAGCAAAAGAATTTGATGTTGATGCTGTTTATTTTCGCTTCTTTGATGATAACCGTCCGCCATTAGCACAAATATATATTTATGACAATATTTTAAGGAATCGAACGAAAGAATGTTATATTGAAATTCACCGTAAAGTATGGAGTGGCTGTGAAATACCAATCTATATGATTGTTGACAAAACGGAAATTAAAGTTTTTGACGGTCGAAAATCAGTTGATGTTGTTGATTATAATAATAGCAAAATAGATGTAAATCCAATAGATACTATTGATTTAGAAGTACAAAATGATGTTTTAATGAAATATCGTGCACAATTATTTAATAATGGAGCGTTTTGGGAGACCGATATTGCTAATAAGCATTTTTTGTATAATACAGGTGCGGCAGAAAAATTGATTAATAGTTTAAGAGAGGTAAGAAATAAGTTTAAACAATTGATAGGGGAAAAAACCGAACTATCAGATCGTTTGTTGATAATGTGTATTCTAATTAAATATTTGGAAGAAAACGGGAAAGAGCCAGAAACGGGAGAGAATCTTGCATCTGATTTTTTTTATGCTAGCACAGGTTATAAAAGTTTAACGGAAATACTTTACCATAATAAATTAACATCTCTTTTAGAAAACTTATCGTCACACTTTAACGGTGGAATTTTTGCAATGACTGACAATATAGATCCATCAAAGGATATTTATGCTGATATAAAAAAAATAAATCAAAGAAATTTAGCTGATTTTTTTGACGCAGAGTCAAATTATAATCTTTTTGGTTGGCGAGAGTATTCTTTTGAACATATACCTGTTGAACTTATCAGTAATTTGTATGAAGAATTTTTACCGAAAGAGAAAGGTACGGGTACTCCAGAAAATGGAGCCGTTTATACCCCTTCATTTTTAGTAAATCTTTTAATAGATGAATGTTTACCATTGAATTTTAATGATACAAATGAAAATATAAAACTAATTGACCCTGCCTGCGGCTCAGGAATTTTTTTAGTAACCGCCTTTAAACGTTTAGTGCAACGATGGAGAATAAAAAAAAGAGAAAACGGAAAATTAGCTGACACTACACCAGAAGCACTAAAACAGATATTAAAAGATAATATTTTCGGTATAGATATTCATTATAATTCTGTTAATTTAACCGTATTCAGTCTCCAATTAGCATTATGCTCAATGTTAAAACCAAGGCAAATATGGACGAAACAAGGATTATTTAATGACTTGAAGAGTGATGGTAATATAATTGAAAAAGATTTTTTTGACTATTTAGCGAAAGACGATTATATTAATAATTTTGATTTAGTTATAGGAAATCCCCCGTTCAAAGAATTGTCAGTAAAAAAATTTAATGTTTACAAAGAAAATCTAAAAAAATATGAGGAAAAAGAAAACATTAATCTACAAATTCCACATTATCAGGAAGCCTTACTGTTTTTATCAACATCGTTTCTTTTATTAAAAAAGGAAACAGGAAAACTATGCTTAATTATGAAGTCAGGACCATTCCTATATAGTGGGGATAAAGATAACAATCAAAATATAAATTTTGCTTTTCGTGATACTTTATTTAAACAATATAATGTTACTCAAATCATTGATTTCACACTCCTAAAAAACCTTTTCAGAGCAAACGTAGAAACAACTGCAGTTTTTATGGATAATAGACCTGCTGAAAATGACACTATAACTCATATAGTTGTTCGTGAATCTCGTTCTATTTTTGAAAAATCGTATTTTGAATTAAGCCATTACGATTTTCATAGAGTTCCGTCTTATATCGCCGCTTCAAAGCCTTATGTCTGGAAATGTAATTTACTTGGTGGTGCGCAAGTATACCACATTATCAATAATTTTCAGAAAGTTAAAAAATTGAAAAAATATTTGGAAACAAAAAAAACAGAAGGATGGGATTTCGGACAGGGATATAAAGTTGGCAATAAATCAAAGGAAGATGTTTATAAATTAATTTCCAGTAGGAATACCATTCTGGACAAATATTTTACTAAGGACGGTATAGGACGAATAGAAAAACAAAAAGAGACACATTTTGAATCCATTCCTGCAAATTCAAAATATATTTTCAACCCACCTCATCTGATGTTAAAAAAAACTATTGGTACAGAACGTATTCCGATGGATTTATGTGATGAATATCTTACTTTCAGAAATGAAATATTGGGTATACATTGTCCATTAAAACAAAAAAAAGAATTGCACAAGTTAGCAGAGCAAATAAAAAATAACAATGATATTTTACGTTTCCATATTGTCGCCACTAGTGCTCGTGCCGGTATTGTCAGATCTATGTATTCTTCAGATTTAAATGATTTGTTAAATTTACCGCTTTTTGGGGAAGAACATTTTAACCTTAATATTTCCGAACAAATTATTATTAATGATGTATTAAATTATTATGTTGAAGAATTTGGAAAAGGGAAAAATGCAATAATACATAAGAAAGTAGCTGATAAAGATGAACATATCAAACCATTTTCAAAGGTATATTGTGATTCTTTGAACAAAATATATGCCAAAAAAAAAGAAGGGAAAAAATATTATTTATCTAAACTTACAGAAGGTCTCTCTTTCTTTGCATGCGAATATAAATTTGGAAGCGGTAATAAATGTACCATCGAAAAGTCAGATGCAAATTTAGACGACTTGTTATATTCGTGGAATCCAAGCCATAGTGTTCGGTATAGCAAAATAATGAGAATTTATAGTGATAACGGTAATATCATATGGCTTGTAAAACCCAAAAAATTATTGTATTGGCTCAAATCAATAGCGTTAAGGGATTTCGATGATACCCTTGAAGATGCATTAGTTAGGAATTGAAATGAAAAAGCCAGTAACATCACAAGGAGAACCTCCAAATAAAAAAGATATTTATGAAGTTCTTTTTATTTTCATTGATGATGTATTGTTTAAATATAAACCTTTAACAAGCAATAATGGAGAAGATGAAATTACACAAGACATTGAACTATCCTTAAATGATGAAACTCATGAAGTGGATGTTCCATTTATTTTTCAAAATCAACGCAAAGAAGGAATATACACTACAGATATAGGTGTTTGTATAAGAGATAATCATAATTTTTTTTGTTGGATTGAAGCTAAACGATTACCAACTCCGATTAGAGTAGATAGAGATGAACATGAATATGTAATTGTAGACAAGAAAAATGAAAAATTCAAAGGCAATGGAGGAATACAACGATTTAAAGAAGGTAAACACGCTTCAAATTTAGAATATTCGATTATGCTTGGATATATACAAGATGATAAAAATGTCGATTATTGGTTATCAAAAATTAACTTATGGATAACAGAATTAGCAAATGCTGATGGTGTTTTTTGGAATTATGAAGATCTTTTGAAAAGATATTCTTCTAATAAATGTGATAGATTTTTATCTGAACATAAAAGAAAAGAGAAAAAACCAATAATATTACATCATTATTGGATAAAATTGTAACTACTCAAGTTATGGACTTATACTGGAAAATAGGCAAAAAAGTAAGCAAAAGAGTACAAAATGGAGATTGGATAAAATCTGTTATCGAGGAACTTCCTAATCATATTGTAGCTAATTTCGGGAATATACGAGGTTTTTCCCCTCAAAACATCTGGCGGATGAAACAATTTTACGAAACTTACAAAAACAGTCAAATTCTCTCAGCACTGCTGAGAGAATTATCATGGACAAACAACCTTCTTGTAATGAGCCGCGCCAAAACCGATGAAGAACGCTTTTTTATATTAGGCTTGCTATTTATGAAATGAAACTTTACTTTGTGAGACTGTATGAAATTTCAGTTACCGAGTATTCCTCGGTAACTGTCGCCTATGACAATATAACAAAACTTTACAAACTCAATGACTTTATTGTTTGATTAACATTTAAAACCACTTGACAATATCTTTACGTTTGTATAGTGTATGAGATATTATATGAAACCCGATAAAAAAACATTAACCAAATCCCCTTACCAAAACCTTCTCAATAAAATATCCCAACGTTATATTGAAGGGCAGACACATGCTGTCTTATCTGTAAACGAAAGCATCATTATTACAAACTGGAATATTGGCAAATATATTGTTGAGTATGAACAGGGAGGAAAGCAAAAAGCTCAATATGGTGCAAAACTTTTGGAAAATTTATCAAAAGACTTGATTTTACGGCATGGCAGGGGATTTAGCCGATCAAATCTGAACTATATGCGTCTTTTTTATCTACTTTTTCCAATTTGTGAGACACTGTCTCACAAATTGTCTTGGTCTCATTATTGTGAATTGGTAAAGTAAGAAAAATAAAAAAGTAAATGATAAAAAAGGAGTATAGTCTGCCATTCCATCTAAACCTCTGCAAATCTGTAACAGTATCGCCAAATTTTCAATTACTAAGGATTCCTTAGTAACCGCCATAAAAGAAATTACAGCAAGGTTCAACTACCGAGGAATTCTCGGTAGTTGCCATCAATAGATAAATAACAACTTCCAAATTTAGGCGAAATAGTATATTATTAATATCAAGATGCATACATTAGTAAAACTCCTATATACAAAAGAAACTCAATCATGATAATAAGCGCAAGCAGAAGAACTGACATCCCCTCATACTACTCAGAATGGCTCTTTACCCGCATAAAAGAAAAATCTGTCTATGTAAGAAATCCTTTTAATACACATCAAATCAATGTAATAAATCTTGATCCTGAACTTATCGATTGTATTGTTTTCTGGAGCAAAAACCCAAAGCCAATGATTGATAAACTTGATTTATTAAAAGATTATAAATATTATTTTCAATTTACCCTTACTCCTTATGAACAGGATATAGAAGCAAGGTTACCGCCCAAAACGGAAATAATTGAAACTTTTAAAAAATTATCTGACATTATTGGTCCGCAGAAAGTTATTTGGCGCTATGATCCAATCCTAATTAGTAATAAATATAATACCGCGTATCATATTGATAAATTTGAAAAATTAGCGGGAGTTCTTAAAGGTTATACGGAAAAAGTAACAATTAGTTTTATGGATTTCTATAAAAAAATAACGGAAAATATTAAGTTATTGGGAATTACGGAAATATCAACGGAAGAAAAAAATATCATTGCAAAAAATTTTTCAGAAATCGCGAGAAATAATAATTTTTCAATTGATACATGCGCGGAAGATATTGATCTTTCAGAATATGGCATTACTCATGCCCGTTGTATAGACGACAGGCTAATCTCAAAAATAACAGGAAATAATTTGCTTGTTGAAAAAGATAAAAATCAGCGGCTTGAGTGCGGTTGTGTAAGAAGTGTTGATATAGGCGAGTATAATTCATGCTCCAATGGCTGTGTTTATTGTTATGCAAATCATAACAATAATATCGTTGAGAAAAATATC
>Ga0268262_10006271_pt1 | contig 11467 bp, 8 predicted proteins | sample TergutNc150P3_FD_190354 | JGI IMG/M metagenome (GOLD analysis project Ga0268262, IMG submission 190354) | Nasutitermes corniger P3 segment gut microbial community from laboratory colony in Florida, USA - Nc150 P3 (SPAdes) (version 2) | ecosystem: Host-associated > Arthropoda: Insects > Digestive... | reverse complement strand
GCATATTGCCCCGCCCTGCAATTCTCGCAGTTTTTTGCAAGACCCATGCACACTTCATCTTGGCTAACTTCGGGATGCTGCTCAAGCCAAAGCAAACCCTCGCCTATATTCACCTGAGCCGGAAAACAAATATCGTTATGCACAAATTTTTTGCCAAGCTCAAAAGCCTTTTTATCTGCTAGCGGCAAATGCTCAGTTCTAAAACCCTCTCTTTCCATAACCTTTGCACACAAAAAACTGAATGCAGGGCTTAAATTTGGAATTAGCACTATGCGTTTTTTGCCATCGCCTTTGGCATAAGGCACGGAGAACAACGGCTGTGTTTGCAATGGCAAAGTATTTGCAGGTGCCTGTTTTGCTTTGCGTACCTTAACCGTTTCAATAAAACTTTTTATGCGAATGCTCACCGGACCCCGAACATCACCTTCATCTAATTTTAGCATCAGTAATTCTTTATCTGAACGCTCGTGCAAAATTCTCATTATCTCATCGGAGAGAATGGCATCGTGCCCGCAGCCAAAGCTCACTATTTGCACCAATTCTATGCTTGGGTCTTTTGTTGCCAAAAGCGTTGCGCCGAGCATTCTCATGTGAAAGGAATTCAGAGCCTCCATTCTAGTATTGGATGGAATTTCTTGGTCAAACACATCGGGTAGGGCTTCAAGCGGCAAAACGGGTATTCCCATTTGGGTAAAGTGGTTAGCCACAAGATGATTCACCAAGGGGTCTAAATGGTATGGTCTGCCTGCAACCACAACTGCGAATTCGCCACGCGCCCGAACATCGTCTAAAACCTTTTGCCCCTCGTTTTGCAAGGTATCCCTGAATTTTTGCAGGGCGTTCTCGCCATCGCTAACTGCGGCATCTATTGCTTTTTTGGAAATTTCCCAATGCTGGCTGAACCAATCTATGCACTGGCTTCTGCGTAAATCTTCGTTGTACCAATGGAATGTTGGCTGGTCAACGGGAATGCCGTGTTTTTTTTCGGGGTCGTCAATATTCCTCACCACAGCCGGGTAGCCTTGAACAACAGGGCAAACCGCCGTTGCCTTGAATTTTTTATGGTCGCTTGGAATGGCTATCATAATCGGCAAGAATATTCTATCCACCTTTTTCTTCACCAAGTCTGCAATATGCCCGTGCAAGAGCTTTGCCGGAAAGCAGATGGTATCGCCCGGAACCGAGCGCAAGCCTTCTTCAAACAGATTATAGTCGCTTTGCCGTGAAATCACCACCTCAAAGCCCAATGATGTAAAAAACGCCTTCCAAAACGGCAAGGAAACAAAAAATTCCAAAGCACGAGGGATGCCTATTTTTTTGCCTGAAGTGCTGGGTTTGGGGTTCCAGTCTTTCACCAAAAGCTGGTTTGCCCTTTTAATCATATCCGGCACGGAATTGATTTTGCGGCTTATTTCTGCAAGAATTTTCTTTGTTTCAGGGTCGTTTGGGTTTGCAAAAACTTCGCCTCTTTCGCATCGGTTGCCCGTCACGTGCGTTCTGCCATCGCTAAAAACCACAATGGTTCTATTGCAGTTATTGCTGCAAAACTGGCAAATTTGCCCAGGGCGTTTTTCCCAGCTAAAACGCTCCATCGCATCTAGGCCTATGAAGGATGACTTGACCATAAGGGAGTAATATATAAAGCCATATCAACAAAAAGTTTGATAAATAACAGTTCCGCCCGAATTTTCATTCAATTCTTTGCATATTTGTCCCAAAATGCGAATTTCTTCATTTTCAATAATTGTTTCATTATTGAGAAAATCTTCATCAGAAAGCGAATTGGCTTCATTATATTGTTTTACCTTATCAAAAATAATGCTAAAATCATTTTTTGACAAATCCGTTGCATTCTCAATCATTTTATTACCTCCGGTTTTGTTTGTGCCTCTATATTTAAACGAACAGGTGCTAAATTTGTCTGAGTTGAACAATTAGGGCAAATAAAAATATCATTTTTAGGGTACTGTATCGCATCCTTTTCTATTGGCACATTTGATTTAAAGTTTAATTGTACTTTATAACTATTACCACATTTTGGACACATAAAGTCAATAATTACAGCAGTAGCATTTCCTTCTACTTTTCTTTGAATAGGGACTGTGGGTGAGGTAGCTTGACCTACTGATTGATGGATTTGAGAACCAGTTGTTTCAAAAATTTTATATATACCAGTCATATCAAATGTGATTCTTAGAAGAGCGTAATACCTACTTATGGCTTCGGACAATTTAGTTTCTTTTGAATAATCAGTAATTAATAATTTCATTTTTTTAAGATCATCCATTCTGATAGAACGATTATGAGTAAGCCAATCCGAATGTTTACATAATTTATCAGCAATTTCTTTTGCTCGCTTTTCTTTATGTTCATCGGTAACCTTTTCCCCTGAAGTAGCTTTAATATCCCAATTTTTAAATTTATAAGTTTTCAGCCAATTTGTTACAAGCGTACGGGAAAAATTCTGAGCGTTTTCACAGCTTTGAATTTCTCCTGGAGAAATATTTTGCAATATAGGAATATATGCAGGATTAAGTTTTCCGTTAGATTTTTTAGATAACACTTCTTCTTTTATTTTTGTTAATCCATCAAGAAAAGCATCTGCCGAAAAGTATTTACCATTCATCATCATTTGTGCATCAATTGGACCAAGTGAAGAGTCATTATTCATTAAAATTTCATCTGCTGCCATTGCAAAAATAGTTCCAGCACTTTTTGCCGAGCCAGGAATAATTACGCCTAACATTGAAAATTTTGTTCTAATAGAATGAATCATATCTTCTACCGCTTCGGCAGAACCACCAGGGGTTTCTAATAAAACATCAATATTTTCTGTATTTATAAATGATAATTGGTCTCTAAATGGCATTAAATCGGAATAACCTATTGAAATAGGGGCTCTATTTTTATTATAATCACTTGCATAGACTAAAATATCACGTTGACGAATATTAGCGATTTCTTTTAGCCACTTTTTTCGTTCGGTCGTTAAATCTCCAAACGAGAAGCGTTTCATATAATATTCAGAAAAATAACCCATAATCTCCCTAATTTAATAACCTGTACTTACAGGGTATTAGATAAATATAGTAACTTTCATTTCTTAAAATTTCTATTTTTGTTTTAATGTATACGTTGCACAATTAGCGGAAGAAATAACACTATGATAAACAAACTCAGTAAAATCGTAATGATGGCAGGCACTTTGCTTGTCTTGGTATTCACCTTTTCTTGCTCTTCGGACGATGGTGGAAGAGGAGGTGGCAATAGCGGAAACGAGCTAAGTTACAATTATTGCATTATAGCTGGCAACACCTGCCTAATAGGTCCTTTTACTGTCAGTACTTGTGCTGGTCAACCTAGCAATAATTGTCCTTACATAGGCTCTAGCTCGTCTGTCGCGGGTGGAAGCAGTGCCACAACGAGCAACACGTTCACTGATACTCGCGATGGGAAAACATATAGAATAGAAACTTCTGGTTCATATACTTGGATGGCTGAAAATTTAAGATTTGGGTCTGGGTTGTATAATCAGGATGGTGCTAAGACTGCTTGCCCTAGTGGTTGGCGCTTGCCAAATAATAGTGAATTGAGTATTTTACAAGGCAATTTTGGAAATGGTAGTAATTTTATAATGAATGATTCTTTGTGGAGAGCTAATGGAGTTTGGTATGTAAATAATGGTAAAATATCCACTGCTGACTGTGGCGTTAATTATAATGATTCTCGTTGCCAAAATGCTGCGGGTAGTGCGTGTAATAATACGGATCCATGTCATTATCTAAAGTATTATAATATTCGTTGTGTGAAAAATCAATCTGTTGCGACAAGTTCAAGCTCTGTGAAGATTTCTTCGTCAAGTTCAAAGCCGAGCAGTTCTAGTGTAACATACACGCTTACTTGCGGTAGCGTACCTACATCAGGCACGGAAGGTACAGCAATAACCCCACCGACAGTTACTTGCAATGGCACAGCAGTTAGTAGCGGTCTTAATTGGAGAAATGCACCGAATTGGACTAATCCTGTGGCAGGTTCGTACAATGGCATATCGGTATCGGTAGACTCTGGAAATTGCAGCGGCAAAACTACCACCTGTGGAGGTATATTAATAGTTTACGGTACCCCTGTAACTTACGAGGGTGAGATTTATCAAACTGTTGTGATAGGTACCCAAACGTGGTTCCAGCGAAATTTGAATTATGCAGTTGAAGGCAGTAAGTGCTATGACAATAGCGAAGCTAACTGCGTGATTTATGGCAGGTTGTATAATTGGTCAACGGCAATGGCATTGCCATCTAGTTGCAACTACAGTGTTTGTGGTTCGCAAATAGATACAAAGCATCAAGGAATATGTCCTAGTGGTTGGCATATTCCGAGTAATGCGGATTGGGACAAACTGTATCGCTATATAGATGGTGATGCAGGTACGTCAAGTCCTTATGGTAGCAAAACAGCAGGTAGGTATTTGAAAGCGACTAGTGGTTGGAACAGTAAGGGTAATGGTCAGGACACGTATGGATTTTCGGCTCTACCGGGCGGTCACGGTTTTTTCGATAGAGGTTTCAACTATGTAGGTGACGAGAGCGTGTGGTTAAGTAGCTCGGAGACCAGTGGTGGTTATTATTTTTATTTGAGGAATATAAATTACGATGAAGATAACGCACGTAGCGGCACATTTGAGAAGTACTGCGAGTTCAGTGTTCGTTGTGTACAAGATTGAGTGCTTATATTTCCCCAAAATCTTTCACAAATTCTTTAAAACCTGCTGTGTTAAACCAAAAAGAATTAGGATTACTATTTAGAGTCTCTATAATTTCTTTCTTTTGCTTATTTTTCTTAGGCTTTGATGGTATAATTTCTGGATTTTTAATTTCCTCATCAGTAATGCTTGACAATAATTTATTGGAATATACTCCATCCAAAAAACCACCTAAATATACGTTATCTCCGACATTCGTTTTTTTTATCAAATTTATTAGTTCTCCAACTTGGTTGCCTTGCTCCCCACCTTGCCCTTTCAAGTGTTTTGCCTCAATAAATACGAATAGATTGTTATTCTTTAATATGATATCATTTTTTTTGTTTTGGTTTTCATTAGGTAGATTTATTTTAAGATTTGTATTTATATTATCTAAATCGAACACTTTATTCGAATATATTGCAACCGACTTTTTAGTATTTTTGAAAGAATCCCAATTATCAACCAATTTGAAACCGTGCTGTTGTGCAATTTCCGACAATTTTTCTTCGCCACAATTCCTTTTAGATTTGCTGGCTATGCTATCTAATAATGCTTGAACCCATTCATGCGGTGTAACTAAATTCAATGAACGATGTTCCAAAAACCAATTAACAATCTTTACAAAAGAAACAAAGTCTTTTTCAATATCTTCTCTTGTTGTATCACATGCAGCCAAAAAACAATTAAATTCAGATTTGCTACCATAGTCGGACTTCCAAAGTTCAAACAATTTTTTATAGGTCTCTGTTGCTTCGTCACCTTTCGCACGTAACGTTTTTATCGTTGCTAACAATTCTTTCGTTTTTTGAGTTGCCTCTACATATTTGTCAATATCTTTATTCAAATCCAAAAACATATACCTATCGTCAAAAATTTGTTCAGTGTTAGCAATAGAGATTTTAAAATAATGTAAGTTGTCTTGCAGTGTCATTTTTTACTCCTTTCATTTTTGAAAAATATACATAATTTATCAAATTATACGCAAAATTAAACGAAATCCGCTTTCTATCTTTATCGCGATAATTAGTCATAAACAAAGAATAATATTCGCTTCTCTTTTTTTCCAATTCGTCATTGAACAACTTTATTATTTTTTCCTGCTCTGGAATAGTTATGGCACGAGGAAACATAATTTGAATCTGATTTCGGGAGGTTTTTATGCTGATAAGAGCATCACAACCATATTTGCGAATATCGTCAAGGCATATTTTCCCGTCATCTGTTCCGGTATCAATAGCTTTCAAAATAATAATATTGTTTTTTATTTTTTCATAAAAACTTTTATTTACAAAAAATTCTCTGTGGTCGTCAAGATGGTTGTAAGCCGCTTTGATTTTAATGTTTCCGTTTTGCAAGTCCTTTTCTTCAAGCCTAGAAATCTTCAATAGATTTCGTGATTCGTTAATCTTGCTCAAAAACTCCCCACCAATCTGCCAATTATGGCTACGATGTATAGTTATTTCAGTTCTTTTGTTTTCGGGAAAAATTATCCAATCGATTTTCATTGTGGAGTTTTTTTGGGTTTTCTGTTTGTAATAAAATGAGATTACATTGTAAGTAGTGTCTGGAAATACTTGTTGCGTGAAATAATTGGCTTTGACAATTTCAAACTTATCTAAAAATATTCCGCGAATATACCTTGAATTTTCTGCAGACAAAAAATTTATAGGGACAATGACTATACCCTCTCTGCTATCCATAATTTTTTCAAGCGATAGCTGATACAGGTCTGTATGTTTGCTATTTGCTAAAATTGAATTGTCTTTCATTTTATTTTGATATAAATATGGCGGATTTGTAATAACAAAATCATATTTTTGTGGATTTTTCAAGCTATCCTTTTTAAATACGATCTTATTATCAACGTAATTTTTATCAACATCAAAACCTTTTATTGAATCAGCTCCATTTTTCTTAGCCCATTTCAATAGATCGCCAGCTCCGGCAAAGCAATCAACTACGCTTTTGTTTTTAACAAAGCGTTCAAATCCGCTTAAAATATAATCACTATTTGCAGTAAAAAACTGACCGAGTTGTTGTTTAGGGAAAATGAATTTTTCGTTTTGCATACTCAATAAGGTAGAAAACTATAATATTGATTTTCTATATTACCAACTGAAAATGTCCTTCACTCTCCTAAAAACCTCACCACATTCCGCAGCACGACTCGGCTTGCTCAAAACCGCTCACGGCGAAATCCCAACTCCTATTTTTATGCCCGTTGGAACAACTGCAAGCGTTAAAGCCGTTTCACCCAGGGATTTGCAAAAGATGAATGCGAAAATAATTCTTGCAAATACCTATCATTTGCATTTGCGCCCCGGTACGCCATTGATAGCGAAAATGGGTGGCATACACAAGTTTTGCAGTTGGCAGGGACCTGTTTTAACGGATAGCGGAGGGTTTCAGGTTTGGAGCTTAAAGGAACTCCGCAAAATAAAGGAAAACGGAGTTGAGTTTCGCAGCCATCTTGACGGAAGCAAGCATTTTTTTTCGCCCGAAAGCGTTATGCAGGCACAGAGAGAAATTGGCGCAGACATAATAATGGCATTTGACGAATGCACACCTTTTCCAAGCACAGAAGAAGAAGCGCAAAAATCTTTGGATTGCACAAAACGCTGGACAAGGACGGCAAAAGAATGGCTTTCCAAAAATCCGCCTTTGCACGGCTATGAGCAAAAATTTTTCGGGATAATTCAGGGCGGAGTACACGAGAAACTCCGTTTGCAAGCAATTGAGGAATTGAAAGAAATAGAGCCAGATGGCTATGCAATTGGAGGGCTATCTGTTGGCGAATCGGCAGAAGTTATGTATGACATCTCTGCTCTTTGCACGGAGCATTTACCACAGAATTCACCGCGATATATTATGGGTGTTGGAACGCCTTGGAATATCCTTGAATTGATTTTGCGTGGCGTGGATATGTTTGACTGCGTTATGCCAACAAGGAATGCGAGAAACGGAATGCTATTCACAAGCAAAGGCATTTTGCATTATAAATCTGCAAAGCACAGAGAAGAGGATTTGCCGCCAGACGAAGATTGCAATTGCTATACCTGCAAAAATTTTAGCAGGGCATATTTAAGGCATTTAATACACTCCAACGAGCTTCTGGTTTTGCAGCTTGCGAGCATCCATAATTTGCATTTTTATTTGCATTTGATGGAACAGGCAAGGGAGAAAATCGCAAGCGGCTGCTTTGAGCAGTGGGCTAAGGAGAGGATTTCTGTGTTGAGGGAGCAACTTTAAAATTCCTCCCTCCAAAGTTAATCTTTTAGGCAACGAACTCCATGAAATTCCGTCTTAGCAGTGTAGTTTCTGTAAGAATACCCGCTATTTATAATATACCGATAATAGGCAACGAAATTAGAACTAGTAGTTGGTGGGACTAAGGGGCTCCACCAAGCGCCGGTTGCTCCAATGTTTGGTAGAGCGGAGAAGCCATAAGTGTCTTCGCACAGAAAGCTCTTGTCAAACTCTGATGGACCGCAATCAGTCCATCTGTTCCTTGCATTCAAATACCTTCCCAATTTCCATCTTTCGTAAGGCTCGTAAGGTTTTTCATTAGCCACATCCATATCATCATACACGAAACGCATCAGTTTGTCCCATTCAGTTTCAACTGGGATGTGCCAGCCAGAAGGACAAATGCCTTTGTGTGGGCTATTTATCTGGTTTTCGCATGAACTTCTGTTGCAGCTATCTGGCAAAGCCATTGCCATTGCCCAGTCATAAAGTCTGCCATATATAACACAATTGCCTGGGTCATTGTTATAGCACTTACTGCCGGGTACATCGTAATTCATATCTTCTGCAATCCAAGTTTGGGTGCCGATTTGTACAGTTCTGTAGGTTTTACCGCCGCAAGACACACTGCCGTTATCGGTCACCGCATTGGGACAAGCTGACTGTGCTATGCTAGACGATGATGCCAGAGAAGAAGAACTGTTGAGGACGCCATATACAAACTTGACCGCATCCAGATAATGATATTCCCCATCCAAGTCTTTGAAAAATGGAACAATGCCGTATTCCGTTCCCACTTTCAAGCCCTCGAAATTCACGCTGGAATCCACTATATTCCCAAGATTCCCAAAATTTGGACCCTTGATGCACTCGCCATCCTTGTCTTCTATGCAGAAGCCGGACTCCAAAAACGAGAATCCCAATTTCTCTTTGCTTATTTCAAACGGGAAGGATAGCTTGCCATCAGTTTTCATATCGGGGAGATTGAAATTGAATGATGGAAAGGTTTTGGAACTGAAAAGGTCGCCTAGGGATATGCGTTCCTTGCCGAAATTATTTTCTGTTTTGTAAACGCCTGCTATATCTATCTTCGCGCTCAGGTTTATGTCCAGATCGCTGTGCAACTTGGTGCTGGATTTTGCCGAGAGAGGCAGTTGCTGGCTTAGCACAACGGAAGGACCTGCCGAAAGCTCCAAGCCTCCGATTCCGTAAAGCATAGATTCAAGTCCCAAGAGCAATCCAAGCCTAACGTCTCCGTAAGCCGAATAATTGTAGTCAAAACCAGACTTGGTTTCGCAAATATTTATTCTCTTGAAATTGCTGCCGTCGTACTCAAAGCCGAATTTGCTGAAATTGCTGAACCCCAGCTCCGCGTTCAGATTTACCTGAGCATTGGCTTCCACTTTCGCTTTGATGGTTATATTGTTTGTTATAACTACAGGAATGACGACAATCACAAACTCTATATCCGGCAGAGGAAATTTTTTAATCTCAATATTTTTGCTGTATTTGAGGTTTCCCTTTAAATTGCCTGCCAGCTTCATATATGCATCTTGCGAGATACTTATTTCCGTGTGTTTAATCCTATAGTCTTTTATTTTGATTCTTGCGGTGAACAACAAGTCATACGAGCCTTCCAGCTTCACGGATCCGCTCAGCTTTGCATTGCCGCTGCTGCTGCTGAAAGATTTTTCTTCGTTCACGCTGAAGCTCCTCTTGTCGGTTTTGCCACCATCTACGGTCCCGCCAATGGCCTTCACGACGGTTTCTACTTTGTTGTAAAGGTCCTCAAATTTGCTCACAATAGGATCCACAACGTTATTTTTAAAGAAACTTTTAGTGCAACTCCAAACCCCCGAACATTTTTTAGAGAGAACCTGCGCTTCAAGCACGCCTTCGTCATTGTACACGAAAGGAACATTAATCTCAATATCCGCCTCCTCCACGGCTTCCGCTATGCTGGCGTAGATAACGGAGACAATGGTTACGTTTTCGCCTTCCTTGGCCACTTCTGTCACTCTGTACAGAAAGCCGTATGGGGCTATTTCCGTTATGGATGAGGCTATGATGTCCCCTGGTTCTGGTATTTTGCTCTCAGCCAGATTCCTGAAGTACAGTTTTCCCAGAAAGCTGGAGTCCGTGATGTAAACGGTGTCTATCTTGAAAAGCACCTCGTCCAAATCCCCTTTGTTGAAGACTACAACATCTTTGCCATCGTTGGTTTTACTCACGACTTCTTTCTCAGGTGTAGGTGCCTGCAAGCTTGGATTTCCATCGGAACAGGCAATGACCGCTAGGGAGATTGCCGCTGCTAATGTGAGGATTGAGATTTTTTTCATAACGATTTCTCCAAGGTTAATCTTTTATGCAACGAACTGAAAGGCCCCATTCTTTTCTAGAGGATTCTCCGCCTCCGGTGGAGGTATGATGTGTTTTAGACATAGCAATAGTAGGGCTGGGATCATATCTACCACCAACATCCTCTGTAGCATCCCAGAAATAGCAATTAGAATTAATACTTCCATAGGTTGTTCCTGAATAATACCCACCCGGTAGAGCCGAAAAAGCAAAATCATCAGTACCGCCATAGGGTATCGCCCACAGCGATGATGCAGAAGTTAATTTATTATTAATCTTTCCGTCTCCTCCGTCTGGGAAAAGAACAAGTTTGTTCCATTCATCAAGAGTAGGTATATGCCATCCGGCTGGGCAGATTCCTCTATGCGGACTCTTTATCTGGCTTGCACAGAAATTTTCGTTGCAGCTATCTGGCAAAGCCATTGCCGTTGCCCAGTCATAAAGCCTGCCGTATATAATGCAATTGGCTGGGTCGTCACCGTAGCATCGGCTGTTATGAACTTCGTAATTCAGATTCTCTGCCATCCAAGTTTGGGTGCCGATTACTGTTGTTCTGTAGGTTTGACCTCCGCAAGACACAGTGCCATTGCCAGTCACCGCATTGGGACAAGCACCATCGCTGCTAGATGACGCTAGGGATGAAGAGCTTGCGAGGACTCCATAGACAAACCTGACCGCGTCCATATAGTGGTATTCATCATTGAGGTCCTTGAAGAACGGAACTATTCTGTATTCCGTCCCTATGTTCAAGCCTTCGAAATTCGCGATGGAGCCTATTATGTTCCCCAGCTTCCCGAAACCCGGCCCCTTGATGCAGTCGCCGATGCTCTCCTCCATGCAGAAGCCGTACTCCTCGAACGAGAACGACAGCTTGTCCATCTTTATGTCAAACGGGAATGACAGCCTGCCGTCCCCTCCGTCCGTCTTGAAGTCCGGCAGCTTGAAATTGAAGGAGGGGAATGTTTTCGAGCTGAAAATGTCTCCCAGCGATATGCTGAACTGGCCTTGGAAAAATGTATAGTTAGTTAAGCCACATATTTGTTGTTAGTCATAAATATAGAATCTTTTTCCTCCGGTGTCAAGTATCCATTGAAAGAATGTTTTCTAAACCTGTTGTAATAA
>Ga0268262_10006270_pt1 | contig 11468 bp, 10 predicted proteins | sample TergutNc150P3_FD_190354 | JGI IMG/M metagenome (GOLD analysis project Ga0268262, IMG submission 190354) | Nasutitermes corniger P3 segment gut microbial community from laboratory colony in Florida, USA - Nc150 P3 (SPAdes) (version 2) | ecosystem: Host-associated > Arthropoda: Insects >... | reverse complement strand
TTCTGGTTCAAGGTCTTATTTTCCAGTTTCCACGCGTACAGTATCCAGTCCGTTCCCCCCGAATAGAGGACTCCCTCGTCGTCAAAAGCCGGAATACTCGACGCATTCTTCAACGTGGCAAACCACAGGCGTTCACCGTCAACGGTAAAGCCCGCGGCTCCGCTCGCGCTCAGCGCATAAATACCCCGCTCATCGTAAATTACCGCCGCGTCATTTTTCATCCTGATACGGGTGTCGGCAGTCCAGTGTATTGTTCCATCAATACCCGACAGCAGAATAAGCTGTCCGTTGGCGAGGACCGCCGCCGCGCTGTTCCCCCTGCTTGCCGCCGCCAGGGGCGGTGAGGGCAGACGGGGCAGATCAATCGGCGCGGCATTCGGCAGGGCGGGATCAATCAACTGTACATTACCGTCCTGATACAGCGCCAGAATCGCCGGAGCGGGAGCGGCGGCGTTAGGCGCAACAGACCGCCTGACGGAAAGCAGTATCCGGGGAGCGGAAGACAGGCGCCGGATTACCGCCGCGCCGTAGGGATCAAGGCGTACCGCGTCGCCGGTTTCCAGAACCAGCAGAATGCCGCCCGCCTGATCCAGCCAGGGGCCGGCGCTGATTTTGCCCGCAAGTTCCCGCGTCCAGAGGAGGTTCCCCGACGCAGTATAACAAAAAATTTTTTTCGCGCCAGGGATAAACACCCTGCCGTCCCAGCCCAGGACGACCGGTCCGGCAAGCGCCTGTCCGACATTAATCCGCCAGAGTTCCCTTCCCACCCGGTTAACCGCGATAAAAATACCGTTTGTTCTGCAAATGTACGAAGTGCCTTCGCGCGAGCGGGTCACATAGGGGCTTAAGCGTCCTTTTGCCGCGAAATTCCACAGCAGCCTGCCCGATGAAGAATACGCCCTGATGTTTCCTCCGTCCAGCGCCATTACAACCGATTGCGCCTGAACGGTGGGCCGCCCGATAACGGCTCCGCCAACCGCCTGCCGCCACAGGTAGGCGGTGTTCACGGCGGTATTGGCGCCATCCGCCGAGGGGCCGCTGCTCTGGGCAAAAACCGGCGCCGAACAGAACAATATCAGTAAAAGGCATCTTTTCATATAATATGATTTTATCTAAAGACTCACACAAAGATCACGAAGAAACTTTGTGACCTTCTCTTTCTCTGTGTTCTTTGTGTGCAATCTTCCTACAGTATCTGATACATTATGCCTGTTTCGCGACCCAGGTGTTGATTACTTCGTCCAGATGAAGAACATCCAGCGGTTTCGCGAGAACATCCTGGAAGCCCAAACTGAGGAATATATCCTTGTTGCCGATAACATTACTGCTGGTCAAAGCGATAATCGGTATGTTTTTGGCATAGTCGTTGCCGATTTCATTCCGTATTATCCGCACCGCTTCTTTGCCGTCCATTTCCGACATCCAGCGGCTCATAAAGATCACATCGTAATGGGGCTCGCCGCGGCGGATAACATTAACCGCTTCCTGACCGGTAGCAAGGCAGTCAACCGTCATTCCGTAAGGTTTCAACATTCCTTGCGCTATTTCAAGGTTAAGATCAATATCATCCACTACCAGCGCCCGTATATTCGGAAGCTGGACGCGCTTCAGACTGGCCTTATCAACAAGTTTCTTTTCGACATACTTGAAGTTTTTCAGGTCGTCCAGATGGTTCCCGCTGATAACGTCAGCGTTGACATATTTCTGCTTTATCCGCACGGTAAACGTCGATCCCTTACCCATGACGCTTTCTACCGTGATCGTTCCGTCCATGAGGGCGGCTATTTTTTTGGTCAGGGTAAGACCCAGCCCGCTCACTTCCTCCTGGTTCCGGCTCCGCACCCGGGCGGCATCCGAACTGTTGTAATCAATAAAAAGTTTATCAATATCTTCAGGACGAATACCCACGCCGGTATCTGAGAAGGATGAGACCAGCCATATCGAGTCCCCGTCCTGTTCAGTGGAAATTTTCCATTCCACGGTTCCCGCTTTGGTGTATTTAATGGCGTTGCTCAGCAGATTATTGTAAATTTGTTTTATTCTCAAAGTGTCGCCGATCAGCCGGGCGGGGAGTTTTTCATCAGGAACAATGCGGAAGGTAACAGGCTTGGAACCGATGTGTACCGTATTGACGTTTGCCGTTTCGCGGATAAATTCGAATAAATCGTACTCGGCGGGCATGATCCCGAACTTGCCCGACTCCATATTGGAAATATCAAGGAGTTCGCCAATAACGCCCATGAGCGATACGCCTGACCGGTAGATTCTTTCAAGATAACCTTTTATATCCGGCGATACGTCTTTTTTGGTAAGGCTCAATTCGGAAAGGCCGATTACCGCGTTCAAAGGCGCGCGCATATCGAAACTCATATTGGCAAGGAAGTTGGTTTTGGCAACTTCCGCCGCTCTCAGGGCGTCGCCCATTTTTGTCAGTTGGACGTTCTGTTTTCTCACCTGGTAGAAAGGTTTCGCGATACTGCCCGACGCGATCGCCGCCGCAAGCATTCCCAGGCCCAGGAAAATCAAGCCGGAAATGATAATCAGGTTCCTCACCTGATAAAAGGGGCTTTCCGCTATGGGAGCGGTAACAGTGACAAACCAGCCCTCGTCTGACGCTGTTATAGGCACAAAGGCGGTAACCGCGTCAACGCCGTCAAACAGAAAACGGAACGCGCCGGCTTCGCCCGCGATCATACTCTTGATCGTTTCGGCGGTTTCCTGGTAGTGGCTGTCCTTCTTTATCAGGTCGAGAATATTCACGCGTTTGGTAACCCAATCGTGGTTGACATTGGCAAGGATCGTTCCTTCATGGTCCCCAATGGCAATGCTCCCGGTTCCCCATAACTGGAACTGGTTAACCTTCTTGCTGAAATACATACCCGGAACGGTAAACGCCGCTATGCGGGAACGGGCCCTGTCCTGCCTGTCACGGTAATAGGATTCATCTATCGGTACAAAAATATGGAAAACCGGAACCCCCGAAGGAGTCAGCTGTGTGGAAGAGATAACCCGCTGTCCCTTAAAAGCCTGCTGGCCGTATTCGCCGAGCGCCATATTTTCCGGCGTAAGTATACTGCCGTAAGAGGCTTCGACTTTGCCCATGGAGTTAAAAATTGTTACCGCTAAAAAACTATCACTGTACGCGGCAACCTGCTCCATGAGATCCATCTGCATATCCTCAATGGATGTACCCTGTAAGGTCTGAACCACGGCGGAAGCGTCTATCATAAGCAGGTCAAGCTCGCCCGAAATATACTCGTTTGCTACCGACGCCACTGACTGCATGCTATTTTCCAAAGTTTTGATGATTTCATTCTGCGCTGATGAAATACTGATTATCACGCTGGAAGCGGTAATCACCAGAATAATCGCGGTAATTATCAGAAAAACCTTAATGCGTATAGACATTTTCCCTTCCTTTTCTGCCATTTTAAGGGCGGACTCTTACAGTATACCGGATTTTGTACAAAATTTCAAGCAGTAGAGCCTTATTGTCTAATCCAGCAAACGCCGGGCATTGCCGCCCAGAATAAGCTCCCGTTCCTTTTGCGGCAGGGATTCCAGGGGCGGCAGGTAGCGGGATGGGGGCAGCAGGGGAAAATCGCTGCCAAAAATTATTTTTTCAGCCAGGCCGAGGGCCAGCGCGGCGCGGTAAATACCCGCGTCGTATAAAAAGGGGGTAACCGCCGTATCGTAGTACACATCGCGGAATTTCTCCCGTAATTCCGGCATTGCCTCGTAAAACAACAGCCCCCCGCCCCAATGGGCAAGCACGATACGCAGCCCCTGGCTGTTTTCGATAAAACGCTCGATTTTTTCCAGTCCGATTTTATTTTTTCCGGTATAGCTATGCCCCACCGGCTCATTGGTATGAACGATTAACGGTATATTCCGTTCCCGGCATACGCCGGTGAGGGCGCGGGTTTCCTTTTCATCATCAAGGGTAAGCCCCTGCCCATCGGGGTATATCTCGCCGATGCCTTTCAGCCCGGCGCGGCAGCAGCGGTCAATTTCCTGTTCCATTCCGGCGGCGTTAGGCGGCACCGATATAAAGCCGGTAAGCCGGCCGGGAAACTGCCGCGTCTTTTCAATAACATAATCGTTGACGAAACGGCACAACCCCAAATCCCTGAACGCGAAACCAAATACAACCGCTTGATCAAACCCCGATTCATTGAGTGCGGCGACAATATCTTCGGCGGACGCGAAACGGTTATGGGGGGCGCTTGAAAGCAGAGCAAAGTACGGCTCTTTCTCGGCGTACTTCTGCCAGTTAGCGCTTATTTCCGGGGGAGTGATATGGACATGAAAATCTACCTTACTCATAGAAACCTCTTTCTAAAGAAGATTCTCACAAAGAACACGAAGAAAGAGAAGATCACAAAGAGAGATTCAGGGGTTTTTGTCTGTTATCTTATCGTGAAGCTATCAAGCTCAGATTGCTTACAATAACCCCCTCTCCTCCTCTTTGTGATCTTTGTACCTTTGTGTGCTTTGTGTGAAATCTTTTGGACAAAATTTTTCCCCGGCTTCCGGCAGTTCGGGCAGGCAGTCTTCCGCTTCTTCCTGCGGGCCGACAAAAATCCCGATTTTGGGCAGGCCGGCAAGCAGGGGCGCGGCGGCCAGCGCGGTTCCCAACGAAAACACGGCCCGTTCAATAGGCGCCGCAACCGTCAGGTACAGCCAGGTTTCCCGGGGCAGTTGGTACAGGATCAAAAAGAAGAAATTGCCGATGGTCGCGCCGCCGGTCATACCGCCAAAGGCGCAGAGCCAGACTATGGGCAGTTTCAGGGCCTCATTTTTGCCCGCCAGGATTCTCCCGGCGCAGACGCTTCCCGCGATAAGGGCGGCTAAACCCGCGCTGTAATAAACCAGGGGAAAGATCACCAGGCCGCGTCCGGTTTTCTGGCTGAACCACAAAAGCGTGCCGATTAAATACACGATAATGCCGCCGTTGACGACCAGGCTTCCCCGGCGGTTGAGCGTAATGGGCGGCCAGCCCCCCCACGCGATACAGCCGGACGTAAAAGCCGTAACAGCGCCGACAATAAAGGTCCCCATGCCCAGCCAGGCGGTATGAGGGGCGGCCAAACTGCCCATAAAGCCCCCGGCGGCGGAGCAAAGCGCCCCGGACAGGGGGCCAAAAAATATCCCCGAAAGGGGCGACAGCACGGTAACCAGCGAAAAAGCGCTCCCCGTGCCCAGCATGGGTATTGCCGGAACCATGTGCGCCGCCGCGACCACCGCCGCCCACACCGCGATAACCGCCGGATGTATCTTCGCCGGTAATGACAGGTTTTTCCTTTTTGTCATGGTTAAAGGTCAATATTGATAAAAACCTACTCTATGTCAATAGCGTCCTGTAGTTTCATTCGAAAGGATTTCACACAAAGAACACCAAGAAAGAGAAGATCACAAAGGGGAAGTCCAAGGGGATGTTCCTTGGTGAACCTCAACCGAGACCGAAGGTCGAAGGTTCCCCTCTTGATCTTTGTTCCTTTGTGTCTTTGTGTGAATCCTTTCCAACATGAATTCTTTCCAACCACCTTTTCTTTGTATTGACTTTGTGCTATAATCGTCCCATGAAAAAGGAATTCCTTCATTTTGATACGGTGCGGAATAACGGAATCAAACTGGCATTCCGCATTTACAGTGACGGGTTTACGCCCGATGTAATTTATGTATCGCTGCGGGGCGGCATATATATGGGTAACGTAATCAGCGAGTATTTTAAGGTTATCCATAAGGGTGAACGCCCGGTGTATTACGCGGCGGTGGTGGCGCACTCCTATATTGATGTGGGAAAAGCGACCAAGGTACGAATTGACGGCTGGACTTATTCACCGGAGCATCTGCGGATTGGCGACAGGGTACTGTTGATAGACGATATTTTTGACACCGGCAGAACAGTCAACACCCTGGCGCGGGTTATTCTTGAAAAGGGAATTCCCCGCAGCGACCTGAAGATCGCCGTCCATGATTACAAGGTTTTTACCGACAAAGAGGAGCAGCTTCCCATCCAGCCTGACTACTGGTGCCGCAAGCATGAGATGTCCACTAAAGACGAAACTTACTGGATACATTATATGAGTCATGAACTGGTAGGGCTTTCCCAGGCGGAAATTGCCGAAAACTACTACAAGCAGGACCCCGATCTGAAAAAGGTAATGCAGTTAATTCCTACCAGCAGCTAGGAAAAAATGCTCTGCGGCATTGATGAGGCGGGAAGAGGGCCGCTGGCCGGTCCGGTCTGCGCCGCGGCGGTGGTATTGCCCCCGGATTTTCCCCTGGACATATTAAACGATTCTAAAAAGCTCAAAGCCCGGCAGCGGGAAGAAGCCCGCCGCCTTATCGTGGAAAAAGCCTTAGCCTGGGGGGTAGCCTGGGCAAGCCATACCGAAATCGACGAAATTAATATTTTGCAGGCAAGCCTTTTGGCGATGAAGCGGGCTTTTAACTGCCTGCTTAATCCCGCCTCATACGGCTGGCCCCAGCGGCTGGAAACGGAAACCCCCTTCGGCAAACCCTTCGATCAGGCGGCGCTTCCCCCCGGCCTTACCGCCGTGGTAGACGGCCTGCACGTTCCGGCTTTGCCCATTCCCTGCACCCCGCTGGTAAAAGCCGACGCCTCGGTTCATGAAGTTATGGCCGCCTCGATTATCGCCAAAACCGCCCGTGACCAGCTCATGGAATACTATGCCGGCCTGTATCCCGCGTACGGCTATGAACGGCACAAGGGCTACCCTACCGCCGAACATCGTTCGCTGATTCTTAAATACGGCCCCTCGCCGATACAGCGGCTGAGTTTTAAAGTAGAAAACAGGAAAAACACGCCCGGTTAATTATCCTTTACCACACGGTCTTTTCGGGGTATAATCATTCCAGGTTTATAAGTGAATTTTATAGTTCGGTATGTCCTGAGACGTATCCTCTTACTGGTACCGATACTCCTTGCGGTATCAGTGGTGATTTTCTTCCTTATCCGCCTGACACCCTCCGACCCCATCGGCTCTATTACCAGCGGACGAAAAATCAGCGAGGAGACGCGGGCATCCCTGACAGCCCAATACCATTTGGACAAAAGCCTTCCCCAGCAATATCTTATCTGGATCAGTAACGCGGTAAGGGGAAACCTGGGGGATAGTTTCAAACACCGGGAGCCGGTAGGCGCCCTCCTCGCGGCAAGGCTTCCGACCACTGTTCAGCTTGTTTTTATGAGCGCGATTTTCGCGATTCTTCTGGCAGTCCCCGCGGGAATTGTCAGCGCGGTCAACAGGCATACAACCATCGACCGTATTATTTCGGCTTTTATGATCTTTTGCGTGTCTTCGCCGGTTTTTCTGAACGCCATTCTGTTGATGTTGGTTTTTGTTCTTAAACTCAGGTGGTTCCCGGCGTTTGGAGCCGGACGCGGTTTTACGGAAAATTTTTATTATTTATGCCTGCCCGCTTTTGCCCTGAGCCTTAATATGGTTGCCCTCATAGGCCGTATAATCCGGGACCGCATGATTGTGGAATTTAAATCCGACTATGCCCTTGCCCTGAGCGCCAAAGGAACGCCTTTCCGCCGTATCGTGATGACCCATTGTTTTAAAAACACCCTGATTCCGGTTATCACCGTGGGGGGGGTACAAATCGGCACTATGGTTATCGGGGCGGTACTGGTGGAAAATGTATTTGCCCTGGGCGGAATAGGCGCCCTGCTCATTGAAGGGATTCAGGCGTCGGATTATCCTGTCGTGCAGAGCATCATGCTGTTTCTGGTGACCCTGTTTCTCGCGCTTAATTTGATAGTAGACGTGGTCTACTTTATCATTGATCCCCGGATCCGGGCTTCCGGAAACACCGTCGGGACTTAAGGAGCAGGTCATGACCAGGCACCAATCCCTGCTTCCCCGAGGAGTTTTTTCAAACGGCATCGGAAGAACCGGCGGAAAAACCGTCGGAACTTTTTTGACGCTGCCTTTTTTCATTTCGGGACTTCTTCTGCTCCTTATAATTTTTTGCTGTATATGCGCCCCGGCTTTCGCGCCTTACGGCGAATCCGAACAGGACCTGGCCGCCTCCCTGGCGCCGCCTTCGGCGCAGCACCTTTTAGGCGCGGACAAAATGGGTCGGGATCTTTTTTCCCGTCTGCTGTACGGCGGCAGGGTAACGCTGATTTCCGCCCTGGGGGTGGTGCTGCTCTCGGTCATCATCGGCACGCCGCTGGGACTCTTCTCGGGATTTTACGGCGGAAAATTTGATTCTATCGTGTGCCGCTGCTGCGACGTGCTGCTTTCGTTTCCCTCATTGCTGTTGGCGTTCCTTTTTGTAACCGCGCTGGGGCGTGGCATTACCAGCGCGGTGGTGGCGCTGGGAATCGTATACGTGCCCATGATTACCCGCTTGGTCAGATCGCTCACCCTGGTCGAAAAAAATAAAACTTATGTGGAAGCCGCCGAATCTATCGGTTTTTCCCGGCCTTACATCATGTTCCGCCATATTCTGCCCAACTGCGTGTATACCATGCTGGTGCAGCTTACCCTGGATCTTGCTTACGCGATTTTGGACCTTGCCGCGTTGAGTTTTATCGGCTTGGGGGTAAGCCCCCCCACGGCTGACTGGGGCGCCATGCTGCAGGAAGGCAGAAATTTTCTGCTGATGAGCCCGCTTCTTGCCCTGGCGCCGGGAGCCGCCATCGTGGTAACGGTCGTAAGCCTTAATATTTTCAACGACTGCGTCACCCAATACCTTGATCCCCAGAGCAGGATTCTTCCCTCATTTGAAAAAATTGAAAAACGCAAGGAGAAGGAGGATAGCTAATGGAAGCTGATTGTCTGTCCATCGAAAACCTCTCCTGCGATTTCCTGACCGTTGAAGGAATCGTGTATGCCCTCAGCAGGGTGAATCTGAAAATAAAACAGGGGGAAATTCACGGCCTTGTCGGGGAGTCCGGCTGCGGAAAAAGCGTAACCTCCCGCTCGGTTCTCGGCCTGGTTGACAGAAAGCATACCCGCCTCAGAGGGGTCGCCTGGTTTGACGGCAAAAATCTTTTGTCCCTGCCGGAAGATGAAATGCGGTCTATCCGCGGAAAACGTATCTCCATGATTTTTCAGGATCCCCTTAATTCCCTTTCACCCCTGGAGACCGTCGGCCGCCAGATTGAAGAGTCCATGTCCAATCATCTGAATTTAGATAAAGAACAACTGCGCCGCCGTACCCTTTCGCTTTTGGAAAAAGTAGACCTTCACCCCGATACATACCGGCAGTATCCTTTTGAATTGTCAGGCGGCATGCAGCAGCGGGTTATGATCGCCCAGGCGATAAGCTGCAACCCCGAACTGCTTATCGCCGACGAGCCTACTACCGCCCTTGACCTTACCATTCAGGCGCAGATATTGAGTCTGATCAGAAGTTTGCAGAAAGACCTTTCCCTTACGGTGCTGCTTATAACGCATAACTTTGCCCTGATTACGGAAAACTGCGACCGGGCGTCGGTAATGTACGCGGGGCGCATAGTCGAGACCGCCCCCGCCCGCAGCCTTATTGAATCAGCCGCCCATCCTTACACCCGCGCGCTGATTAACTGCATACCCCGTTCAAACGCCGCCGGAAACCGCCGGGAAAAACTTCCGGTAATTTCCGGTTCCCCGCCGAGGCTGTACACGCCGCTGAAAGGCTGTCCTTTTGTCCCGCGTTGTTCCAGATCCGACAAGGCCTGCGTTGAAATGCCCTCGGTTACCTATCTGGGCGGGGGAAGATCGGTGTGCTGTCATCACCTGGGAGACGCGTAATGCTGGAAATAAGGGACTTAAAAAAATATTTCGCGTTAAGCAACGGACGGCAGACCCGCGCGGTAGACGGGGTATCTTTCCAGGTGCAGAAAAATGAAGTATTGGGAATTGTCGGAGAATCCGGCTGCGGCAAGTCTACGCTGGGAAGGCTTATTCTGCGCCTGATTGAACCGGACGCGGGGCAGGTGTTTTTCAACGGCGAGGAAATCACCGGAATCAGCCGGAACGCCTTACGACCCAAACGCAAAGCAATGCAGATGGTTTTTCAAAATCCTTTTTCCTCTTTTAACCCGAAAATTCGCATCGGCGAAGCGCTTATGGAAGTATGCTGTTATTACGGCATGGATGTTTCCGAAGGCTCCGGAAAAATAGACCGCCTGTTACGTGACATTGGGCTGTCGTCTGACATGCTCAACCGCTGGCCGCGGGAATTTTCGGGGGGGCAGCTTCAGCGCCTTGCCATCGCCAGAGCCATCATTGGGGAACCTTCCCTGCTGATAGCCGACGAACCCCTGTCCTCCCTGGACGTGTCAGTTCAGGCCCAGCTTCTTAATCTGCTTGATGATATCCGCAAAAACCGTTCCATGGCGATGATTTTTATTTCCCATGATATGACCGTGGTTGAATACTTCTGCGACAGGGTCGCCGTTATGTATCTGGGCAAAATAATGGAGATTGTTTCCTCCGCCGAATTGTCGCGTAACACCCTGCATCCCTATACCCGTTCACTCAAGGCAAGCGCGCCGCGGCTTGATGTTTTTAAGGACTCCGCGAAAGAAGAAAGGGCGGCTCTGCCGATTAAGGGAGAAACGCCGAATCCCCATGCGCTGATCACCGGCTGCCCCTTTGCCCCCCGCTGTCCTCGGGCAAAGTCTGTCTGCGCCGGGGCTTTGCCGGAACTCCGTGAAACGTCACCGGGACATTGGGTGCGGTGCCATTGTTCCTAAAGAGTTCACACAAAGATCACTAAGGAAGAGAAGACACAAAGGGGAATAAAGGGGGGGGCTTTGTGATCTTTGTACCTTTGTGATCTTTGTGTGAACTCTTCCCCTGTCATTTGAATTCAATTAGGTCATGAAGCTGACGAATAATGAATTTTCTGAAAAAGGGATTTAACCTCTTATACAAACTGATAATTTCCTCTATTTCTTTTTCCATATCGTCATAAAACATTTCACCCTCGCCGGTTTCCAGCCATTGCAAGTTGATGTTAAAAAAAGAAGAAACCAGTTTCATAATACGGGGGTTGACCTTGCGGTCCCCTGTTTCCATAGACGCTAAAAACCCTGACGTAACCGATATTTTTTCGGCGAGTTCACGCTGGGTTAGTTTCAGCGTTTTCCGCGCCAGCGCCAGCCGTTCATTAACCGTCATATCGCCAGTTTACCGGAATACAACAATGTAAGCAAGAAAACGGAAAAAGAAAAAATCTTGGTAGAAAATTGCAATTCTTGGGTTTTTCTATTGACAATACTTGCAATGCTGTAATAAAATGCTTTCTATGCAATGTTTGAAACAAGAACCGGTTACAGAAGAACAGGAGATCAGACTGCTCAGAGAATGGCTGCCCCGGATAGGCGGAGAATGCCGCGCATATATCAAAGGCGCGACACAGGCATTGCTGTACGTGCAGGAAGAACCTGAAAAAATAGCGGCGGCCTCAAAGGAGTTTTATAATGAAGCAGATTAAAA
>Ga0268262_10006268_pt1 | contig 11476 bp, 9 predicted proteins | sample TergutNc150P3_FD_190354 | JGI IMG/M metagenome (GOLD analysis project Ga0268262, IMG submission 190354) | Nasutitermes corniger P3 segment gut microbial community from laboratory colony in Florida, USA - Nc150 P3 (SPAdes) (version 2) | ecosystem: Host-associated > Arthropoda: Insects > Digestive... | reverse complement strand
GAAAAGTTATGTGGGTGCGGGATAAGGCGGCTGAGTGCTGCCAAGAGAATCATCGTGGCAATTACGCCAAAACGCAAGTCCAGTTTTTGTGGTATCATATTCTACCTCGGAACATTGTTGCAAAACACCTTATGGAGCTTTGCACCCTAACAAGTTTTCTGGCTTCGGTTTTTGACCTTTACAGTAGCGGGACTGCCCTTGAATTTCACAAGGTTGCCTTGTTAAGATAGTTTAAATATAGAAAATTTGTATATTAAGCGCATGAACTTCAATTTTTACGAAGAAGTAAAATCCCTTGGTGCAAATGGCGTGTATTTTGTAATCAACGGCATGAAAAACAAAAAAAATGATGCTGAGTTTGATAAAATTAAAGATTTATTTTTGCAACAAGTTGATATTAACTCAATTAACGATAAAATAGCAAATAGCGATATTTTGCGAGGGTTTAGAGAACTCCACGAAGCGGTGAATTGCTCCGGCAAAAAATATGTATCTGCATCAGAAAATCTTTTCAGTTATTTTGCAAGCCGTAAAAGTCTTCCAAATATCAATCTCATCGTTGATATTTACAACTACATATCTTTTTGCTCCGAGCTGGCAATAGGAGCGCACGATACTCAATTCATAAATGGAGATATCGATTTTAGATTGACAAAAGGAACCGAAACATTTTGGCCCCTTGGCTATCCAAAAGCAATACCCATCAAAGCAGGCGAATACTGCTACATTGATGCATCAAATGATGTGCTATGCAGATTAGAGGTACGTCAAGTGGAAAAAACAAAAGTCACTGAAAATACAACTAGCTGTTTTTACATTGTGCAAGGCAATAAAGCAACTCCTTCATCGTATATTCTCAAAACCGCAAAAGAGCTTATTGAGATTACAACAAGATTTTGCGGTGGTGAAGCAGAGTATCTTTATCACCCGCAAAACGCCAGTATCAACACCTGAGCCGAGAGTATTCGCAAAAACATTGTGAGCGGATACACAGTTGAATAGCCAACCGCAGGAGCATCGCTTGCCGCAACGGAATTGGAATAGGCGAGCAAGGGCGGATTTGTGCGGCTGCCGGATAAAACGCCCATCAAAGTCAAGAAATTGAATTTGGCAAATTTCATAGCAATAAATCCAACTATAATCAAAGGTAGCACGGTTATCAAAAATCCGCAAAAGAGCCACAGCAAGCCGTTTTGGGAAGTTATCGCTTCCACAAATTGAGCGCCCGCGCCAATGCCAACGCTTGCCAAAAACAGGCAAATGCCCATTTCCCTAATCATTAAGTTTGCGCTCTGCGTGGTGTAAGTTATGAGTTTTAATTTGTAGCCAAAACGCCCCAGCAAAATTGCCACAACCAAGGGGCCGCCTGCCGAGCCGAGCTTCACGGGCAATGGCATATTCGGGAAAGAAATGGGTATGCTACCGATTAAAATGCCTAATAAAATTCCTACGAATATTGTGACTATACTAGGCTCGTTCAAGCGTTTCAATGTGTTGCCGAGCAAATATTCCGCTTTTTGAATAGCTTGTATTTCACCAACAATTGACACTTTGTCGCCTAATTGCAAGGTTAAATTCGGGTTAGCAAGCAAATCTATCCCTGAACGGTTAACGCGAGTTATACTTATGCCAAAAGCCGTCAAGCTGAGAGAACCCAAAGTTTTGCCGTTTATTTTGTCTTGAGTTATCACTATTTTTCTAGATACTAGTTTGTGTTCCGAGGGTTTCCAATCCACCTCAATTTCCTTTCCTATAAATATCGTGATTGCCTCTTTATCTGTCGGAGCAGATAAAATTTTAAGCGAATCATTTAAATGCAAAATCTCGCCTGCTTGCGGGATGAAATATTCCTCGCCTCGCTTTAGGCGGGAAATTATGAAGTCACGCCCTACCAATTTTTTGACATCTTCCAAGCTTCTGTTTGCTATGGCATCGTTGGCGAGCAAAACGGAATAGTGTATGGGCTGTTCGCTTGAACTGCCAGCACTTTCTATTTTTTTTGCTTCATCTGCCGTATTTATTCTTAAAAGAATCCTCAAAAGAGCCAAAGGCGGTATAGCCGCAATAATTCCAATAGGATAAGCTACCGCAGAGCCTAAGGCTATGTTTTCAGTCATTGACAGTTGGCGCATTGCCTCTTGCGCCGCGCCAAGCGAGGGAACGTTTAAGGTTGCTCCAGTTAAAATGCCAACCATCATCGCTATTGAAACGTGGGAAGAAAAAATATAATAGAGAATTATGGCAACTATTATGTCTAAACACACAACGGAAACAGCCACGATGTTCAACTGCAATCCATCTTTTTTAAATGAGGAAAAAAACGATGGACCCACTTGCAAGCCAACGGCAAACACGAACAGCACAAGCCCAAAATCCTTTATAAAATCGAGCAGAGTCTTATCCACAGATAATCCGAAATGCCCACAGGCAAGACCTACGAACAACACAAAGGCAATGCCGAGCGAAATCCCGAATATTTTGATTTTGCCGAGGCTCATTCCCAATGCAATTACAAATGCAAAGATGAAAATGGTGTGGGCAATGCCATCGTTAAATAAAAGCGAAAGGAACCAATTCATAGCTCTATGGTTAGTTCACTGGTATCCTCAGAATTTTCTTTTCGCTTCCAAATGAAACCTTTACTATATACAGACCTTTTGGCAAATCGGAAAATGAAACCGCATAAACTCCATTTGCGAAGTTTAACTTGCGCATGGAGTTTCCTTTTAACCCAAAAATCTCAACAGCGGCATTGCTTTTCACGGCAAGGTTAATGCCATTTTTAAAAGCTATTGCGGAGTTTGAAAGCGCAACTTGCGGAAGCGTTAAAATTGGGACTTCTTTGCCAGAACTGCTTGAACCTTTGGAATTGGTTCCGCTTGAGCTGCTTGCATTGGAGCCAGAGCCTCCTGAACTGGAACCCCCTGAATTGGAGCCTGAACTAGAACTTCCTGAGTTGCCGGAGTTGCTGCTTGAATCGCCGGAACCCGGAGGAGTAGGCAAGGTTAAGTTTGCTCCGATGCACTTTATGTTGTCTATCATCAGCGATTGAGTAGAATTCGCCGATGATGTAGAACTTTTGGCTCTAATTTCCCATGTTAATTTATGAATATCTTCTGCTCCAACCCAAGTACTTGTTGGACCCCAGCTTTGCATTAAATCTGCCGGAGCTATGGTTAGCGTACTCCAGCTAGTGGATGCATTGGCACCGGCGTTTGGCTGGTTCCAGTCTCCTTTTTTGCCATTAGTAGTGGAATCGCCATCGTGGGTTCTTTGATTTGGGAAAAATTGATGTGCTGCTCCTTTGTAATCATATTGAAATGCTGTGCAACCGGCTAAAGAACCCAATTTAATATCCAAACCTATGGCAACCGTGCCATTGAGTCCAGATGAACTGCTGGTGGCATCAACTTTTGTGCCGACATTAAAGCCTTCCTTTAGCCATGCAACATTGCCATGCGAATCACCAGAGGAGGTAATTGCATTGTATTCGGTTGTGCTGCCGCTTTGATATGGATTTGCAATTGTAGCGTTATCCACTTTATACACATAAAAAGGATTGCCGAGCCTTGAATAGTTGTAATTAGGATTTTCCGGATCTGTTCCCCAGCCTTCAAAATCTGCGAGCATAGTTTCTTTAGGACCGCTAGAGCTGGAGTTACCGCTGCCGCTTGCGCTGCTGGAACCGTTACGCCACGGAGGGTTGGAATTGTAATAGGCAACCAATTTATCATAAACATACTGCCCAGTTACAGTCATATTGTTTTTATCAATGAAGTTTGCGGGAGATTGAGAACTAATATTAGTGAACGATGTTTTAAAAAACGAAGATGTCTCGTTCTTATAGTTTATGTGCCAAGCACAGGAAGAAATTTTATTATTGTCCATAAATGTATGCCAAGCATCAGAATTTGTAGGATTATGACCACCATTGCCATCTGCCGCAACAGTGCCATATTCTGATACAAACACCGGCCTGCCTGTATTCAGTACAGTTGTTATGCCATTTGAATATGTAGGATAGCCGCCATAGTCACCTCCGGTAGTTGTATGCGTTGCTGCATAAAAATGGAATACATAGCCAACATTGGTGTCGCTTAAATAATTCCCGTCAGCAGCGCTAGGTCTTGCGGAGTAGTCTGGAGTTCCAACCAAAATCAAATTATTCGCTCCGCCATTTTTGCGAATTATGTCGATAACAGTATTTGCGTAACTTTTTATGGTAGTCCAATTATCATTAATAGGTTCGTTGTAAATCTCAAATATCACATTGGGTTTGCTCCCGTATGCACTTGCCATGCCTTTAAAAAACTCAGAGGCATCCGTAGAGTTGGCAGTGTGTGCGTGCCAGTCTATAATCACATAAACATCTTTGGCAATGGCGGCATCAACAGCGGCTTTCACACGGTTCATATTTGCGGTTTTATCGGCTAGGTAGCTGCCAGTGTAGTTTTTGTCACTGGCGGAGGCGACATACCCCATAGGTACTCTGATAATTTCTGCTCTCCAGCCATCTACCATGTTATTTACGGTATTTGCGTTAAAAAAAGCTGCGCTTTCCCAGTTCGAATTGCTCCAGCCAAGGCTCACGCCTTTAACTTGCACTGGTGTGCTTGCATACGCACCGGAACCGCATATTCTGCCCTTGCCGTTACTGTCTTTACAAGCCTTCAAAGCCCCATAAACAGAAACCGGACCCGCAAAAGAGAAACTGGCAATGCCAAGCAAGAGAACGAGCATTTTAGCGAATTGTGGCATATATACCTCCGTTGGTTACATCCATTATATAAAATATACAATATGTATATGAATAAATATATATTTTATTTGCAATAAATGGCAAAAAATGACAAAAAAATGACAAAAACCCTTTATATTCCCTAATTATGAGTTCCCAGAATGAAATTTCTCATTCTTTTGGCAATATTTTTAGCCTATTTAAAACCCTAGCAACCCCATTTCACGTCTGCGAGAGAGTTTGCCCTAAGGAACGTACCCGCCCAAAAATACCCTAATCTCAGTTATGGGCGCTTCTGGTGTTCCATTGTTAAGGGCGATTCCGTTAACACCGATGAAACCTCTAATTAATATCTCTGTATCTATAAAACTGCCGCTCTTGCTATAGCAGTGCCTGTTGATACTTCTACCTTTATACCCAAATTTGGTAATTTATCTAAATTTTGGGAATTATATAGATATGTTACTATATTACCCCTTATGAAAGTTTGTATGCAGAATTTTTGGAGAAATACCCAGTATATTGAAGCCTATAAAAGATTGAGTGTTCATTCCAATATTAATAACCACATATTGGAGTTCTTCGTATGATCTGGAGGTTTGACCAAGGTCGATTAGAATATTTTAATTTTGAAGAAATTAAACGTTCGGCAATTGCCTTATCAAAAGTTAACGGTATTATAATACCAGAGGTACAAAATGATATTCTACGAAATGAATTAGCTAAACACTCGGCAAAGCCATTTTCACCAGAACATTATGCTGTATGGAGAAATTATGGACGAGTATTTGCTTGTGCGTTATTGGCAACAGAAATTGAAGGGCGGATAGTAGCAACCGACTTATGCAAATATATCGCACATAATTACAATTCTATCGATACTGATGATTATTTTGCATTTTTTGCCAGAAAATTCTATTTTCCGTCACCAGTATTTAAAAATTACAACACGGCAGTACCTCCGATTTTTCCAGTTTCCGCAATACTAAAATTAATATTGTCAAAATACAATCGTACAAACCAGAATTTTGTTTCCATAAACGAAATAGGAGAATTTTTAATAGGTAATAATGTTACTGGCTTAGAGCAGATAAATTTTTATGATGCTTTACAACCAAAACATATAACAAGCAATATGAGACAAATACGAGAATTGGTAATATTTATATCGCAATTTTCTTTCTTAAAATGGGAGAAACCAAATTTATATTTTGATGTGTATAACGCAACCGAAATGTTAAACATTATTACAAAACTTACTCCCGTCAATAGCAATCGAAATTCAGACCCAGGACTTGAGTTATTGAGTATGGCGTCTGGATTTTTCGCTACAGATTTTGGAGATTACACTATACAGCAAATATCCGCATTTGATACAGAATTTTCAGAAGGCAATAGAGTCCGTGCTACGCATATTCGCACGGAAAGAAGTACAAAGCTAAAAGAATTTTATTTCAAATACGCAAAACATCCAGAAATATGCAGTATGTGCGAATTGAATACGCATATAAAATATCCGTGGACACAATATGTGATTGACATACATCATCTGTTACCGCTATCATCACCCGTTAAAGTGGAAAATAAAATTACATCAATACAAGATATTGCAGGGCTGTGCCCTACTTGTCATAGAGCTGTACATAAATATTACAAATTATGGTTTTCAAATAATGCTAAAATAGACTTTGCCTCAAAAGAAGAAGCGAACATAGTGTATCAAGAAGCAAAATCAAATGTTAGGGGTACTGTATGCTCTCAGTGAATAAACAAATTGAAATATTACATGATTCAATTCGTAGTAATATTCCTCTCTCTAGCTACCTTCATACTCGTAATTTATCATATGAAGATTTAGTCTATACAAATTATAATGAGAATAAATATGTAAAAAGTGTACATAATTCGCTTTACAAGTTTAAATCAAAAAATAGCAATATCCCCATAATAAGTTTTTTTGCTGGTGCTGGAGGGCTTGATTTGGGGTTTGAGTCCGCCGGGTTTTCACACCTTGCTTTATTTGAAATAAATAGTTTATTTTGTGAAACCCTAAAATATAATCGCCCTAACTGGGACGTAAATTGTGCTGATATTTCTTGCACTGAGGAAATAATTCCATTATTGGAAAAAAAAACGGGAAATTCAACAAAATTTAAAGGTATTTTTATAGGGGGGCCACCTTGCCAGCCCTTTTCAATTGCTGCAAATCAGCGTTTCTCTAAAGATAGCAAGAATTTCAAGAGGACAGGTTTTTCAAATGAAAAATATGGCAATTTACTATTTGATTATATCAATTTAATTACTCGTTTTAAACCGGAAGTCTTTTTGATTGAAAATGTAATTGGTTTGTTAGATTTAGACGGAGGCAAGCAATTATCGAAAGCATATAAAATTCTTGAAAATAATGGCTATCACATTGAACAACCTCTTGTTTTTAAAGCGGATTCTTACTATGTCCCACAGCAGCGTACAAGGCTCATTATTATCGGAAATAGGCTAAATAAAAAATTTGTACCACCTGAGCCTTCAAACCAACGGACAAATGTAAGTGGTATTTTTGACGTTCCCATAAATTCTGTTAAAAACCACATAACACGTGAGCATAACGCTGAATCAATACTGCGTTATATGAATCTTAGCTATGGTCAACGTGATAAATTAGGGCGTGTTGACCGACTTGACCCCTCATTGCCTTCAAAAACTGTTATTGCAGGTGGGCTTTCCGGTGGCGGACGTTCGCACTTACACCCGTATATCCCGCGTACTTTGTCGGTAAGGGAAAGTGCAAGAATACAAACATTCCCCGATGAGTATGAGTTTTTAGGCCCAGTTGCCCGGCAATTTACCCAAGTTGGAAATGCGGTTCCGCCAGTTTTAGCGGCACAAATTGCATTAGCAATTAACAATAGTTTTTATAAGGGGCATAGGAATACAAAGAAAAGCTAAATTTTTTGCTCTAAGCCTGTTTTTGGAATCGGGTATTTGCCCACGCAAGTTTATATGTTATATACGTTGGGAAGGATAGTATAGTAACATATCTATATAATTCCCTAAATTTTCTATATTACCCATTATGCCAGTAAATTTTCCAGCAAAAAAAGACAATTTGGTTATAGAGGTTGTTTCTCCTTTAATTGAGCGCGGCAAGTATGCAGTACATAGGGTACCGGGCGAATATGTGACCGTTCAAGCAGATATTTTTAGGCATAGTCACGAAAAATATAATGCCGCAATAGAATATAAGCATTCCTCGCAAAAAAAGTGGGAACGCGCCCCTATGAAATTAATGGATAACGATTTGTGGGAAGGCTTCTTTCCAGTTCAAAAACTCGGTTTTTACCAGTATAAAATTATTGCCTGGACAATTTCTCCAAAAGATATTCCCACAGAAAGCGATATATTTGAGGCAAGGGTGGATTCCCTTTGCGCGCGGCAAGGCACTTGGTACGAAATGTGGCCCAAAAGCCAAGGCAAAAACCCAAACAAATCCGCAACTTGGGCAGACTGCATAAACCGTTTGGATTATATAACTTCTTTGGGTTTTGACACCATTTATCTGGTGCCGTTCCACCCCGTTGGCGAAACAAACCGCAAGGGCGCAAACAATGCCCTTAAAGCAAAGCCCGGCGAGCCGGGTTGCCCTTATGCCGTTGGCAATTCAAATGGCGGGCATTTTGCGGTTGACCCGGAACTCGGCACAATGGAAGAATTTGAGAATTTTGCCTCTGCCTGCAAACAACGCGGCTTAAAGCTGGCAATAGACATAGCCCTGAATTGCAGCCCCGACCATCCTTATGTAAAACAGCATCCCGAATGGTTTTTCCACGAAGCAGACGGTTCAATTAAATTCGCAGAAAACCCCCCAAAAAAATACGAAGATATTTATCCCTTTGACTACTACAACGAAAACTATCAGGAATTGTGGAAAGAGATAAAGAAAATAATCCTCTTTTGGGCAGACAAAGGCTTTGATATTTTTCGAGTGGACAACCCTCACACAAAACCTTTCCCCTTTTGGGAATGGCTAATTGGCGGGGTAAAGGAAGAACGCCCGGAGCTTGTGTTTTTAGCGGAAGCCTTTACCCGCCCCAAGATAATGAAGCGTCTTGCCAAAGTGGGTTTTGAAATGAGCTACACGTATTTTACGTGGCGCGAGCAAAAATGGGAGCTTGAGGATTATTTCAAAGAATTAACCACAAAACCGGTTTGCGAATATATGCGCGGAATTTTATTCCCCACAACCCCAGATATCTTCCTTGAATGTTTTAACGGGCAAGGTCCTGCAATTTTCAAGCTCCGCTATTTTTTGGCGGCAACGCTCTCTAGCCTAACCGGAATGTACAACGGTTACGAGCTTTGCGAAAACGAAAAGAATCCGGCAAAAGAGGAACTTTACAACAGCGAAAAATACCAATACAAAGTGCATAATTGGAACAGTCCGGTTAACATAAAGGAATTTTTGCGCAAGGTGAATTTTGCCCGCAAGCAGCAGAGCGCGCTTATGGAATACGATAATTTGCGTTTCCATTATGCGGAAAATCAAAACATTATGGTTTATAGCAAGCGCGATAGGAAAAATGGAAACACCGTGCTTTGCGTTGCGAACTTGGATGCGAAAAAAACTCAAGATTCTTTTGTGCATTTGAACTTGGCAGAGCTGGGGCTATCGGAAGGGCAGGGCTACACCATTAGAGACTTGCTCTCTGGCCAAAGCTATTTATGGCGCGGTTCAAAAAACTATGTGGAAATAAATCCCGAAAAGGAACCCTGCCATTTGTTTGTTGTGGAAAACGGCATAGATTGAGAGGAGATATTTATATGCTAGGAAAAAGAAAAAGGAGAAAAACAGGCACACAGGTGGTGCGTGACTTCACAGAAAACATAACCACAACGGCAACTCACGTGTATAAGCGCAGCGTGTCGCTAAAGGCTATTTGCACTATCTGCATAGTTATTTTTTCTTTCTCAATATGCTTTGGTCTTTATGGGCTTGCTTCCAGAATGAATGATATTTCAAAGAGAGAACAAAGCATAGGTAAACTTGAAAGCAAATTGATAGAGTTGGAAAACGAGATTGAAAAAAAACAAGAGCTAAAAACAAAATTAATAAATGACCCTCTTGCAATAGAAGCTCTTGCTCGTTCTTATGGAATGAGCAAAAAAGGTGAAAAGGTGTTTTACTTTTTGGATTAAATTCTATTTCACCAAAGCCGTGAATTCCTTGAAAACGTTTTGCATTCTTTCTTTATCCAAATCTCCGTAAACCGCTGCCACAATTCCATTTGGAAGCCTGCTTATTAAAGCCGCAGAGTCTGAGCCGTAAACATTATTTTGCCATTTGGTTTTGTAATCTTCCCAATCTTTTTCAGAAACCGTGCCAAAACTGCGAGCACAAGCCCAAGAAAAATTTGAATCTCTATAGCGGCGAACAAGCATATTAAAAGGAGCTTCAACTCCCAAAAAATGAGCTTCCTGCACGGAAAAATCTTTGTCTGGGCTGCTGTTTTTTAAACTGAAGCTGTGAAAATCCGTATTTTCGCTTGTATCTGCGGCAGGAAACCTTTTTATAAAAGACAAAAGAGAATCCAATATGGAAGAATTTTGTGAAATTGAAGATTGATAGGAAAAAATAAATATTCGCCTGCCCCATCTAAAAAATCTTTTTCTGTCGCCGTCTATTAAACACTCGTTTTTTTCTACTATGCCGTTATTGTAAAGAAAAGCCCTTGCAAGAGTTGTGCTTTCGTATTCGCAAACCGAAACTTTCATTGTGTCGCCATTGCTCATGGCATAGAACAAATCTGCTTGTTTGTCTGCGTGGATATGTGGATTGGGTTTTGTGAAATAAGCCTTAAAAGGAGTGGCATTTATAACTATGGAAGTATCCTTGATAAAACGTATTTTTTGCAAATCGAATTCCGCAAGGCTTGGGTCTTCCGTGGAACAAGCGGCAAAAAGTGCGGTTGTTATTGCAATTCCAAGTATGTTGCGTTGCATTTGGCTTCCCGTGATTTTACTATTTCTTCTCAATCCTAAATTGCTTGACATTCAATAAAATATTGCCTTGCCGGGTATCAACGCTCCAATTTCCTATTTGCAGGCTATCTGCCAAAAGGGAACTGAAGCAGGTTGAATTTTCTACCAAACATACGGTTTTTTTTACTATATCGGATTCATAATACCATATATGCCATATAGTATCGGATATGTCAAAATCAGGTGTCAAAATAGAATATGCGAAAATTTTATTTAGACTATTGTTTAAATAAAAAACGGTATCGATATTCACGGGCCCGCTGGAAGCAACCAAAAGGCACATTTCCGTATATGCACGTTGAGTTTCCTCTTCTGGCAAAATTAACTCTTTTTCTGTTTCGAAAAAAAACAAACGGTGTAAAATAAAACAAAAAAAGATAAATGAAAAAAACACCACACCCTTACGAAGCCTATTTAGCGGCGGCAAGGACATTATTTACCTAAGCTTGGTGTGTGGCAGAGAGCTTATTCAGCAAACGTCCAACCTTTGCCTTGTAGTTGGAGGCGCGATTTTTGCTAAAACCAGCACGGCTTTTGGCTGCGGCTTTGTCCATCATGCTAAAGAGCCTTGGAACTTCTTTAAGAGCCTCTTCTTTGGTTTTAGCTTTGCGCACTATGCCAAGGCTTGTGCGAATGGCAGAACGAGTAGAACGATTTGCGGCATTTGCCTTTTCAGCTTGGCGCAATCTTTTTAAACAAGAC
>Ga0268262_10006267_pt1 | contig 11477 bp, 13 predicted proteins | sample TergutNc150P3_FD_190354 | JGI IMG/M metagenome (GOLD analysis project Ga0268262, IMG submission 190354) | Nasutitermes corniger P3 segment gut microbial community from laboratory colony in Florida, USA - Nc150 P3 (SPAdes) (version 2) | ecosystem: Host-associated > Arthropoda: Insects >... | reverse complement strand
AAAAGAGCATTGCCACAACATAATATTTCACAGGGAATCTCTCCGAGGCACTGCCTATCACTTTTGAAAGCCCACATTCGTAAGCATCTGTTTTAATCTTGTTTTTCAACTGAGTTTGCGGCGAAAGTACCCAGTTTGCAAACATCATTCCAAAGGGAACAGCCACAGCCATAAGCCCAAGCACGAATATGGGGAAGAAAATGTCAAAAGTTTCCATAGGGGGTAATATAGTAAATTAGAATTTTTCTACATTTCCTCCTTATGAAAAAATTTTTGTTGTCATTAGTTCTTGTGCTTGCAAGTACTGTGGTTGCGCAAACCGCAAAGAAAAAAAGCACAGAGCCGCCTCCTCAGCCCCAGCCGGCAAAAAGCCTAAATAGCTCTTCTGCTCCAAAACTTTCAACAAAAGAGCCCTCTTTTGCTGGTTTCACAGGCAGTTTTTTTAAATTCGGAGATGTATCAGGGGGCAATCGCCCTTTTACCATGTCTATAGAATATAAACCCTGGTTTTTTGAAGTTAGCGGACTTGCTAACGCTGGGCATAACACAGAGGATTTGGATATTCTTTTAGAGGATATAATTGGTGTTTTGGCTTATTACGATGCTCAAGGCAAGGCTCCAGATGGAACTGATTATCAAGCTGGTCTTTTTGATTTTATGGTGTATTTAGATGATAAAGCTATTAAAGTTTCAAATTTGAAAATAGACTTGAAGGGAAAAGCTGCACCCGGTTCCGCTGTACTTGGGCAGGCTAAAACATGGAGTTTTGAACCAGGCAGCGTATTCAAAGCGACAAAATATTCAAACGATATAGTGAAAGCTCAAGCAAGAGCAATGGATAGATCCGATATTGAAAAAGAAGAGGCTGCCGCAAAAAAGCGAGTTACAGATTCCATTGCCAAAGAAAAAAAGCGAGTTGATGATTCCATCGCCAGAGAAAAGAAACGAGTTAAGGATTCAATAGCCGCAGAAAAACAACGAGTAGCAGATTCCATTGCTAAAGAAAAAAAGCGAGTGGCCAAAGAAAAAAAGCGAATTGCAGATTCCATTGCCGAGGCAGAGGAATTAAAAAAAGAAGAGAAACGCAAAGCAGCTGCCGCCAGAAAAAAGAAAGCGGCTATGCAAGAAGAGGAAGAAGATGAGGCACCTAAAAAGAAAACCTCAAAGAAGAAAAAGAAATCAGCTGAAGAATAATTTCTTTGCCGTTTCAAACATATCTTCTTTTTCTTCCAAATCGCGGCATTCGGCATAAATGCGAACTTTTGGCTCTGTTCCGCTTGGGCGGATTAGCATCCAAGAGTCGTCTGTGAATATTATTTTAACGCCATCTATAGTTATAAGTTCCTTGACAATTTTGCTTCTGCTGCCAATGGAAATTTGCGTGCTCGGTTGCGCAGATTCTGCTATTTTATGAACTTTAGCGAGCAGGGGAGCGCCAACCAAAGATTTATCCACTTCAAAACCGGAGCGTTCAGGGTAAAGGCGGCCGTATTCTGCGTACAAAAGGTCTAGGTATTCACCCAGATTTTTGCCCGTTACTGCCATAATTTCCAGTGCCAGCAAAAGCCCAAAACCAGCATCTTTTTCCAAGGTGTTGTTCAATCCTGTTATGCCATCGGATTCTTCAAAGGCTATTAAGGCTTTGGGGTTTGCATTTCTTTTTAGCCAGGGACGGAAATTTTTAAAACCAACTGGGGTTTCCATAATGGGGATGCCCAGTTTTGTTGCGATTATGTTTGCAAAATTAGAGGTTGCAACGGATTTTGCCAACACACCTTCTTCTTTGCGCCAAGTTACCATATAATGGATGGCTATTGCTCCAAAACTGTTCATATCTATTTCCCTTGTGCCATCGTAAAAGCGAATGCGGTCGCCGTCTGGGTCGAAAATTGCGCCTAGGCGAAAGTGGCTTTTGCTGGCATCTAAAACTTGCTTTACGCCGGCTAGATTTTTAGAAGATGGTTCTGGAGCAATGCCGCCGAATAGAGGGTCTGTTTCGGTTCTGAGGCTGATTAGGCACCCAGGGTTGTTCAAAAGCGCGGCAGGCCTGCCTCTTGTTGAGCCGTGAACATGGTCGCACACCAAATCTATGCTTTCTTTTGAGAGCAAAGATGAAATTCTGCTGTATTTTATGGTTCCCTGTTTTTCAGAGAATAATTTGTAAATTTTAATTGGGTCTATTATTTCCCAGTTTATGCTGCCCATTTCTTCCCAAACATGGGTTTTCATTATTTTGTTTGAATTAGCTGTGATTTTATCCGTGATTTCGGGGCCTGCCGGGCCTCCGTCTGCTGGGTTGAATTTTATGCCATTGTAATGGTTTGGATTGTGAGATGGAGTCATGTTCACCGAGCAAGCCGCACCCAAAAGCTCTATTGCCGCGCTGAATTCCGGCGTTGGCATTTCACCGCCATAATAAACCTTTATGCCAGCTTTTATAAATTGGTCTGCCACCACTTCGCAAAATTCCTTGCCGAGCAAGCGATTATCGTGCCCTACAATCAAACCTTTTGTTTGCAGTTCTTCAAAAGAATTTACGCCCAATGCTTCAAAAGTTGCTGCATCTGCTTCTCTGTAAATTTGCAAAATGGCTTTTGCAACAACTTGAATGTTTCTAAGCGTGAACTCAGAACCTATTTCGCCGCGCCACCCGCTTGTGCCAAAACTAACAACAGCAGGTTCCTTTGAACTAATTGCCGCTTGCTTCACCTGTTCCACAAGTTCTGCATCGCGCTGAGGGTTAAAATTCTGAGACTGAATTTGCTTCCAAATTTCTGAAACATTTATATTAGGCATAGCAGATAATGTAGAAATTTCTAAATTCCATTCAATGCTTGCCATCACAGGTTTAATAGGTTCTGGGAAGTCTCTTGTGGCTTCTGTTGTTAGGGAGGCGGGTTTTGAGGTTTTGGATGCAGATGCCCTTGCCCATGAGCTTTACAGGGAAAATGCGGATTTGCGAAAAAAAATTGCAGAGGAGTTTGGGGATGAGGCTCTTGATGAAAATGGCATAAATCGCCCTTATATTTCGCAAATTGTTTTTAATGATGAGCAAAAACTCTGCCTTTTGGAGAGCATTGTTCATCCACTTTTGCTGCGTGAGATTGAAAAAAGAAACCCGCCCTTTATAGAAGCCGCCGTTTTATATAAATGGCCAGATTTTGCAAAGAAAATGCAGGCAGTTTGGATTGTGCAAGCCGATGAAAACATAAGGAGAGAACGCTTGCTTAAAAAAGGGATGAGCAAAAGCGATGTTGAGAGCAGAATTGGAATGCAAAAAAATAATTGCCAATTATCAAACATCAATTATAAATTGATAACAAATAACAGTACGCCGGAGGTTTGCGTTGATTTCACAAAACGTCTCATTGAAGAAATATAATACCTTTAAAATTGGGGGCAAGGCAAAATTTTTTGCCGAGCCTAAGTCCACCCACGATATTAAGGAGTTATTTCTGTTTTGCCGAAAAAACAATGAGAAATTCTTTATTTTAGGCAATGGCAGCAATGTCCTTTTTGGGGATGATGGCTTTGATGGCTTGGTGATAAAAATAGGGAAGCATTTTCCAACCGGAAAATCTTTGCACTCCCTTATTCAAGATGCGGCAGAGCAAGGGCTGGGCGGAATAGAAAAGCTGGATGGCATTCCGGGAACCATTGGCGGTGCAATTTTTATGAATGCCGGAGCCCACGGGCAGCAGATTTCCGATTGCGTGGAAAGCGTTGATTCCATAACAATATATGGCGAAATAATAACAAGAACAAATGAAGATTGCAAATTTTCTTATAGAAACAGCATATTCAAAATGTTGGATGAAATTATTCTCTCTGCCGAATTTGATTTTTCTCAGGTGCCAAAGGAAGTTATCAATGCCAATAGAAAAGAGGTTCTGGCCTGGAGACGCGAAAAGCAGCCCTTGAAATATCCAAATGCAGGTTCCGTGTTTAAAAACCCCACGAGCAATTTACCCTTAGGCGATAGCCGCTTGTCTGCGGGCTATTTAATAGATTCTTGCGGGCTTAAAGGATGCAGGGTGGGAGATGCCCAGGTTTCTGAGCTTCATGCGAATTTTATTGTAAATAGGGGAAGCGCAAAAGCAAATGATGTAAAGGCCCTTATGGAAAAAATAGTTCAAGCAGTTAAAGAAAAACACGGCATTGTGCTGGAGCCGGAAATTTGTATCTTTTAACTATGCTCAAAATTTCAAGGACAATTTTATTTGCGGCTGTTTTGTGGTTTCAAGCAAGTGCTGCGGTGCTATATATGAATGGCGGTTATTCCTCAATTGAATATCATTTGGGGGTTTTGAGCGAAATAGAGAGGTTTCAAATACAGATAGATACCGTAGTTGGCAGTGAATGGGGGGCTTTTGCCGGAGCCTTGTGGAGCGCAGGCTGGACTTCAGCGCAAATAAGGGAGTTGGTTAAATCTTGGGACAGCCTGCCAAAGGCAGAGCAGCCTCAAAAAACCGCATTATGGCAAAAAGAATGGCTAATAAAACACAGAGAAGACGGCGCTCCTTTTTTAGTTGAAATCACCGAAAGCAAGCCCTATTTCGGGCAGGTTTTTTTTGATTTGAGGGTTCAGGAAAGCCTTTGGCGTTCAGATATAGGTTCCAAAACACCCTTTCGCAAAATAGACAGCACAGAGAATTATCCCTTTCCTCCAGTGAGCAGTGGAGAGCAAACACCCATTAGAATTTTCTCAACACCCATTGCCCTAAGAGATACAAATGGCACGGCAGCGGAGCGCTACCAGCAAAAACTGTGGCAAGACGATTCCACGCTTATAATTTTGCGCCCACACTCAAAACCAAACCCCGACTCCCTCTTTGAGGCCGGTATTCAAGCTGCCCAAGCCCGCCGCTCCCGCCTGTCTCAAGTTCCCCTGAACTCTCAGCTACGGGCTCTCAACTACCAGCTCTCGCCGCCGCCGCCTCGCTTTCTCTACCATCCTGTTTTTGACAGCGTTCCTGCCGAAATTCAGGGGCATTTGAAGAGTTTTTGGAACCCCGGTGATACGGGCATTCTTGTGGTTCGCAATTTTTTGAAAAATTTGCAAGAAGATGGTTCTTATAGGGAAGTGAATTTGCTTTTGGATTCGGGTTCTTTTTTGCAGATAAATTCTGAGAGCAGCCCGCAGCTATCGCTTGCCCTTATAGGTTTTGGCGGAACGCTTTTTGGCGCAAATATTGCGGCAAATGCCAATTTTCGTTTTGTGAACCAGTTTGGCTATGATTTGAATTTAATGGCTTATTATGGGCAGGGAGCCAAGGGATTGGAGCCAGATTTGCGCTTTGAGCGGTTTTTTATGGCAGACGGAGATTTTTTTGCAAAGGCAAAGTTTTATGAATACGAACCCACTTCCTTTTTTCAAAAGCGCATTTACGAAAAAGCCAGATTGCTAAAAGAAAGCGGCGGCGGAATAGTTCTTGGCATTGAAAAAGAGCGTTTGCAAATTGCTGTTGAAATTGAACGCAGAGGCATAACAAGCGGAGCTTCTGGCTTTCCTATTTATGATAATAAGGATATTTTTTGGGATGATGAAGATGATGAGCCAAGGCCAATAGCTATCATTTACGAGTCGGTGGAAGTGAGTTCTATGTTTCCTTATGCTAAATGGCTTTGGCAAAGCGAAAAGTACGACAGATGGTTTGCAAAAGAGGGTTTTATGGTGCAGCTTACAGGTGGCTTTAAAGCTGTTTCCGTACATGCTTCCGACCAAGAAGCCCCGCTTTATGTTTCTAGCCAGGGAGTTCTTTCAATTACACATTCGCTGAGCGATTATGTATTTATAGGTGGTGGAATGGAATTTGGGGCGAATTTCCGCAGAACCGATAGGGGAAAATTTGTTTTGCCGAGCGAGCTTTACGGGATTGATTTTTTTGACCCTGACCCAGCTTTAGGGAATCGCTATCGTTTTGCTATGGGAATGGGCAGCTATGCACAGGAATGGCAAACTCCAAGTAATTCATCGCATTTATATGGGCTTGTACATGCGGGGCTTTCTCTGCAATGGCAGGGGAGCGGCATATTTTTGGCAGGCGGTTTTGCAAAAGACGGGGAACCAAATCCGTGGAGCGATATGGAAGCGAAAAGGCTTTTTTTGGAGCCAAAAATTAGGGTTAAAATGAAAACTTTTGATTTTGTGTTTGGCCGTAGCCAGATATACTCTCTTGAAAATTATGCGAAAATCACAAAAAATGGCGAAAAACGCATTTTTTTGAGCTTGCAAAGCGGTTTTTTTGATTAGAAATGTAATTTTTTTGTAAAAAGAATATATATTTACTATTAGAGTGAGAATATTTTTATATTCGGCGAGGTTTTTATGTTAAAAAAAATCAAATTCATCAATCTGATTCCGCACTTTTTGGCGGCATTAGTGACCCTGGCCATTATCATAGCTTGCGGCAGCGGCGAGATGATAGATGTGGACGAAAACATAGTCCTGATAGATCAGGCCAAAACAAATTTGGGAAGCAAGGTGGACGACATAGCCAAAACATATAGTTCAGCTGCCCCGGTAGTGCCTTCCTCTTCTTCTGATGATGTAATAGGAGGAACAGAAAGCAGCTCCAGCGAATCAACCGACCCGGGCGACCCCTCTTCCGACTCAGGCGACCAAGGCAACAGCAGCTCCAGCCTAGCTTCAAGCAGCTCAGGCGAATCTAAGTATCGTCTTGAATGTAAAGTTGTTACGAATAATATTGTGATGGCCCCAGCGGGAAGTACAAATGTAGGAAAAGATAAGAGACCTGATGTGAAGTGCATAGGGAAAGAGTCCCCCTATGAAGAGATTGATTTAGACCGCGCAGAAGATGTTGATTGGGTTGGAAATTCTCCTACTTGGCCGAGCGTGAAGGCGGGAACTTATAATGTTGAAGTTGTGGTAGCTACCGATGACCCTGATAAGAAAAGCAAATGCCAAGGCTTGAAAGCGACATGCACCCCAGCTTTAGTAATATGCCCTTCAACAGGCTGTGGCACCGGCGGCACTAGCAGTAGCAGTGCAGGCGGCACCAGCAGTGCAGTCACCAGCAGCAGTAGCGCAGGCGGAACCAGCAGTTCTAGCGCAGCGGCCAGCAGTAGCTCTAGGGCAAATAGCAGTTCTAGTGCTGCCAGTAGCTCCAGCGCAGGCACGAGCAGCAGCAGCGCAGGCACCAGCAGTAACAGCGTTACCGCAACGTGCAATGTAAATAACCTTACTAATATTGTTTTGGGTAGCAACGGTAACGTCAGTGTTCCCAGACCAAATATCGTTTGCAGCGATGGTACAGCAGCCGCAGCAGCTTCGTTTAAAAGCAACAATCAAGATGAAGTAACAGGATGGGCTTCTTCGGGTGGCACTCACACATTCTATAGTGCAGGCACAAAAGCTATCACTATGAGCAGTGTTGTATGTGGCACCACTAATGCAACTATTAGTAACAACTCTTGCGGCAGCTTTACAATTGCGGCAGCACCAACAACAAGCAGTTCTAGCGCAGGCGGCACCCAAAGCAGTTCCTCTGCTGCTGGCGGCGGTGGAAATGCCACTGCAATAAGTATCGGTAATGCGGCTGTTGATTTAGCGGCAGGTAGTACTTATACAGTTACATTTACTGGAAGTGGTGGGCAGTTGGTTTGTGTCGCAAATGATAAAACCAGCGCTGAACGAGACTTTGCTAAGTTCAATGGAACATTGGTAAAATTGCCTGCTCATAATGATCAGGTTGCTATGGGTAGTGCTAGCGCTCCAGCTACAGTAGAAATGTTTATCTCAGCAAAGTGTAGAAGAGACTGGTAAAGCGTACCCGTTTTTGTGAGCTATAAATAAAACCCTCCCCCGGTGGGGAGGTTTTCTATATTATGGAGCTAAAAGATTCCACAACAATGAATTTTGAAATCAGATTTAGTAATTCAGCATTTAAGCACGGAATTACTGAAGCAGATATTTTGTGGGCATTTAAAACAATACAATACGATGCTATTTTAGAAGAATTTGAAGCTCATAGGTTTTGATAAAAATGCAAATTTAATTGAAATTTTGTATAATGTTATTGATGATAATGTAATTTTGGTTTTTCACGCAATGAAATGCCGTCCTGCATTTATTGCTTTGTTGAAATAGGAGGAATTATGATGACTGAGAAAGAATACGATGATTTAGATGAGTTGTTAACAAAAACAACTCCTAAGATCGGAGCAAACGGAACCGGTTTCGTGAGCAAACGAAACGCCAAGCTATTTGGCTTAGATGAACTTTCTGTAAATTATCTTTTCACTAAATCTCTTGCTACGCATAAAAGCCCAGCAGAAATTATTGGTGTAATGGTACGAGAAAAAATAGCGGAACGTCCAAAATACTAAAATCTCTGTCTGAACCAGAATTTATAGAATTTGCAGGATTTTCAGAATGAACCGCCCTTCTTGGCTTTATTTACTATTCTGTTAATTCTTTAATTCTGAGAATTCTGGTTCAGACAATGGTTCATTTAGAATTTTTGTATATTTATATTAGAGGTGTGTTATGTTTGGAGATTTCATTCGCCAAGCTCACGAAGCCTGTCCTGTAAGCAATACTAATGATTAACTGCGTGGCGGGTTTGTTTGCGGAGGAGGTTTTTAATATCGGCTAAAGTATAGCCTTTCTCTATAAGGTCAAGAATTTCCTCGTCTCTATCCTCACGAGCCTCTTCCTGCCAAACCTGCTTGGCATCGTCCCAGTTCCATTCCGTAAAAAGCATATTCAACACCTCCGAAGCGTGCTTCTCCAAGAAATATACTAAAATTTTACGCTCAACGCAGCTCTTTATTGCGGCTTCTACAGCTTCTGCAAGTTCCATCGTTTGGCGATTTTTATTTATCTCTGCTATAAACTCGTTGTAACCGCTCAAAACTGGACTTTTGTTGGCTATCTCAGCATTGCGACCCTTGTTGATGTTATACACATTTGCTACAAGCTCAAGATTGCCTCTGCCTTTGGTTTTAAAAGAATCTGAAAGCTTAAGTTCCTTGAAATCGGGAAACTCGTCCTTGCCGTTGTACAGAACTATAAACTCCGGCGCAGGAATTTTTATCAGCTTCTCTTTGTACAAGTCTTTGCCTTTCGTTATTCGCTCATATTCCCTTCCCAAATACATAAGCATCCTGAGCGGTATGTTGTTATTTATGGTCGATTAGTGCTCCATCAGGACTACAAGCCTATCATCCACTATGAAAGCCACATCGTTCAGTTGCCCCTTGAAAATGGCATTTGAAAGAGTCACTATCTCTATTTTCGTGTCTGGCGGGTAGTTTTGCCCTGTCACTGCATTGTAAAGCTCCAGTGCGGCAGGTGGCTCGCTGAACAGCAGCGTGAAAACGCTGTCTTTGTGATTGCGGTTGGTTTTGACTTCGGTCATTTTTTATCTCCGTTTTGTCCGTTACCTATTAGACGTAAAAAAGCGGGAAAAAAATCCTAAAAAGTGAAAAATGTAAACAAATGTTTACATTTTTATTAAAATAATTCTAAAATGGCGGTAATTCGGAGAATTTTTTGTATATTTCATGTATGAGTAAAGTATATGTCATGACGGCAAAGCAGGCAGCTAAGGCTTTCCCTAAGGATAAGGAATTACACGCTCGCCTCAAAGCTCTGCAAGATGCAGGCTATGAGCCGGATATTTATGATGAACATCCGGAAGTGACAGACGATCCAAGATTCGTTAGAGTAAGCGAATTTGATATGATAATTGATAACCTATTCGGTGGCATATTTGGTCGCATTTTTAAGAAAAAACCAAAAGTCGTACTGCATACGCCCGCTTCCACTGAGATTAAGCCTAGACATGCCTGAGAATAAAAACTCCTGCAAAAACGAGCACAAGCAGTCGACAGTTTCCTCAATGTAGGTTATCAAAATTTCTGTTTAAAAAAAGTAGGGGCGGTTTGGTTTTTTCATTATTATGATGAGTTGTTAACAAAAACAACTCCTAAGGTCGGGGCAAACGAAACGCCAAGTTATGTTCACCTCTGTCTGAACCAGAATTTATAGAATTTGCAGGATTTTCAGAATGAACCGCCCTTATTGGCTTTATTCTGTTAAATAGGTATAACAGACATATGATAAAGATTTTATAGATAGGCTTTATTTATTATTCTGTTAAATAGGTATAACAGACACTTGGTGGAGCATTTGTATATGGGCGTTCTTACTATTCTGTTAATTCTTTAATTCTGAAAATTCTGGTTCAGACAATTGCTATATTAACCAAATGTTCGTGGACATAATAGTTTTCGCATTGATTGCTATTTTTTTGGCACTCGGTGTAGTACAAGGCTTTATAGTCAGCGTACTGTATTTGTCAGCTTGGATTGTAGGGATAATATCTGCATGGCTTTTTTCTGGGACATTTGGCGTTATATTGAGAACTAATATAGAAGGCTTGGCTCCTCTTGTGGCTTTGTGCCTCGGTGCTTTTTTGGCTTTTATGCTCCCTTTTTTGACTATTCGCATAGCAGCTGCGGTTGCAAGCTTTTTTGTAAAAAGATCATCGCCTTTAACATTTGTAAATCGCTTATTGGGTGGCGTTTTTGGCATATTAAAAGGAGTTGCAGTATCTGCGGTTATATTAACCGTAGTCCATTTTTTGCCAGCACAAGGTAGCTTAAAGCAAGCAAGAGACAGCTCTTCTGCTTATGCTATATACAAAACCATTCCATTTGCCAGTTTATGGAAGGAATTTAAGCCGGAGAAGGAAATTCATATATGAACAAAAAAGCAGCTTATGTAATCGCTTCTTTTTTTGGAGTTGGATATTGCCCAAAAGCAAGCGGCACTGCTGGTTCTTTGGCTACTCTTCCTTTTGCGTTTTTGCTCGCTTATTACGGAGGCTTTTATGCAATGCTTGCCTTTTTTGTGCTTGTTTATGTTGCTGGAACCATAGCTAGCAAAGAGGTTTTGAAATACACAAGCCACGACCCTTCTCTGATAGTTATAGACGAGGTTGCAGGGCAGCTTGTACCCCTTATGTTTTTTTCATTTAAACTGCCAGAAATCCACATTTGGTGGCTGCATATAGCCTTGCCATCTTTTGTGCTATTTCGTATTTTTGATATTTTCAAACCCTTTCCTGCAAGCTATTTTGATAAAAAAGTGCTAAACGAACACGGAGTTATGCTAGATGATATTGTAGCTGGCGTGTATGCGCTTTTGGCTATGATTATTTTTCTACATTTCACTCCACTATGGTTTTAAAAGGCGCAGATACGCAAAAAACACTTATAATCGCAGAAAAGCCTAGCGTAGCTAACGACTTGGCGAAAGCACTTGGTGGCAAATTCCACAAGGATAAATCTTATTTGGAAAGCGAAGATACAATAATATCTTGGGCTTTGGGGCACTTGGTTGGAATAGCAGACCCAAAAGATATAGGCGAGCAATATAAAACCTGGAATATGGCAACTCTGCCCATAATCCCCGAAAAATTCAAATTAATCCCTTTGCCAGATACAAA
>Ga0268262_10006266_pt1 | contig 11481 bp, 9 predicted proteins | sample TergutNc150P3_FD_190354 | JGI IMG/M metagenome (GOLD analysis project Ga0268262, IMG submission 190354) | Nasutitermes corniger P3 segment gut microbial community from laboratory colony in Florida, USA - Nc150 P3 (SPAdes) (version 2) | ecosystem: Host-associated > Arthropoda: Insects > Digestive... | reverse complement strand
ATTTTGACGAAGCAATTGAAAAAACCGTTGCCGGCTTGCAGAAAAAGACAAGGGTGCTCAAGCAGAACGAAAGAAAACTTACAGCTTACCACGAAGCCGGTCATGCGCTGATTGCCGCATTTACACCTAACGCAGACCCTGTCCAGAAAATCTCGATTATCCCGCGCGGTTTTGCGCTTGGCTATACTCTTCAGCTTCCGCTGGAAGATCGTTATACAGTTACAAAGTCCGATCTTTTGGGACGGATTGATATTCTATTGGGCGGACGTATAGCGGAAGAAATGATCTCAGGCGAATATTCCACAGGTGCGGCAAACGATTTAACAAAGGCGACAGACATAGCCCGCAAGATGATCACCGATTACGGAATGAGCGAGCGTTTCGCCAATGTTGCGCTGACATCGCGCGGCATGAGCATGACAGGGCAGGAAAGACAGGAGCCTTCTTTCCAGCGTGAATACGCTGAAAGCACTCAGCAGTACATTGATGAGGAAATCGCCCGTATTATTGAAAGCGAGTACGCAAAAGCAAAGAAAATACTTTATGAACAGCATAATGTTCTTGATAACGTTGCCGCTACGCTTCTTGAAAAGGAAACGCTGGACGAAAAAGAATTTAAGGTATTGTTGGGTCTGTCTCCCAATTTCACCGCTATTGAAGTATAAAGCCTGCCTACTTTCAAATTAACTGTTATTTATTATCCTTTGAAATATACTGCTGAGTCAGCTCGGCTACCATTTTTTGTAGCGAGTCGTTGAAATCCTTAACATAGATCATCATTTCGTCATTATGCATATTTTCAGGAAGAAAGAACTGGTAAGGTTCAACATTGAACGCTATGGAAAGCTTTGCAAGAGTTTTTACGGATACTCCCTTTTTACAGTTTTCAATATCATTGATAAAGTTGTGGGTAAGACCGGTATTTATAGCAAGACCCAGTTGGGAAATATTTTGCAGTGCTCTTAATCGTTTTACATTACTGCTGATCAACTTATGAATATACTGCTCATTTATTTTTTTTGTCATTACTTAATATTCATTTTTAACATGTTATTTACAAATAACATGCAGCAGATAAATTGTCGCTATTGGATTATGTCGAAAAATAATATGTATTTTATTAAAAATCACTCAAGATTACATTTTATATAGGATTCTTTATCGACGTGTCTCAGGAGACATTCCGCTTAAAATCAGAATTTCAGGACGGTACTCAAAGTGCATCGTATCAAAATAAAGCCACTTACCGCCCCAGATAAAGCCGTAAGTTTCAAATGCTTTTATAACTGCTGCAGGCGGGTGATAACGTTCATTATACGAAATATTCCACCAGTCCGATTTTCTGTTGGATGCCCAAAGCCAGTATGTTTCCTTTCCGCCGTATGACTTTGGCATAATATCAACTGCCAAACCGTATGAGTGATAGGAGCGTGATTGGGTGTCTGCTATGTTCCGCCAACTCCAACCTTCAAGTGAATCGATGCTGTTTATCCAGCTCTGAACCTGAGGGTTAACTTTTGCAACTGCAAGAATTTGCTCCTCTACAAGCGAGAGATTTTCCAAAATTAAATAATGGACGCTTACGGATTTTCCAAGAAAACGAATCGTTTTTACCCTGTCGTAAGCTTCATTGCGGTTGTGCGCCCGCCATAGATCATCAAAAAATTGCGGCGAACGGCGGGGCGGGTTTTGGGTTCTGTTACTGGCCATATTACGATAGCGTGCTGCTTCTTCGGCGCTGGGAGCTTTCCATACGGGCAATTCCTCCATATAATTATAAAAAGGTTGCGAACTGTAGTTTGCCGAATTTGATAACAGATTTTGCGGCAAAAGCTTTCCTTCGGTGTAATAATACCATGTACCTCGAAGCATAACAGCCCAATCGTTATTACGGAATTCAATTCTTTCTATTTGACGAGGATATGCGCTTGTAAGAGCTTTCATTACCTGTTCCGCTCTTGACGGTTGAACGTTTGTTTGTTGTATAACATTTTGTACAGATGAAATTACAGTTCTGTTTTCAGGTTCAACTTCCTTGTTTCCCAAAGCATAAATACTTCCCGCAGCCAGAATATAAAAAATTGCATGAAGTTTAAAAATATTATTCATTTTATTCTTATCTATACCTTTTAATAACGCATTTATTGTATTACAATATCGAAATATGGGAAACCTACTTCGGCATGGTATTGATGCATATAAAAAAACCATTAATATAAATAATGAAATTCAAGCATTAGAACAGGCTCAGCCTCAGAATGTAAATTCTAAAAAACATGCGCATAAACCAAAAGTTTCCGGTGAATTTTATAAAGAAGGACTGCCTGTTAAAAACGTTAATCAGGGTTCTCTGTTAAAAGAAACAATTTCATCACAGCCGGAGTCAAAATACAAGCGTGTGGCAAAATTTCTTATCCTTATAGGCAGTGAACAAGCTGCAGAAATTCTTGCGGAGCTTGATCCCGAACAGGTTAATGAAATATCCAGAGAAATTGCCATTACAAAAATTATCAAACCTGAAGAAAGAGATGAAATTTTTAAGGAATTTCATTCACTCTTTTCAAAGCCTTACAGCTTTTCAGGCTCATCCCACGGCGGCATTGAAACTGCCCGCCGGATACTTTATGCCGCAAAAGGACATGAAAAGGGTGAGACCCTGCTCAATAAGGCTGTTCCGGAATCAAGAGAAAACCTTTTCAGCTTTCTGGAAGAATTTTCCCCTGAACAGATTGCCTTGATATTAAAAACTGAAACAGCCCAAACAACAGCGCTTATACTTTCCAGGCTTTCTTCCAAACTTTCCGCAGGAACCATAAGCAAACTTCCTGCAAAACAAAAAGCGGAAATACTGAAACGTATGGCGTATCAAAGAGAAATTTCTCCTGAAATTCTTGAACAAGTATCTGCGGCTTTAAAGGAAAAAGTAAGGAACATTGTCGGCACTGCGAATTCAATCGAAATAAACGGCATGCAAACCCTTGCTGCAATTTTAAAGCAAGGCGACTATTCTTTCGGTGACAGGATTATCAACGAGCTTGAAAAAGAAAATCCTGAAGTGGGCAAAAATTTAAAAGAAGAACTTTATACACTTGATGATGTTGTAAATACCATTGATCGTTCTGTACAGGAAAAACTTATTACGATGCCAGAACGCGATATTGCAATCCTGTTAAAAGGCAGGAAACAGGAATTCCGTGAGAAAATACTGTCATGTGTTTCAGCAGGGAGAAGGCAGATAATTCGTGAAGAATCCGAAATTCTCGGCGCTGTGTCAAAAAATGACTGCGATGCAACCGCCAATGAATTTCTTGCGTGGTTCAGGAAAGCCCGTGAAAACGGAGATATAATACTTGAAAGCGATAAGGATGTGTTTATATGAGCATTAATGCACATAACAGAAAAACCGTTAGGACAAATTTAAATAAAGGGCAGGTTCTGGGAAGCGGATTTGTCATTCTTGACATAGTTAATTTGGAAGAACTTAATTCTCTAGGAATATGGGCAAAACATGAGAAATGCGGAGCTGAAGTTTTTCATGTTCTCAACGATGACAGCGAAAACCTTTTTTCATTTGCTTTTGCAACCGCTCCCCAGGACAATACCGGCGCTCCGCATATTCTTGAACACACAGTACTTTGCGGTTCAGAGCGTTATCCGCTAAAAGACGCATTTATTGTTCTTGCGCAGGGCAGTCTGCAAACGTTTCTGAATGCGATAACATTTCCCGACAAGACAGTATATCCTGCAAGTTCAATTAATGAGCATGATTATTTTAATCTGATGTCTGTTTACGGCAGTTCTGTTTTTAAGCCATTGCTTGAAGAGTGGACTTTTATGCAGGAAGGACACAGGCTGGAATACCAGAATGACAAACTTACAATTACAGGCGTTGTTTACAATGAAATGAAGGGAGCATATTCGTCATTGGATGCTTACGCAGGACATTGGTCAGTCAAGGCAGTCATGCAGGGTACTCCATATGCTTTTGAATCAGGCGGCGATCCGCAGGAAATTCCGCAACTAACATGGGAAGGATTAAAAGAATTCCACCGTAGTCGATATTCTCCCGCAAACTGCCGAGTTTTTCTTGCGGGCAACATTCCTACTGAAAAGCAGCTTTCTTTCTTAAACGAACAATTTTTTTCCGGTATCAAGAGCGGCAAGTCTTGTGAACCTGTTAAAAAAACCGAACGCTGGAAAGAGCCGAAAAAATTCCATATTCCATGCCCTGCAGGTAATGAAAGAAAATCAACAATCTTTCTTTCATGGCTTTGTTCTGATGTTACCGCTATGAATGAAAATATTGCGCTTGCGGCATTAACAGAAATTCTTTTAGGACACGACGGCTCTCCTCTGACACGTACATTAATTGAGTCGGGCATTGGCGAAGATATTACGCCGGTTTCAGGATTTGAAGGAGAGATTCGGGAAACATTATTTGTAGCCGGTCTTAAGGGTATAGACGGCGATGTTCAGGAAAAGGGAAAATCAGTTGAAGACCTTATAACAGGAGAACTGCAAAGGCTTTATAACGAAGGCATTCCAGCAGAAGAAATTGAAGCAGCTCTTTTATCAATGGAATTCTCGCAGAGGGAAATCAGGCGTTCAGGCGGTCCCTTTTCTCTTGTATGGATGCAGCGCTCCTTACGCGCATGGCTGCACGGCTGTAAACCATGGGAAAGCCTGCTTTTAAAGCCTGCAATGGCAAAAATAAAAGAAAACCTTGCGTCTGACAAACGGTATTTTGAATCTTTAATAAAAAAATATTTTCTTGATAACCCTCATCGCGCTCTTGTTATATTGGAGCCAAAGGAAGATTTTCTGGTGCAGCAGGATGCGCAGCTTGCAAAAGCTCTTGCCGATATGGAAAAAAACATGAGTTGGGAGGAGCGCCAAAACATTCTTGAAAAATCAAAAAACCTTGAAAAGATTCAAAACGAGGCTGACAGTCCCGAATCATTAGCTGCAATTCCTCATCTTTCCCGCAGCGATCTTTCCGTAGAAATTGAGAAAATCCACCGCCGCCATGAAGATTTAAAAGGAGTGCCGGCTCTATGTCATGAATTGTATACTAACGGTATCACCTATACAGACCTTGCCTTCCCGGTTGATGTTCTTTCTCCTGAAGATTATCTCTGGCTGCCGTTTTTTTCCAGAGCAATTGTTTCTGTGGGTCTTCCTGACATGGATTACGGTGAAGTTTCAAGTTTACTTGCGCGTACAGCCGGCGGATTAATTGCACTTCTGCATACAGGTTCGGCTGTAAAAGGTACAGAGCAGTATTTTCAAACAGGCTCCGGCAAGTTTGATCTTGCAGGCAGAGACTGGATAATTTTCCGTTTAAAATGCCTTGATGAAAAAATTGCGCCGTCTCTTGATTTGGTTTTGCGTTTTGTCAGTGAGGCGGATTTTACGGATCATAGACGGATAAACGACCTTGTTTTGGAGATGAAAAATGAAATTGATTCCAACCTTGCACCAATGGGGCATATACATGCATCCGGCAGGGCAGGACGATTGAATTCCCGTTCAAAAAAAACAGAAGAAATATGGAACGGCTTGTCTCAAATTGATTTTGTTCATCGTCTTGCAGAATACGAAACATCGGCGGTTGCCGGAAAACTGGAAAATCTGCGTGAAAGAATTACAGGTTCGGGGCTTATTGCCAACCTGACAGGACTTTCTCTTGAAACTGCAGGCGCAGAACTTGCGCAAAGATTTGGCAAATTCGGAGCTCCTGTTAACCGTATTTCCGCAGAGTCTGATACTTTCGGCGAAGCCCAAAAAGGAGCGGAAGTTTTTGCCTCTCCGTCTCTGCAAATAGGTTTTGCGGCTCACACCATGAATTCCGCGTCTTTTGATACTAAAGAACAGCTTGCGGAAACGGTTTTGTCGCATCAGCTTTCTACAGGGGCGTTATGGGAAAACATCCGCATGAAGGGCGGCGCTTACGGCGCTTTTGTCAACAACGACAGCCTGGAAAACTGCGTTTCTTTCGCTACTTACCGTGATCCTAATCCTTTGCGTTCACTGGATGCCATTTCTGAAATTTTTAAAAACAGCGTTTGTGGCAATTGCAGCGAAGATTATCTTGTAAAGTCAATCATAGGCTGTTATGCGAAAGAGACAAGACCTAAAACAAGCGCAGAAAACGGACTTGTTGATTTTTACAGATTTCTTTACGGCATAGAAGACTCTTACCGGAAAAGAAGACTGGAGCGCCTTGTCTCTGTTTCAACTGAAGACATTGCCGCTGCTTTTGTCTCACTCGGAGCAAGATCGTCAACAGGCACAGTTATTATTGCCGGAACAAAAAATGCCGAACAGGCTGCAAAGGCGCTTGGTACGGAAGTGCAAATGCTGGCTGTATAACACCCGGTTAATTTCAGGATAAGTTCAATGTTTATCCGGCTTGTTTTTTCTTGAGCGTATTCCTGAATATCTGGTCGGCATCAAGTTTTTCGTCTACGCCGAATACCGGAATATTTCCTTCGTTTTTGACGCTTCTGAAAAGCGGGCCTGGACGGCCTTCGTAAGCCCAGCTATTTTCATTATTGATGAGATAGTCCAACACTGTAACAACCGACAAAGTAAAGAAAAGCAAGGTAGCATTATTTTTTTTCTCAGGAGCAAGTAGCATATCCAGACGTCTTGATATGGGATTTGGAACCTGAAAGTTGTATTTTTCCCATGGATTATTAATTCCTTCGCACGGAGCTTTTGTGGCAGATCCGCCTGCACGCACACCTTTTTCAATACCCTTTGCAACGGCAGTGAGGTTTTTTCGTATTTTTCTGACTAAATTGTAAACAGGAATAATATCCTGTTTTGGAAACGGAGGAGGCCCCATAGAATCAAATTTATAATATGGAAGGAAAAATAAACGCTTGATCCAATGGAGTTCATTAATTGTTTTTTTGCCATAAGGCGTTCTTCTTGCATCTTCTGAATTTTCAAGCAAACGGCAGTATTCATTCAAACGCGGAAGGTAATCCTTTGAGAAACTGTCTTCTATGTACGCCCGCCAGTTGTTAAGAATTTCGTTCAGTTCATCAAATACCTTTACAGTATGGCCGTCAACTCCGGTAACAGTGCCAAAGTTTATATAGCGCAAGCTAATAAAAAAATCATCCAGTATATGCATTAATACGGAAACTTGCTGTACCGGATCGGTATTAGCAATCAATTCATACCCGCCTCTCATACTGTACAGGTTGGCAAAATACGGATAAAGATCGGGGAATTCTTCAAGCTTATCCCAATTTGCTTTTGGAAACAGAGTTTCAAGAACTGACCTTCCCTGTTCCAGAACTTTTTGTTCAGATTTTTCTGCCTCTTCTTTTGCCTTGCGTTCTATTACTTTTGGATCATTGGAAGCTTCTTCTTTTTCAGCTGAAGCGTCTTCTTCATTGGATGTATTTTGTTCATCAACTTCAGTCTCGTTCTCGCTTAAATTCTTCTGAAGGGTTTCTACATCTATGCTTTCAATTTGCTGAGGAGCCAAATCATCAGGATTAAACTGCGCCGCTTCCGTAACGTTCAGAAATGCCATGAAACGCCTGTGTCTTTCAATGAAAAAACGTTCATACGGAATATAGCGGTCGGATATTAATTTCATTAACAGCGGATACAGACCGAAATGGACGTTTTTTCTTATATCTACCAGTGATACGATAATATTGCGGATAACAGTCTGATATTTTCCCTTTGCCTCCATTGGGCTTTCTATATATAAAATTTTATATACCAGCTTAAAGGCAGTTTTGAGATGCTCTGTGTTTAGTTCTTCAATGACAAATAACGGTTTGTATATTTCCCTGAGTATTTCCGCAAAATCCGTAACTTTTGCCGAACGGGGATGAGCCTGTATTTCGGCAATATTTTTTGCAAGTTGTTCAATGTCCCATTCCCGCAGGTTATCGAGTATTTTAAAAACAAATCTGGATGCCCGCATTAGCTGATTATTGCGTTTTGTATTGTTTTTCGGAAAAAGATTTCTGGTAGAAATAACAAGATTTTCAATTTTGGTGAAATACTCATTCATGCGTTTGATTACAAACCTGGGATTTACATAATCGACAGGTTCCCTGAAAAATGAAAAAATTGAAGTAATAACCTGCATGGAACTTTTTATTTCAAAAAGAAGCTGACCTGCAAATTGATCAATTTTTATGCGTTCTGAATAACTTAATCTTGCAGGAACCGTAGGATCATCTCCAGGATACGGTTCTTTGATTTTTGCTTTGAACCTGCTGCTTATATCGTCTTCATCATCTCCTGATACATCAATTCTTCGGCTGCGCTTGCCTTTTTCCACAGTGTTTATAGGCAGGCGTAAACCGGATTTTTTCTTGGATATTTCAGGTTCCGGAGTTCGTTCTGTGCCTACTTCTCCGCCCAACACCTGCGCCATCCGCTTGGCTTCGATAGCATCCGTAACGCCCAGCTTTTCCCTTACTTTGCTTAGCTCACCAGGCGCGTAAATTGCATTATCATTCTTTTTTGGCATAATTACACCCGTATATTAAATATTTCACCCATTCCAAACAGATTCTTTATTTGAATCTGTTTCCCCTCTGAATTAACCAGCATTCCGTTGTAATATCCAAGCGGCGAATTAAATTCCGCCTTTGTAATTATAAGTTTTTTTCCGCTTTTATTTATATCTTTCGGAGTAAAAGTCAAGTCAACCATACCTTCGACATCCTGAATAACCCAGTCAGAATCAGGGCCGTTTGGCATTGTAATAAGTACAGTCGGCAACGGCGTTAATTTTCCGTTTACCCATAAAGCGTTTTCGTTGTTCTTGTTTGTCTCCCATGTTTGATTCTCGGCAATATGAAAACCAAACCGCCTGTTTTCCTCATCAAAACCCATAGCATTACAAATGATTGTCTGCATTCTGTAAGGGTAAAAACCCTTATAATCGCAAAAAAACCCTGAACAATTTTCCTGTTTAAGGCTGATACGCTTTCCTCCAAAAACTATATCCCCCTGTATAGGAGCAAGCGCTTTATAAACATAAATTATGCGCCGGCTGGCTATTCCCATTGAAACTGCCATCGGAGTTATTTCCTGATCGTTTAAATTGTATGCAAGGTGAGCGGTTAGGGAAGGACTTCGGCGGGAAGCTTCGAGATTGATATCCAGTTTAACTGTGTCAGTGTCAAGCCAGCTATGAATACGGAAAAAAAAGCCGGAAGAATGGATATGTATTGAAGAATTTGAAAGAGTATTTGGAAGCTGCCAGCCTGAATGTGGCGTTATCTTTCTAAAAAGTAATCTTTGACCGTTTTCCTTATCATACAGTAAGACCTGGACAATTCTGTATATCTTTAAGTTATAAAAAACCGCTTCAAATAAATATGAGCTGTTTTGAGCGTTGAAACATTGCCATTCCTTGATCCGCCAATTCCTGACCCAGCGCGGAAGAGGATACTGGTAGGGTCTGCGTATTTCAAGCAAATCTACCTTTTCAAAAGCCCTGTTCCATGTTCCGGTAACTGGAGTACCGTCTTCTATGGGAGAGGCTTTTGGCGCCAATATTTCCCTAGTATACATATAATGGAATTTTAACACATTATTGCCATATTGGCGATTCCTTAGCGCAACTAAACGTCATAGACAGTGTCTTAAAACATGTGAAAATAATAACAAAAAATTCAACGGCGGCTGTTCTGCCTTTTTATACAATTGGTGAAGAAATAGCAAATTCCGTACTTCACGGTATTGGCGCGCTTGCCGCGATAATAGGGCTTGTTTTTTTGAGTCTGAAAAACTCAGGGTTTTTGGACGGACATAGGGCTGCCAATATGGATATTGCAGCAGCAGTTTTATTTACTGCGACCATGACCGTAATGTTTTTGATATCGACCTTGTATCATGCAATACAACGCCAAAGTGTTAAACGTATATTTCGTAAACTGGATCATTCGGTAATATTTATTTTTATTGCCGGAACTTACACTCCTATATGTTTAAGCGGTCTTCGCGGAGCATGGGGCTGGAGTCTTTTTGCAGTTGAATGGGCGCTGGCTTTGACAGGCATTATCCTGAACATTCTGGATTCCAAAACCATAAAAAAAATTGAAATAACGGTTTATATAATGATGGGTTGGGCAATAATTATAGGATTTGTCCCATTGATTCATCGTGTACCGGTAATCAGTGTAATTTTGTTACTGTCCGGAGGAGCCGCATATACACTTGGGGCTGTCTTTTATAAAAAGAAAAGTATCAAGCATACTCATGTTATATGGCATGCCTTTGTTATTATCGGAGCTGTATGTCATTGGTTTTCGATATGGTACTTAAATTAGGGAACTTGTAAAACAAAGGACTTTCTTACTTAATATCTGCCTTTGTAATGCTTAATTTCCCGTCCGCTTTACGGGTGGCGATTTTTCTGAAATATTCGGCATATTGTACATCCGATACGGCTATATGAGATAAAACCCAGTCTTTGAGATAATAGGCAAATTTCTCAAGAACCAGCCGCTTTCCGGCTTCAAAGTCTTTTACACTTTTAACCACTGTCAACGTAAATTCATCGTGAATTTTTTTATGCTCCATATAACCGGGATATTTAGTTGAAATCATTATTCTTTCTTCTGTCTGGAAATGCTCCCTTATATACTGAACCGCTTGTTGAATTACGTCTTTAAAATAAGCCCGTTCTTCCGCCTCGTTTCCTGTAGCATGATTAAATAAGTCATTAACAAAATTCAGAAGCCCTTTGTGTTGGTCATCAACTATTTTTACTCCCATTGAGTATGAGTTGGACCATGTAACGTGTTCTTTTTGACTCGGGTTTTTTGCCGCTGTCTTAACTACCATACTTATACCTCCTCTGCGTGTAATTCTTAATATCAAAATATTAAAACAAACGTACCGATTGTTATGAAAACTCCGCCGATAATTGTCTTTACAGTTATTGTCTCTTTCAATATAATAAATGCCATTACCATTCCAATTACTAAACTGAATTTATCTATTGGAATTACTTTTGAGGCTTCTCCGATTTGTAAAGCCCTGTAATAACAAAGCCATGATAATCCTGTTGCTATTCCTGATAAAGCCAAAAAAAGCAAATTCTTATGTCCAATATTTTGAATTTCATTATGTTTTCCGGTAACAAATACAATGCTCCAGGACATAACGAGAACAACGACAGTCCTGATTGCCGTTGCCAAATTTGAGTTTATATTTTGAATGCCTATTTTTGCCAAAATCGAAGTCAAAGCCGCAAAAAAGGCTGATAATAAGGCGAACATAATCCACATATAATTCTTATATATATGAATTTCCCTTTTGTCTAGTATGCCGTAACAATTAAATGGACTTGTTCGACAACGCGAACCTTCGGTTCGAGGTTAGTTGTCTCACAAGTCCTGCATTTTTTCGAGCTAAAGTAAACTTTAGCTCTGCAAAAATGCTTTTTTATCGGAAGTTGTTCAGAAACTGAAGTTTCCGAACAACTCT
>Ga0268262_10006265_pt1 | contig 11482 bp, 11 predicted proteins | sample TergutNc150P3_FD_190354 | JGI IMG/M metagenome (GOLD analysis project Ga0268262, IMG submission 190354) | Nasutitermes corniger P3 segment gut microbial community from laboratory colony in Florida, USA - Nc150 P3 (SPAdes) (version 2) | ecosystem: Host-associated > Arthropoda: Insects >... | reverse complement strand
CGTCATGAGTTCGGCGGTTTCAATTGAACGGCAGAAAATGATCAAGGCTTTCGGCGGAACGGTAACTTTGACCGCCGCCGAACTGGGAACAGACGGCGCCATCATGAAATCCAGGGAGCTGCTGAAGCAATATCCGGACAAATACTTCAATCCCAACCAGTTCTCCAATGTTTACAACAAAATGGCGCATTACAAGACGACGGCGGAGGAAATATGGGAACAAACGCATGGCCGGGTGACTCATTTTGTTTCCTCGCTGGGAACATCCGGCACCCTTATGGGTATTGGAAAATTCCTGAAAGAAAAAAATCCCGGCGTCAAGATTGTCGAAGCGCAGCCTGTTAAGGGCCATTACATCCAGGGGCTTAAAAACATGGAAGAGGCCATTGTGCCCGAGATTTACGACCCTTCGGAAATCGATGAAAGCATAATGATCGAGACAGAGGAAGCCTACGAAAAAGCAAGAGAAATTGTCGCGCAAGAGGGAATATTTGTAGGAATGAGCAGCGGCGCGGCCATGCTCGCCGCGTTAAAAGTGATAGAAAGGCTGACTTCCGGGCTGGTTGTGGTCATTTTTCCGGACAGGGGCGAGAAATACCTGAGCACCAGACTGTTTGAATAACCGATTTTGGATTATCCGCCGCCGACGAACTGCACGATTTCCACACGGTCTCCGTCGGCGACCGGCGCGGAGTCCCACTCGGCGCGGCGGATGATCCTGTGATTGATTTCCAGCGCCACGCGCTCTTCCGTTATTCCGAGGAATTGCAGCAGCCCGCGCGCGTTGACTATAGACGGAACCTCCCGCTTTTCGCCGTTGATTTCCAGTGTTATTTTGTCCATAAGATACGTTCCCGCAAAATTATTAATTTTACGCACCTGATTGCCGTCAAATCAAGCGTGTAACTTTTACGCCAGCACGGGCGCGCGCTGATGCCGCTGCGCCTTCTGGCAATCTTTCCTTGTGTGTGCCATTCTTTGTGTTTGCGGGCGACGACCGCGATTTTTCTGGTGGTCAGATGGGCTATGACGTTTAATACGCGCTTACTTAAAATTTCGTCATTCTGCCTTGTAGGGTCGGCGGCGACAGCCGCGGCGGCTTCGGGAATCGCGGATGCTATTTCAATATCGCTCTTTGCGGCGGCGTTTGCCGCGGGATGGTTTTGTGACGCGCGCCTGCGAAACCTGCTCCCGCGGCGTTTTTCCGCGTTCGCGGCAATCGTTTACCTGTGTTTCATGCCGGCCGACTATTTCCTCCTGTCGTCGGACTGGCCGCGCGTATTGCTTCATGCTATCTGGTTCGCGCTCGCGGTGAAACTCGTCACCCGCGCGGGCGATAAAGATTGGCCGCCGATTTATTTCCTTGGTTCGGCGCAATGGATTTTGGCCGCCGCCCAACCTGCGGGAACGATATTCCGGGTGTGTTTCGCGGCTTTCATCATTTCCGGCATTTTCTCGCTTATGCTTCTCGAACTGCGCCGTCAGCCGGCCCGGATATTTCACGGGGATTCCGACATAGCAACTTCTTCAGCCGGTTTTTCCTCCCGCGCGTTTTTTGCGGCCGTAACAGGAATCGCCGCGGCTGTTACGGCGGTTGCGATTCCGCTGTTTTTCTTTTTTCCGCGATTGCCCGCGAAAAGCGGCGCGCCGCCGCCGTCCGATACGGCTTCATCCGCCGATTTCATTGAGGACGTTGAAACAATAGAACTCGGCCGCGAATATTCTCTGTCACAGCCGGACGCAGTCGTTATGCGCGTCAAAACGGACGTTCCGGAAGATCGCATTCCGCCCGATCTTAAATGGCGCGGAACGGCGTTTGATCATTATGACGGACGGGCGTGGACGCTTCGCCGGCGCGAGCAACTGCCCATAGCCATACAGGGCGGATTTTATAAACTTGAAGAATCGGCGATGGGTTCCGAACTGCTGCGGCAGACATTTTTCATGGAGGAAACTCTCACTAACAGTATCTTTGCCGCTCACCGGGCGCTCGCAGTTTCCACCGGCGCCGGATTTCTGCGGCGCGATTCATCCGGCAACCTGACCGCGCAGAACACGGCGCAAGGCAAAAAAGACTACATCGTCGTTTCCGATTCCATACGCCCGGACGCCGGTCTGATTTCCGATTGGACTCCCATCCCTGACGACATAAGTTCGACCTGGCTGCAGCTCCCGGAACTGGATCCGCGAATCGTACAACTGGCGCGCGAAATCACCGGCGGATACAGGCGGCAATACGACAAGGCGCGCGCGCTTGAAATTCGGCTCCGTTCGCGTTACGGCTACACTGAAACGCTTCCCCAAATTTTTAAAGCGCCCGAAAGCGGCGACCCCCTGGCGATTTTTCTATTTGACGCGCTTGAGGGCAACTGTGAGTATTTCGCAACGGCGCTGACTGTAATGCTGCGTTCCATAGGGATTCCGGCGCGCATGACCAGCGGGTTTCTTGCGGGTGAATACAACCCAATCGGGGGCAGTTGGACTGTTCGCAGGAGACATTCGCATACATGGACGGAAGCATGGTTTCCGCCTTACGGCTGGGTTGAATTTGACGCCACACCGATGGAGGAATTTTCTGAAAATCCGCCGCCGTCGCGTTTTTTCGCCGACTTTGCGGACGCCGCCGGATTGTGGTGGAGGGAAAATGTCGCCGGCTACGACGCGACGCGGCAATACCGCGTTATCAGCGGATTTTTCGGCCGCGTCAACCGGGCTGAAGACCGCGCCGGCGAATTTCTTTCTTCTTTCACGAACAGCGCGCGCGCTGTTTTAAATTTATTGCCGCAAACGGCGGCGTCCGTAAAAATCGCGGCGCTGATTGTTTCGCTCGCCGCCGTTTGCGGGATTTTTATATGGCGGCGGACACGGCGGCGTTTTCCCGGCGGACGCGTATTTCGGCGGAGCAAACAGAATCCGCAAACCGCCGCGGCCGATTTTTATGCCGAAGCCCTGCTTTTTCTCAAGGCGCGTGGTTTTGTCCCGGAACAAGCGCAGACGCCGATGGAATTTGCTCAAAGCCGGATATTTCACGGGAATGCTGAGGTTGCTCTGATTGACCTGACGCGGTTTTATAACGAAGTCCGTTTCGGCGGCCTGGCCGCGCCCTTCCCACACGATGAAGCGCGCGCGCTGCTGCGTTTGCTAATAACCTCGTTTGAGAAATGAAACCCTCTACCTGGCCCTCTCCCGCTCCAGTTCACGCTCACGTTCGGCTAGTATGGAAAGCCCTTCTTCCGCGCCCTCCAAAAGACCTCCGGTTATATCGATCGCCCGATTGACGAGGTCCCAGAGTTTTTCCTTCCGTTTTTCCTCCGCGAGTTTTCCGAGCGCGGAGAGCTTTTTAAGATTATCCGAACTTCCCGATTTAAGCGTATTCAACGCTTTTTTGATGTTGATGTTTTCCCTGCGGCGCGGCGATTCAAAAGCGTCGTCAACGATCAGCATGATGCGCTCCGCGATTTTGCAGTAATCGTCGAGCATGTCTTCCTGGCTGAAGAACTCCATCGCGTCGCCCGGTTCCGATTCTTTTCCATTGAAGCGGTCAAGCGCCGTGCCGAGCCGCAGCGCCGCGGCGGTCATGTAAATCTCCGTCCGCCTGTCGATATCCTGCGTATTCTGCATCCGCCTGATTTCCTGTTCCGTCAGAAAATCACGCGCCCACGCGCCGGAAAGCGTCATAAAAAAAAGCATAAACATAATCGGACGTTTTTTCTTATTCATCATGGCTGCGACATTGTAGAATAAGCGGCGCAAAACATAAAAGGAGATATCCATATGAGTGTAAAAAAAGGATATGAGAACATCATGGTCATCGTGGTGGCTCTCGCGTTCGGCTTTGTAATGTTTGACAGGTTCGCGCTGACGAATCTGGCGCCTCAAATTCTGCCGGATTTGAACATGACCGACACGCAGTTCAGCCTGGTCGTCGCGTCGTTCGCGCTTACATACGCCATCATCGGCTTTCTCGCCTGTTTCTGGTCGGACGTGAAAGGAACGAAGAAAAAGGTTCTGGCGGCCTTTATCGTGCTGTTCTCACTTTGCTCCTTTATGACTGGTTTTGCGGCCGGATTTATTTCACTGCTGATGATCCGCCTTATCATGGGTGTGTTTGAAGGGCCGATCCTCCCGCTGAATCAAAGCTTCCTGCTCGCGCAGTCAACTCCGTCGCGCCGCGGCTTCAACATGGGCATCATGACGACCTCTTCCGTCGGTCTGATTTCAAGCCTGCTCGGCCCGATTATCGTCATAGCCCTCGCCGAAGCCTTTGGTTGGAGGAATACTTTTTTCCTGACAATCATTCCGGGTCTAATCGTGGCGTTTGTCGTGATGAAACTGCTGATAGAACCGGACATGTCCGCCGTAACCGCGACGACGGCAAAAGCGGACAGAAAAGGCGAATTTAAAGAGATATTGAAGAACAGAAACATTATTGTCTGTCTTTTATATTCCGTCTGCATCATCGGCTGGTACGTTGTGATGGCGTCCTTCGCGCCGCTGTTCCTCACGGGCGAAAAGGGACTTTCCAACACAACCATGAGCTTCGTCATGGCCGCTCTCGGCGTCGGTGGTATTGTCTGGGGCATGGTTGTCCCGGCTCTGTCCGACAGATTCGGCAGGAAGCCCATTATCATTATCTTTGGATTTTTGAGCATCATAACCCCGTTGGGATTTCTGTTCGTTCCCGCGGATAATCTCCCCCTGATGATCTTCTGCGCGTTCCTCGGCTGGTGCGGAGCGGGCGTTATCGCCGTGTTTAACGGTCCTGTTCCAACGGAATCCATCAATCCGAAGTTCGCGGCCACTTCCGTCGCGACGATCCAGGGCTTTGGAGAACTGTGTGGAACGGCTATCGGCGCCGTAAGCTCCGGAATCCTGTCGGATATTTACGGACGCGGCGCGGCCATGTGGCTTTGCGTCGGTCTCATGTGCGTGGGAACGGTGATTGCGTTCGGTTTCTACGAAACGGCGCCCGTGGTTTTAGCCAGACGCGCGGCGAAAACACAGTCCTAAAAAAACGCCGTCGGCATGAAAAAAAATTTGTACAAAATCGCGCATGGCGATTAGATACAGTGAAGGTTTTTAATTTATTATTAAGGAAGCTCTGAATAATTGTCCGGGCGGGATGAAGCGCGAGCGCACGGAGCCGAGGCATATATTTTAGTCAGCGCTTCCTTAGGTTACATGGAGAGGGTTGAAGCACATGGGCGACGAACGTACAAACAGGAATAAAGCCATCGACATGGCTCTGGCGCAGATCGAGAAACAATTCGGCAAAGGCGCCATCATGCGGCTCGGAGATCGTACCGACACCGCGGGCGTACAGGCCATATCAACGGGCTGTATCTCTTTCGACGCGGCGCTGGGAGTCGGCGGTTTTCCGCGCGGCAGGGTTATTGAAATCTACGGGCCGGAATCGGGCGGTAAAACGACCATCGCACTGCACGCCATCGCGCAGGCGCAGAAAAACGGCGGCGCGGCCGCGTTTATCGACGCCGAACACGCGATGGACGCGCAATACGCGCAGAAGCTCGGCGTCAATACCGACGAGCTTCTGGTTTCGCAGCCGGACAGCGGAGAGCAGGCGCTGGAAATTGCCGAAGTTCTGGTGCGCAGCGGAGCGATAGACATTCTCGTCGTCGATTCGGTCGCGGCGCTGGTTCCCAAGGCGGAACTTGAAGGAGACATGGGCGATTCTCTGCCCGGCTTGCAGGCGCGGCTGATGTCGCAGGCTTTGCGCAAGCTGACCGCCATCGTCGCAAAGTCCAATACCTGTATGATTTTCATTAACCAGATCCGCGAGAAGATCGGCGTCATGTTTGGAAATCCCGAAACCACCACGGGCGGCCGCGCGCTGAAATTTTATTCGTCCATCCGCGTGGAAATCAGGCGTGCCAGCCAAATCAAGGAAGGCGACGTTGTGATTGGAAACCGGACGAAGGTGAAGATCGTAAAGAACAAGGTCGCCCCGCCGTTCCGCGAGGCGGAGTTTGACATTATTTACAACCAGGGAATTTCCTACGAAGGAGACCTTCTCGACCAGGCCGTTGAAAAACGGCTTGTTGATAAAAGCGGATCGTGGTTTTCATACAAGGGCGAGCGCATGGGGCAGGGAAGGGACAACGCCAAGCAGTTCCTGCGCGAACATCCCGACGCGGCACAGGAAATCGACGTCAAACTGCGGGAAATGCTGGCTCCGCAAAACCCGGCCGTTCCCGCGGCTGAAAAGGCTGAAAAGGCGAATCCCGGCGGCACGGCTGAATAGAAATACGTCATTCAGATTTGATTTTAACGGCGGATTCGCCTAAGATTTTTCGCGCCGGAGCCGGGCAGACAATCGCGGACTGATTTTTTTTAGTCCGAGGAAAGTCCGAACTCCACAGGGCGGTGCGCCTCGTAACGCGAGGGAGGGGCGACCCTACGGAAAGCGCCACAGAAAATATACCGCCGCGTTCATGTACGCATGGGCGCGGTAAGGGTGAAATGGTGCGGTAAGAGCGCACCGCGTTTCCGGTAACGGAAACGGCACGGCAAACCCCGCACGGAGCAAGGTCAAATAGAAAAGCGCTCCCCGAAAGGGGATAAGGGCGGCCCGTCCGACGCTTTTGGGTAGACTGCCGGACCACGGAAGCGATTCCGCGGCCAGACGAATGATTGTCGTTCACGGTTTGCGTGGAAACAGAATTCGGCTTATCGCCTGACTCCGGCGTCAACCTGGATGTTTCACACCTTGGGAACTGCCATGAACAAAAAAATCACTGATCGCCGCCGCTTTTTGCGTTTTCTCGGAGTTTCCGGCGCCGGACTGGTTGCCGGAATTCCGTTGTCAGGTCAGTCGGTTTCCGCACAGGAAACGCCTGAACGACCGTTAGTCGATTCGCCGCCGGTGCTGCAATGTCCGACCGAAAACGGTATTACCGTCGTCTGGGCTGTCGGCCGACCTGCGGCAGGATTGGTCGAGTTCGGAACCGACAAGGAAAAACTCGATCAAACGGCAACCGGAGAGATTCTCGGTTTGAACGCTTACAACGATCGGTATCTCCATGTCCGGCTGGAAGGACTGAAACCGAACACACGGTACTATTATCGTACGGTAACGGCTCCGTTAATTTTTCATCACGGACAAAAACTCGAACGAAAAGAATCCGTTGCGGGTGAGGTGTTTTCGTTTGAAACGTCCGGCGCCGGTAAGGAAACCGTGAGTTTTTCCGTTATCAACGACACGCACAACAACCAGCCGACGCTCAAACGGCTGATGGAGAAACTCGCCGGGATCGGTTCCGGTTACACCGTTTGGAACGGTGACCTGGTAAACAGTTACGATAATTCCGAGATTGCCGTCGAAGCGATTCTTCGACCGGGCGGTGCGGCGTTTGCTACGGAACATCCGATACTCTTTGTTCCCGGCAATCACGATTATCGAGGAAAATGGGCGAGGAATCTGTCGCTTGCTCTTCCGACGTGGGAACACGAAGCTCCGGAGGATCGGCGTTTGAGCCGGAATTTCGTCGTCCGAACCGGTCCCCTGGCGATGATCGGTCTTGATACCGGTGAAGACAGACCGGATTGGCATCCCGCCTGGGCTGGTTTGGCGAAGTTCGAACCGTACCGAATCGCGCAACGGGATTGGTTGGAACGTGCTTTGAAAAGCAAAGCCGTCGCTTCGGCGCCGTTTGTGATTGCGTTTTGTCACATTCCGATTTTCGATGCCAATCCGAACGCCAACGGCGGCGACGTGTTGGAAAGCTGGGCGAGTTTCCAACGACAGGCGGGCAACCTTTGGGGACCGCTCCTAACGCAATACGGTGTTCAACTTGTCATTGCGGCTCACATGCATAGTTTCCGTTACGATGCTCCGACACCGGACCGAACTTGGACGCAAATTGTCGGCGGCGGTCACGAACCGAAGGGTCAAATTACCGTGATTCACGGCAAGGTTTCGGAAAACTCGCTGGAAGTCGTCGTCGACGAACTTAACGCCGGAGAGGAACTCGGTCGTTGGACATTCCCTAAGCGTAAGGGAATTACCGGCTTGAGCTTCAACAAAGATAGAGTAGCAGAACTGACATCTTAGCGCAGAATTGGTATGAATATCCCGGCTAATTTGCGTCTATTGATTTCAGAATTCCGACGACGCGGCCAAGCCTTACCTTGGCCTCAAACCGTACCGGCGCTTTTGGTTCATCTGCGGAAAACCAGATATGGAAATCTCCGTTTTCACGGAAAAGCCCCCCATGCAAAGCGTTCGTACTGATTTTCCAGGCGGTGAATTTCCCGGCCGGAGTTTCCACCGGTTCCCGGGTTTCAACCCGCGATCGCGCTTCCAGCACCTTGTCGTCATTGCCGACAAACAGGTTTTTTTCGTACCCTTTCGCCAGGGGAAGCGTGCGGTAAAAATATAGCGTCGAAAACGGATCGCGTATACACGGAGGCAGATCGGTTTTGGTTATATCCCTGGATAACAGGGGCGGCGTGACCGATTCGTCAAACGCGCGAAAATGCAGACGCCGCTCATCCCTGAAATATTCCAGATTCTCCAGGCGCCTGCGCTTTCCCTCACGGATTTTACTCACGCTTCCTTCGGCGCACAGATCCGCCGGATCGGAATAGAAAGTAAATTCATCTTCCACTTTCATATCCGCAAGTTTCGCCAGCGTTCCGCTGGAACGCGCGTCAACAACGATCTTCACGGCCGGCTTTCCCCGGAATTCATCAATACCCTGGAACCTGAACGTCAGTTCTCCGGCTTCCATCTTTGGAAGCAAAAACATATACCAGGGCGGCTCCCATTTGATGGAGTAAACCAGCGTCTCTCCGGCAAACCGGGAAAAATCGGTTTTCACCTGAAGCGCGTTCTCTTTTTCTTCGGCCGCCCTGACCGCAAGGCCGGCCGTAAACAGGCAGATTGCCGCAAAAAGCGCGAATAAAAATGATAATTTCAAAATTTTCACAAAACCAATCCAGTTTTACCGTGATGTTGCAGAACGCCCTACAAGAGTGGTACGGCGCCACCCGTATGCAGCGTGGTGATGCCGTGAACCGCAACGCACGCCGCATCTATATTATTCCCAAAGACAGAGTTTTTTAAATTTTTATACTTATACTGTATTATACGAAATATGACGGCAGGAATTGATATTGCGGAATTGCCGGAAGTGTTGAAGACATGGCGGGATTTTCTCGAATGCCGCCTGCCCGTTCTTCCGGGTTTTGCGGAAATCGGAAGAATCGCCGAACTGGCGGATTCGATACTCACGTGCGGCATGAAACTAAAGAAACAGGTTCCGCCTTCCGGGGTTGATCTTCCGCCGGGCTGCGTCGCGGTGGTCGCGAACATTTCCGCCGGTCTTTTCGGCGGCCCGCTTTCCCAGTTGCTGAAATGCCTGGCCGCGGTGAAAGTCCGCGGGGAGTTTGAAAAAAACGGCGTCTCCGCAGTTGCCGTCTGCTATGTGAGCGGCGACTCCCCGCCCGGATTTTCGCCGTGGGAAATCTGTCTTGTTGATCGCGGTTCAAAACTTCATTGTTTGAAATCATCCGCCGATGGAAATGAGGTTGAAAGAATATTTCCCGACGGCGACAGGGAAGCGCTGTCGGCTCTTAAAGAGGCTTTCGCCCCTGGTCTGAATGTTGTTGCGTCATGCGCGCGCTGGTTTGAATATCTGCTTAAGGATTTTGGCGTGATAGTTGTGGAAGACGGCGCAGTTGCGGCGGGCCGGGATTCCGGCGGCTCCGAACCGCGATGTTTGCGGCAGGGCAGGGAATTGCCTGTTGCGGCTTTCGTCGCCGATTCCCTGGAAATCGGGGAATATGTCAAAGCGCTGCCGCTGTATGAGAGGGAGGGCATTCCGCGCCCGCTTGTATGGCCGTGTCCGGACGCGACGATTTCCGGCGCGAGAAGCATGAAAACTCTCAAACGTTACGGGCTTGATTTCACGCGGCTTTTTGAGGGTAAAGAGCGTGTTATGGATTACGTGCGCGGGACTTTGAAAAGCGATGTTCCCGACGGCTTGCGAAAATTGCTGGACGAAGCCCGCGCCGTTCTTGATGAACTGGAAACCGCGGCCTTTGCCGCGCGCGCGGAACGTTCCGACCGGGTTCACAAGGCGCGCGCCGCCAGAATCACCTATCAGCTTGAGAAAATACAAAGGCATTCACGCGGCGCCCTGGCCGATAAGGAAAAAGCGGCGGAAAACAGGATCCGCAAAGCGTGCGATTTTCTCGCGCCGCTCGGACGGCGGCAGCAGGACACGTTGGGCGCCGCGCAAATTCCGCTTTCTTACGGTCTGGCGGGATTGCATGCTCTTTATGAGCGCCTTGATATTGCAACGACGAATCATCAACTTATGGAACTGATATGAATTTAGACATCCTGGCTTTTGGCGCGCATCCCGACGACGTTGAACTTTGCGCCGGCGGCACGCTGGCGAAAATGGCGGCGTCCGGTTATGCCGTCGGCATTGCGGACTTGACGCGCGGGGAACTTGCCACACGTGGAACGCCCGCCGTTCGCGCGAAGGAGGCGAGGGACGCCGCCGCGATTCTTGGCCTCAGTGTCCGTGAAAATCTTCGCTTTCCCGACGGAGATGTCGCCGTGACGCCGGCGGCGCGGCTGAAGGTTATTCGGATTCTACGCAAATACCGTCCCAAAATCGTTCTGACGCATTACTGGGACGATCCGCATCCCGACCATGTTCACGCAAGCCGCCTGGTTACTGAAGCCGTGCATCATTCGGGTCTTGCGAAAATCAAAACAGGCCAGGAGCGCCACCGCCCGTCCGTCATTCTTTATTTCAAACTTACCATGGACAGGACGCCGAGTTTTGTGGTGGATATTTCCGATTACGCCGACCGGCGCAACGCTGCGATAGCGGCTCATCGCTCGCAGTTGCATAATCCGGACGACGGCGGCCTCCAGACGATTCTGAGCCGGCCGGAATTTTTGACGCACGTGGAAAATCTGCATTCCTATTATGGAACGCTGATCGGAAAAGCAAAAGGCGAAGCCTTTTATTTCAAGGGCATGCTTGAAATAAAAGACCCGATTGCCCATTTTTCCGGGTAAGTCAAGCCGTCCTTCGTTTTACGACGTTCGGGAGTATAATGTTTTTTATTGAAAGCAGGGGATATGAACACGGTAATAATGAATACGGAATCCAGTACAGACATCAATCTGATAATTGAATTGGCACGGAAGCTGAATATAAACGTCCTTCCGCTCTCCAAAAAAGAAATTGAAGATATAGAAGATCTTAAACTGCTTCATATCATGGGCGAGGCGCGCGAAGAAGGATTGGCCGATAGAACGAAAACACTTAAAAAACTCGGACTATAAGCAAAATGCAGGTCGATTTCACAAAGCATTTTTCCAGGCGGCTCGACCGCGAGCGTGACGAGGCATTACGCGACAAGTTGCGCAATGTAGTGCGTACCGTCATAAATGCCAACACTGTTCGTGATATTCCAGGACTGAAAAAGCTGAACGGAT